>JAEEGL015871781.1_pt1 | contig 11092 bp, 5 predicted proteins | sample 9134231 | NCBI WGS metagenome assembly JAEEGL01 (sample SAMN16246548, study PRJNA631951) | gut metagenome | biome: gut microbiome; feature: rumen; material: fiber-attached | host: Bos | place: Iran: Karaj | collected 2018-10
AACCATAGCGCGTCCCGCGCGAAGCGCGGAGAGCCGGAGACTGGAGTCGCCGCTCGGCTCGAAGAGCCGAAAAAACCAACGATTAAAGCCAAGCGCCGCCCTGTTTGCCTGCAGCGTCCGCGCGACTTCGCGCGCTACCGCTTGCGGCTCTTATAACCGCAACGCGTTCCCGCCGCAGGCGGAGAGCCGTCGACGCAAGGCGACGGCGGCCGCGCAATGCGCAAAATCGCCCCCACGACTACCGATAAACGTTCTAAAAGAATCCGTTCAGAAGAAAGCGAACGCGACTATCAATTGCGACGTAAATGAATTTTCCCAACATGGTTCCGCGCCGAATCGCCGTTTGACTCTTTCCGGACGTCGGGCGTTTTTTGAAATCGTCGCGGCGGCGAGACGCTCGAGCTCGGCCGCCGTCGCCTCGCGTCGACGGCTCGCGGCGCTCCGCGCCGGTATCGGGTCCGACGTTTTGTCAAACGCAATTTTCCGCGTTAGTCAACGACGTCGTTATAACAACCGCAACGCGTCCCGCGCGAACCGTAAAATTATCGTCGCGAATCTCAATCGACTTCGATCAGTTGGTCCAGGCCGGTGATTTTGAAGATTTCCTTCACGGCGTCGTTGGCGTGGACGACGGAGACTTTCTTGCCGTTCATGCGATGAAAGAGATTCATAATAACGCGAATCCCTTTGGAGGAGATATACTCCGTCTGCGCCATGTTGACGACCATCTCGTCGAGGCCGTCGATCGGAATCTTTTGAAGTTCTTCTTCAAGTTCCTGAACGGCGGAGGCGACAAATCTGCCTTCGCAATTGATTTCGATTTTCTTTCCCTCGATCTTTGTGGAGATCGGCATGTTTAAGTCCTTTTTGCTAAATTGAATAAATCTGCTTCAATAACACTGTTCGGAACGGCTCCGTTTTGAACGCAACACGCTCTACAATAGTCGTCGGCAAGGTCGTATTCGCAAAACGAATAATCGTTTGCGTCGACGCTTTGTCGAATCGTCGGTTCGTCGGCGCTCAGGTCGATTGCGAACGACCTGGGGTTGAGCGCAAATCCCCGTCCGGTCGCTTTCATAAACGACTCCTTGAGCGTCCACAATCGGCAGAAGAGCTTCTTGCGCGCGGCGACGTCGTCAAGCGCCGCGATTTGTTCAAGTTCGCTCTCGCGCAAAACGCGCTCGGCCAGGTCGGGTTCGGCGGCGGCGATCGCTTCGACGTCGCAGCCGACCTCTTCGCGCGCGACGACGCAAAGAACCTGATCGCCCGAATGCGACGCGTTGAAACGAACGTCCGGCCGACGGAGCAAATACGGCTTGCCGTAAGGCGTCTCCCCAATCGGCTCGTCGGGCTCGACTCCAAATTCCGCCAACGCGAATTTCAGGAGCGCGCCGACGGCCAGCGAGAGCCGCTTGTCGCGCTCCTGTCGGAGCCGATCGATTTTTTCGCGTCTCCTCGCGCTCGCTCGCGAATAGAGCTCCGCAAAGAGTTCCGCGTTCTCGAGCGCGTTTGCGTCGGCGCGGTATATTTTCGGCGACGACGTCATGCAAGCGCTCAATTCGTCTCGAAAAACTCGATTTCCGCGAGCAACTTGATCATTTTGTCAAGGTACTCGGCGCTTGTCAGCGGCCACGCGAACCCTAAACGATAAAGCGCTTTAGTCGTAAAGGACGCGTCCGAGCCGACGCGCATGCGCGTATGGCCGAGCTCCGTGTTCGACGCTTTGCCCGTGTACTTCGTCACTTCCGTAGGAAGGTCGTCGGTTCGATTGAGGTACGCGACCAGGCCCGCGAGCGGCGCGAGGTCGTCCGATTCCCGAATCGAGCTCCTGAACCGTTCGGCGAATTCTTTCGCGTCGACGACCGCGACGGGCAAGCCCAACTTGTTCATCGCGTTGATAAAATACCCATAATGAACGCTGTGGCAGTTCTTAGCGTGGAAAACGGTGAATTGGTCGGGCGTTCCCGCGAGCAACACAAACGCTTTGGCGGCGTAGTCGATCGGCGAGAATTCGATCTCCGCGTCCATCATGTCGACGGGATAGCATCCGAGTTTGCGATATCCGATCATCTGCTTCATGAACGCGTTGGTGAGGGCGTTGACCTGGAATTCGCCGTCTTTTTCACGAGCCGCCAGGTTGCCGAACCGTATGATTTTGCCTCGAATTTTACCGCGCGAAATCGCGTCGATCACCGCCTGTTCGGCGAGATATTTCGAGTAGACGTACTTGTTCTCCAACGATTGACCGATATTCAGGCGGTTTTCCGTCAACTTGAAGTCGAGCGGGACGTTTCCGTCGACCGATTCTCCGCCGACGCTCAGCGACGACGCCTGGACGAGTCGCGCGCCCGTGCGTTCGGCAAGTCGGACGAGTTGTTCGACGCCCCCGAAATTGTCTTTGATCAGCTCGTTTCCCCGCGCGAAATGCTTGACGTTCGCGGCGCAGTTAAGGATCGTGTCGAACCGATACTGAGCGAGTTCGTCCTCAAGGTTCGCGTCGCCGAGCTCGCCTTCCACGACGCGAACGCGATCGTAGAATTTGTCCTGGAACCAGTCTTCGAAATAATAGGTCATGATCATTTCGAAGCGTTTTTGCGCCGAAAGGTTGTTTTTCGACCGAACGACGCAATAGACGTTCGCGTCCGTCGTCGTCAGAAGTTCTTTAAGGACGTGGCTTCCGAGGAATCCTATCGCGCCCGTAAGCAGGACGTCGCCGACTCCGTCGTTGCGAATCTTGTCAAGGTTCGCGGGGACGTTGTAATCGAGCGCGGAATAGTCGTACTTTTCTTTCTCGGCGCCGGAGGGCGCGAAAACGTCGTTCTCTTTGCCTTGCAACGCGAAAGCGGCGAGTTTTTGCGGCGTCGGATTGTCAAAGACGTTCTTAAAGACGATGGGGAACCCAGCTTTGTCCGCTTTAACGACGACCTGCACGGCGGAAATCGACGTGCCGCCAATTTGGAAGAAGTCGTCGTCCGCGTAGACTTTGTCAAGCCCCAGAACCTGTTCGAAAATATCGCAGAACATGCTCTCGACCGCGTATTCCGGCTCGAGCCCCGTCTTTTTCGCAATTCGTTCCTGCTTCGGCAATTTGCGTTTGTCGACCTTGCCGTTGGCGGTCGTCGGTATCGAGTCGATTTGAACCGTAACCGTCGGGATCATGTAAGGCGGCTTGGACGCGCCGATAAACGCGTTGAGCTTGTCGACGTCGATTTCCTCGTCGCTCACGACGTACGCCGCGATATATTTGCCGCCGAACGGACTGTCGAGTGCCTGGACCGTCGCGTCTTTGACGCCGGAGAACTCGCGAATAATCTGTTCAATTTCCGTAAGTTCGACGCGGAATCCGCGGACCTTCACCTGTTCGTCGCGCCTGCCGACGAAGTCGTAAGCGCCGTCGGTCAGTTCTCGGACGACGTCCCCGGTGCGATACATGCGCTCGTAAGTCGGCTCGGAGCTAAACGGATTAGGAACAAAGACTTCCGCCGTTTTTTCCGGGCGTTGGAAATATCCGCGCGCAAGCTGTCTTCCGGAGATGCACAGTTCGCCGCACGCGCCGAACGGAAGACGATTTCCGTATTTGTCGACGACGTACAATTTTACGTTCGAATTAGGATAGCCGACGGGCTGGTGGGGACCGTCGTTTTGAATGCGGTAAAGCGTGACGTACGCGAGCGTTTCGCTTGGTCCGTAGCCGTTGTAGCACGCGACGTTTTCCGGCGGATTGAACGGCGCGAGTTTTTCGCCGCCCATGAGCAGATTCTTCAGCGTAGGACACTTGGCGTTTAAGCAGAACAGACGCGCCAGTTGCGTCGTCATGAACGCGTTGGTTATCTTATTGGCGCAGAAGAACTCTTCGAGTTTGAGAACGTCGACGCGGACGTCGTTGGGCACGACGTACATCGTCGCGCCGGTCGTAAGCGCGGCGAAAATATCCATGACGCTCGCGTCGAACCCGTAACTGGCGCACGAGGCGAGTCTCGACCCTTCGGCGATCTCGAAGACGCGCGTATGGTAGTTTTCCAGGCACACGACGGCGCCGTGATCGAGCACGCTGCCTTTCGGTGTTCCCGTCGTGCCCGACGTATAGATCGTAACAAACGCGTTCTCGGGCGTTATCTCGACGCCTTCCGGCCTGGCGTCGGGCAGCGAGGCGATTTCGTCCGTATAGAGAACGTCTCCGCGAAAATCGCTCGCAAGGTCGATTAAACCGCGATCGGCGACAAGCAATTTCGCGCCGATATCGTCGATCATAAAGGCGATTCGATCTTTGGGATAGGTGGGATCGAGGGGCTGATACGCCGCGCCCGACTTCAAAACGCCCATCGCGACGATCGGCATGAACTCGTTTCTCGGAACCAGAACGGAAACAAACTCGTCGCGCGCGACGCCTTTGTCGACGAGGCGAGCGGCGATATTGTCGGTAATCCTGTCGAGTTCGCGATACGTCAACTTGACGTCGTTATAGACGACCGCGACGTCGTTCGGACGTTTCTCCGCCTGTTCGCGGAACAAATCGACGACGGTTTTCGAGGCGTCGTAAACGTGTTCGGTATTGTTGAACGCGTCCATTTCCGCCTCGACGTCGGACGTAAGAATCGACGCGTTCGAGAGTCTTGAACGTTGCAGAAATTCAGAAACCGCTTTGTCGAACGCGCTTGCGAACGTCGCGATAAATTTTTCCGTGAAGAGCGCGCCGTCGTATTCGAGCTCGTAAACGAATTTTCCGCATTTGAGGAAGACCTGGAAAGTCAACGGGGCTTTTTCGTCGCTTGTCGGCGGATCGATTCTCTTCGCCGGACTGCCGCAGAAGGAATCGAAGCTTAAATCGTCCCCCTGATAGACGAAAACGACGTCGTTTTTAACGCCGTAGTTTCGGCTCAATTCCGCGTAGGAGTAAACGTCGTACGCCATGCTGTCCGTAAGCTGCTTGCCGATTTCTCTGGCGAGTCCGACGGGCGTTTTTCTCTCGACGTTAACGACCAGAGGCAGCGTCTTGACGAGCATCGAGACGACGTCGTGCGTTCTCGAGTCGCTTCGGCCGTTGAAGACGGTGTTGAAGACCGCGCAGTCGTTCGCGTTGTATCGCGCGAGCGTGAAGCCGAACGCCGAACACAGCAGCGCGTTGACGCTTAATTTGTTTTTGGCGCAGAACGCAAGCGTTTTTTCCGCAAGCGCTTCGCTTTCGTTAAGAACGACGCGTTTACACCCTTTGCCGCTCTGAGTCGGATCGGCGTCCGGTTTCGGCAGACAGTCGATTTCGGCGCCTTCGAACAGTTTGTCGTAGAACGCGACGGCGGCGTCATACGCTTCGCGTTGGCGTTTTCGCTGTTCGAGCGCGGCGACTTCGTAACCGGTGAAGCGCTCGCGTTCGATTGTTTCTCCGGCGTACGCCCTTTGGAAATCGGAGACGAGAATCGCCACGCTCGCTCCGTCGGCGATCGCGTGATGAACGTCGAAGAACAAGTAGAGTTCCGAGCCTTTTTGAGCGCGTATCAATTCGACGCGGAAGAGCCGTCCTCCCAATATCTCGAACGGCTTGACCAGATCGCCGTAAATCGAGTCGAACGAATCGACGTCGACGACCTGGACTTCAGAAGCCGAAAAGACGAGCGAATCGTCGCGTTTTTGCCGGACGTTTCCGTCTTTGTCGGAGAAGAAGACGGTCATGAGGAACGGATGCGCGTTGATCGTTTCCGCGACGGCGTTTTTGAGTTTTTCGTCGTCGAGTCTCGGATCTAATTTGAGAATCAGCGGTATGTTGTAGACGCGACTGTTCGGACGCGCGACGCTTTCGATAAAGACGCCTTCCTGCGACTTCGTGAGCGGATAATCGGGGAGAACGTCGAACGTCTCTTCGGTTCCGACGCGCTCGAGAATCAAACGCTCGAGTTTTTCGACCGTGTCGGCGTCTTTAAGGTCTTTAATTTGAAGCGCGACGTCGAACGCCCTGGAAAGCAGCCAGGTAAGTTTGACGCTCCCTATCGAGCTGAGTCCGGCGGCGTAGATCGACACGTCGATTCCAAATTCGCGCGTTCCGACGACTTCCGCGACAAGATCGAAAATCTTTTGTTGCGTTTCCGTCTCCGGCGGGCGGCTGGAGTCGAGTTTTCGCACGGGAACGGGCAGTCTTCTCTTATCGACTTTTCCGTTGACGTTGAGCGGAATCGCGTCGACAAACGTCGTTACGGCGGGGATCATGTACGAGGGCTTCTCGGCGCCGATAAACGCGTTGAGCGCGTCGACGTCGAGCGCTTCGTCGCCGACGACGTACGCCGCGATAAATTTGCCCCCCGACGGATCGTCGAACGCCTGAACCGTCGCGTCCTCCACTCCTGGGAACCGCTTGACGATCTGTTCGATTTCCGCAAGTTCGACGCGGAACCCTCGAATTTTGACCTGACCGTCGCGCCGACCGACAAAGTCAAGTTCGCCCGACGGCAGAAGTCGAACGACGTCCCCGGTTTTGTACATGCGCTCGTAGACGGGATCGTCGGTAAACGGATTGGTTACAAACGATTCCATCGTCTTTGTCGGACGGCGCCAATACCCGAATCCGACCTGAACGCCCGCGACGCACAATTCGCCGCACGCGCCGGGAGGCAGGAGTCGTCCCGACTTGTCGACGACGTATAACTTCGTGTTTCCGTTCGGTTTGCCAATCGGCTGAATCGGCGAGTCGTCGTCGACGACGCGACTGCATACGTATCCGATTGTTTCGGTCGGTCCGTAGCCGTTGACGAATCGAATTCCCTGAGGCGGCGCGAAAGGCGTGAGTTTTTCTCCGCCGACCAGGAAACTCTTCAACGTCGTCGAACGCGTTTCCTGGACGAATCGCGATCCGATTTGCGTCGTCATAAAACCGTTGGTTATACCGTTGACGCAGTAGAACTCGTCGACTTTGTCCAGGTCGAGCCTGATTTCGTCGGGCACGATATGGAGTTCCGCGCCGGCCATGAGCGTCGTGAAAAGATCCATAACGCCCGCGTCGAATCCGAAACTGGCGTACGACGCGACTTTCGAATTCGCGTCGATTTGCATGACTTCGCAATGATTGCGATAGAATCCGACGACGTTTTTGTTGAGAAGGACGCAGCCTTTGGGCTTGCCGGTCGTGCCCGAGGTGTAGATCAACACGAGCGACGCGTCCGGCTTGACGTACGGACGGAAGTCGGGGTCTTCCGGAAGCGCTTCGATTTCGTCGGTATACAGAACGTCGCCGTCGTATTCGTCAAGCAGGTCGCGAAGCGCGCGGTCGCACACAAGCGCTTTGACTCCGGCGTCTTTGACCATGTAATTAAGACGCTCTTTAGGGTACGACGGATCAAGAGGCAGGTAGGCGGCGCCGGAGCGAACGACGCCCCACGTCGCAATGGCGGCGTAGTCGTCGCGCGGCGTGAGAATCGCGACGAAGCGGTCGCGCCCAACGCCTTTGCTCGCGATATAGGAGGCGAGTTTTTTCGTGAGACGATCGAATTCGCCGTACGTTCGGCGTCGGTCGGCGTAGGCGACGGCCAACGCGTTGGGGTTGCGCGCCGCCGCTTCTTCAAAGAGGTCGACGACCGTTTTTTCGGCGTCGTATTCTCGTTCGGTCGCGTTGAAGCGATCGACAAATTCGCGGTCCCGGTCGGTCGTCAGGACGACGTCGCCAAGCGTTTCGACCTCCGTCATCCCCTTGACGACCTGAATGAAGAGCGACGCGAATTGCCCGACGAGTTCGTCGGTATACAGGTCGTCCCTATAGCTCAGTCTTAGCGTTCGCCCCGATTTCGTCCTGAAAATTTGCGCGTCCAATTTGGAGAACGGATCGTCTGATCGGAGTTCGGTCATTTCGCCTTCGAAGGAATCGACGACTGGCGGGTCGAGTAAATCGCCCTGATAAACGTATTTGACGTCCGACGAGACCGAGTAGCGATTGGCGAGTTCGACGAACGACGCGTCGGAGTTGTTCATCGTCTCCTTATAGTTCTTTTTAACGCGCCGGACAAATTCGGCGACGTTTAATGAATCGTCGATTTTGAAATAGAGCGGAAAGGTTTTCACGAACATTCCGGACGTGCGGTCGAGCCCGTTGTTTCGCCGTCCGTCGTGAACGCTTACGAAGAGCGCCTCGTTTTGATCGGAGAATTTCGCGAGCGCGTAAGCGAACGCCGAAAGAAAGACGACGTTTTCTGAAACGTCGTTCGCAACGGCCAATTTGCCGAGCGCTTCGAAATCGACGTCCAGATCGACCGACAATTCGCGTTTTTTGCCGACGCCCTGCGACGCTTTGTCCGGAATCGGGGCGGAATCGACGTCGATTCCGCCGAGCAAATTGTCGAAATATTCGTACGATTTCCGGTTGGCTCCGCTTTTTTCGAGTTCGAATTCCCGCCGGGACGCGTCGAAAAGCGTCGTTTGTTCCGGGGGAAGTTCTTCGCCGCGATAAGCCAGGTCGAGCGCGCTCTTGAGGAGGCGCAACGTTCCGCCGTCGAAAACGACGTGGTGCGCGTCGAAAAGAAGGTAGACGTTGCGTTCGGTTTTGACGAGTTCCGCGCGCGCTAATTCGCCCATATCGAGGTCAAACGGTCGAACGAACGACGCTTTTTTCTCCGCGTATTCCTCTTCGGTCAGCTCGAAAAAGTCGGTTTTTGGGGCGCCGTCGGCAAGCAGAATCAGCGACGCTTCGCCGTCTTGAACGCGCGCTCTTGTGGAAAAAGCCGCGTAGTGAGCAAAGACCGCGTCGAGCGCCTGAGCGAGACGGCGCGCGTCGAGTCGGTCGGCGGAAAAGACGAATTCAAACGGACAGTTGTACGCCGTTCGGTTCGCGTCCCCGACGCACTCCAGATAGACGCCCTTTTGGCTGTCGGTAAGAGGAGCTTCGTCCAATATTTCAAAGGAATTTAATTGATCGGAATTCATGGTTCGTTCCCTTTCTCGTTTCGCGAAGCGCGCGCCTCGCTCTTTGTCTGGAAACAATGATACCATGTTCGACGCCGATTGTAAATAAAAAAGTGAAGAAAAGAACGATTGTATTGCCGTCCGGCGGCGTTTCCCCGGACTTCAGGTCGACGCGCTGCGAAGTGTTGACGACGCTCAACCCGAGCGCTATAATGTCGCGTAGGAGGAGGCTACGCCATGACACAATTTTTTTCCGCGTCTCACGACGTCGCGTTTAAAGCGTTGTTCGTACGCAATCCTTATCTTCTCAAAGGGTTTCTCAGCGACACGCTTGATTTGGGGCTTACAAACGACGATTTCATTCGAATATTAAACCCTGAAATGGTTCCGGACAAGCCGGACGGTAAGACAAGTCGGCTTGATATTCGCGTTCAAACGCCAAATCGGAAATTTAACGTCGAGATGCAAGCGCGAAAAGACGGGTTTAGCCCCGACCGCGTCTTACATTACTGGTCAAGTCTGTTTGGCGCGGATATCAAAGCGGGCGATTACTATCAGGATCTCGAAACGACTTATTCTGTAAACGTCCTTGGATTTGAATATTTTGACTCCGAGAGCTGCTATTCGTCCTTTTCGATTTTAGAAAATAAACGTTACGAACGATTTACCGACAAATTGTCGATCCATGTTTTTGAATTGCCCAAGGTTTCAAGAGAGACTTCTTTGAGCGCTCGAGTTCTTGATTGGTTGAAAGTCATTCAGGCGGAGAGCGAGGAGGCGTTAATGACGATAAGCGAAAACACAAATAACCCGATGATTTGCCAGGCGGCTGGCGCGATTCTCGAATTGAACGCCGACGAAAAGCTTCGACAACGCATTATCGATCGAAAAAACGCGCTCAACGACTATAACAGCGAAATGAGCTGGAATAGGGCGGAAGGACGCAAGGAAGGTCGAGCGGAAGGACGAGCGGAAACTCTTTCCGAAGTAGAACTAAGAATGCGTAAAGAAGGTTTTACAGAAGATCAAATCAAGAGAATCCTGGGGTCTTAGTATGTCGCGAGCTTTGTTCGGCGCTTCTACCCGCAGTTCTATTGTCGCTGCTTAAAGGCGCATAAATTAAGCGTCCGCGTCGACGTGGAGACAGATTATAGATCAAACTGCGCCAACAGTCGTTTAAACGTGTCCTGACCGTCCAAACAAGTATCGATAAGCCAGCCTTTTGCATTGTTCCATTCGGACAACCCGCGATAATAAAATCCCTTTTTGCCGTCCTCGATGAGGAAGGGAACGACGTTATGACGCAGACAATCTTTCAGCGCGATTAGTCGTCCGACTCTTCCGTTTCCGTCTTGAAAAGGATGAATCTGTTCAAACTCCGCGTGGAACGCGATAATATCTTCTACGGTAACTTCGCTTTTTGCGTTGTACGCGTCCAGAGCCGCTTTCATACGCGCGGGCACGTCTTTTGGTCTGGTCGTCCTTCGACCTCCCACGACGTTGGGACGCTTTTTATAATCGCCTGCCGCAACCCAGTCGAGCGTCGAATCTTTTGTGTCGCGCTTAAGAACGTAGTGGAGCTTTTTAACGATCTCTTCGGTCAGCGTCTCCTCGGCGCAGTCGATTACATAATCGATTGCGCGGAAATGACGGACGGTTTCTAAAACGTCGTCTACCGGAATCCCGTCGCCCGCGTCAAGCGTGTTGGTTTCAAAGATCATGCGCGTCTGATCTTCAGTCAGCCGACTCCCTTTAATATGATTGGAGTTGTAGGTCGTTCGAACCTGAAGCTCGTGATACAGTCCTCCGGATATCTTCGCGTCCTTTTCTTCGCGCAACCTTTGTAAAATCGAATTGTCCGAAATCTTGCGACAGAGCGCCGAGGGCGCGCAGGAAAAGAAGCCGCACAGTTTCTCCATTACGACGCGCGACAATTTCTCCCCGCGCCCTATTTTAGCGATCGTCCTGGAAGATATCCCGAGCAAATCCGTTAAATTAGAGCGCTTGATTCCGCGCTCGACCAGTTTTTCTTCAAGTCCTTTTTAGGAAAACATAGCTTGTCCTCTCGTTTTCTTTACTTATTGTGCTGCACTTTCCTGGCTTTTTAGCCTCGCCCCCCTCCCCCAAGAGCATCGTTTTCGCGATTGCGGAAACGCTAAGATTTGATCGTTGGAGAAAAAAGGAGATATTGCCTCAAACCATTGAAATAATTAAA
>JAEEGL015978493.1_pt1 | contig 11092 bp, 20 predicted proteins | sample 9134231 | NCBI WGS metagenome assembly JAEEGL01 (sample SAMN16246548, study PRJNA631951) | gut metagenome | biome: gut microbiome; feature: rumen; material: fiber-attached | host: Bos | place: Iran: Karaj | collected 2018-10
AAGGCTCTTGAAAAGCCATTCTCGATTATTCCCGATTGGAATAAGGAAAAAGGTTGCTGCAAGTTCTATACGCGTATAGACGGACACGGCGAGAGTGAGTGGGAGATATTCACTCTGTATGAGGTAGCGGAGGGATGGCCCAATGCGAAATGATGAGGCAATTAATTGGCTAAAACTTGACATTAGTATGATGAAATTTGACCCCGATACGGGCGAGGAAGCATATCTAACTGACTATGCACGGAATGTAATACACGCTGAAGAAATGGCAATCGAAGCACTCAAAAGCAAATGGATTCCCGTATCAGATCGAGTGCCCGAGGATGACAGATTGGTTATCGTGTGCACAGAATCGGGGCAGGTCTACACCGACTATTATTTTGACGACAATCCCGAGTTTTGGGAATTGGCACATATCATCGCATGGCAGGACTTGCCGAAGGCATACAAGGAGGAAAAAAGCGAATGATGGTAACAATCGAACGCAACAAGGAAGAGCATTGTCATGCGTGTTTGCGCAAGTATGAGCAGTTCAAGTTTCTGTATCGCATAGACGGCATTAACGGATGCTACTGCATGCAATGCGCCTGCAAGATAGTTGCAAAGCTCAAACGGGCAGAGAAGGAGGCAATACATGATAACTAGATGGATTCCCGTCAATGAGAAGCTACCCGAGGAAGAACAGGCGGTTTTCGTGACATATTATGTGGTTAATAATCGCAATCGCCGTTATGTCATGGAATCATACTTAATGCCGGGCGGTAAGTGGTATGACCCGTATCGTACATTCCGGGTGCCGGGCGCATTTATCAGAATCATAGCATGGCAATATTTGCCTGACCCTTACGATGGCATTTTGCCGATTAATTGAAACATGAGTGCACGATTCAAGTTTTCATCCAAGACGAAAACAGCAGAGGGATGCTACAAGAAGTTTTCGCTCGTTGGATGGGAAATAACGGAAGACAATGGAGAAAAAATGCTCAAATGTCCGTATTGCAAATGTCAAATCATCGCAGAATCTTATTTTTTAGCAATCGGAACAAAGGGCACAAGATTTTGCCCCTATTGTGGGGCACAACTACAACTTTAAAGGAGGACACACAATGAACGACTACACGATTGACGATGTGCAGAGAGACTATGATGCTTGGCAGGAAGACGAAAGTGTCAACGAAGCGCACAGCAAAGACTTTCTGATAGACAACGACACTAAAGCCGAATGGGCTATCAGAAAAATCAAAGAGGCGCAGGATGAGCACGACCGCATTTCTGCCCTGATCGATGCAGAAGAGGAACGCTTAAAGGAGCGCAAGGAGAAGAACGACAAGAAGTTAGAAAGCGACACTAGCTATCTCAAATATCTTCTGAACAGCTACATGAACACGGTCAAATGCAAGGAGACCAAGACACAGAGAACATATCAGCTTTTATCCGGCAAGCTAGTCTACAAGTACGGCGGAACGGAATGGATAAAGGACGAAGACAAGCTGCTTGCTTGGGCGAAGACCGATGATCCGGCTCTTGTCAAGGTCAAAGAATCTGTCGATTGGGTTACCTTAAAAAAGCGGCTCACGGTAACGGACAGAGGCGATGTGATCACCGAAAACGGCGAATTGCTTGATTTTATCAAGGCAGAGAAAAAGCCGGATTCGCTTGATATTAAGTTTACAGAATAAGGAGGTACATCATGGGAGTTCCCGTATTAGTGCTCGGAACATCAGGCTCCGGCAAGTCAACATCTATGCGCAATTTCGATGAAAAGGAAATTGGCATCTTCAATGTAGCAGGCAAGCCATTGCCGTTCCGCAAGAAGCTCCCGAAACTCGACAATGCTTCTTATGCGGCAATCATTAAGGGCTTAACGAGCCCAAAACTCAAAGTCTATGTTATAGACGATAGTCAGTATCTCATGGCGTTTGAGTCATTCGACCACGCAAAAGAGACGGGATATGGCAAGTTCACGAATATGGCATTGAATTTCCGCAATCTCATTGATTTTATCGTGAGGAAAGTTCCTGATGATGTCATTGTTTACATGCTCCATCACACAGAGCTCACGGACGATGGCAAAATCAAAGCAAAGACACTCGGCAAAATGCTTGACAATCAGCTGACAGTTGAAGGGCTGTTTTCTATCGTCCTGCTCTGTCAGGTCGAAGGCTCGGAGCATTATTTCATCACGAATAGTGACGGTAGCAATCCGGCAAAGTCTCCGATGGATATGTTCGAGCTCAAAATCGACAACGATCTGAAATATGTCGATACAACAATCCGTGAGTATTACGGAATGAATACCACGCCGACAACGAAGAAGGGAGCAAAGACCTAATGGACGCAGAAAGAAAAGTTTGTTGGTACAAGCTCCAAGACAAAACGGGGAGATGTCTTGTCGACCCGAAATCGATAACGAAAATAAGTCTCCCCAAGAACGGCCCGGCAATAGTAGAAATGGATGACTATAATGTGCGTTTTTACAAGGCAGATTCCATCATAGCAGTTGACGAGCTTGGGCAGGAGTTAGCTATCATTTTTAGCGCAAATTACAGAGTAGAAGATTTTAAGGAGGAATGATATGTTAGAGTGCCCCAAAGAATACTTCCCATGTGAGGGCGAATGCCCATCATGCAGAAGCGATTTATTTGATTATCACATGAATGGGCCGCACATGGCTGCATACTGTTCCTTTTGTGGGAAACTAATAAAATTCGTTCCGAAAAAAAATCTTGATGAATGGAAACGGCTAATCAAGGAAAGAGATCACTACACTTGCAGACGATGCGGTGCACAGCTTACATCAAAACAGCTTCATGCGCATCACATGATACCAAAATGGTTCATGCCGGAGCTTGAATATGATTTGAACAACGGCATTACCTTATGCAACAAGTGCCATCATCAGTTGCATGGGACAGATGGCACAATCAAAACAAAGGAGGAATAAAATCATGCAGAAACCAGAAGGATATGACGAATTACAGGTAGGGAATTGGACTCCCATAGAGCTTGGAGGACACAAGCTCATCATCAAAGGTGCGGAGGAGCGCAAGAGCCAGAGCGGCAAAGACATGCTCGTTATCGCATTCGATTTCGACAAGGACGATAAACAGCCCGGCTATTTTGCGGACAAATTTGCAAAGGATGTTCGTCCCGATAAGAAATGGCCTAACAGCGGCACAGAATACATTATGACTACTGCCGCAGACACGGGCAAGGCAAGCAAGGACTTGAAGACCTTTATTACATCCGTTGAGGACAGCAACAAGGGCTTTGTTACCAAATGGGTAGACGACTTCTGCAAGCAGTTCAAGGGCAAGAAGGTCGGAGCTGTGTTCGGCGAAGTCGAGAACGAATACAACGGCAAAGTTACAATGCGCCATGAATTAAGATGGTTCTGCTCGGTCGAAAATGCAAAGACGGCAGCAATTCCGGCGCAGAAATTACTTAGCAACAGAACAGCATCGGCGGCCCCTGCGCCTGCTCCCGGCACAGAATCATTTATGACGATCGCTGACGGCGCAGACGAAGACATTCCCTTCTGATGCAGATTCAAATTGACAGCAGAGAACATAAATCCGAAAGAGAACGAATCGAGAGACAATTTGACAAACTTGGAGTGGAGCACTTCTGCTCCAAGTTGTATGTCGGTGATTACATGCTATTGGATAACCCGAGATTCTGCATTGACCGAAAAAAGGACTTGCAGGAGCTTTGCGGAAATGTATGCCAACAACATGAGCGTTTCCGGGCAGAATTGCTCCGGGCGCAGAAGGCAGGCATCAAGCTAGTTATTCTATGTGAGCACGGCCCCGACATCCAAGACCTAACAGATGTCTATTTTTGGGATAATCCACGGCGAGTAGAGTGGGAAAGAAAACTCCGGCTCGAACATTGGGAGTATCACACCTTGTCATTTGAAGGCATGATAGACCATTTACTTGATGACGGAGCGCCTAGATCGGAGCTCATGCCACCTATTAGCGGTAAGCAGTTATACAAGTCTCTCGAAACTATCCATCAAAATTACAATGTTGACATCTTCTTTTGTGAAAAGAAAGACACCGGGAAGACAATCGTTGACATTCTAGGAGGAGCTTATGAAGGATAACGGATATATTCTCTTGCATCGAAAAATTACGGAATCCGCCGTTTGGACTATGGATGATGCTTTCGACCCTAGATCGGCATGGATTGATATTCTGCTCATGGTAAATCATGCGGAGAATGATGTCATCATCAATAATAGGCCTGTTACTGTTAAAGAAGGTGAACGCATTACAAGTCTGCGAAAACTTGCTACACGATGGAAATGGAGTTTGAACAAGGTTCGGAGATACTTAAGGACACTAGAACAACTCGGAAATGTGCACATAGACGGATACAATCGTTATACGAAGATAACCGTTATAAAATGGGGACAATATCAACATCTTGTCAAGCAAAGTGGCACAAAGTCGAATACAAAGACGAATACACAGACGGAACACAGAAAGAACAGTGACGAATACACAGACGGAACCCAAACAAATAATGAACAAAGAATGATAAATAATGAACAAAAAAAAGAAGAGGCGGCTGCGCCGCTAATTCTCCATGGTAGGGTGATCGAATAATGAGAAACGAAGGGCTCATTGATGAGCAAGAGATCAGAAAAAGCATAGAACAGCTAAAGCCCGAGCATGATTTGTTCGAGGTACGGATCATCAGCAATCGGAAGAAAGTCATAAGCGGATATTTTAAAGATGCCGACTCTTTGATTAAAGCACTTGACACGGTAGACCTTCGGAGCACGAATGTGTATATCACGCTGAATGCGATAAATGAGGATTGCGAGGCAAGAGAGCAGTTTAACCGATTCTTTGATAGCCCAAAGGTAAGCACAAGCGACACAGACATTATTGCATATGAATGGCTCATGCTTGATTTTGACCCAAAGAGAGTATCAGGCGTGTCAAGCACAAAGGAAGAGTACCAGGAGGCGCAGAGACTAGCAGGCAAGGTTTACAAGTATTTGCAGGAGCAAGGATTTGAAGACCCGGTGAAGGCGGTCAGCGGAAACGGTGCGCATTTGCTATATAAGATCGGGCTTGCAAACACGGAAGACAATCAACAGCTTGTCAAGAATGTGCTCAATGCCTTGGATTTAATGTTTAGTACAGACAAAGTCGACATTGACACGACCGTTTATAATCCTGCGAGGGTCTGCAAGCTATATGGCACACTTGCGCAGAAGGGAGCTAATAAGCCAAACAGACCACATCGCATGAGCAGACTCCGGGGAGATATCCGAGAAGTCAGGCAGACTCCGAGAGCATACCTTGAAAAAATTTGTTCATGGCTGCCAAAGGAGCCGGAAAGGCCGAGCAGATATAACAATTATCAACCGCAGACATTCGACCTTGAAGAGTTCATGCGCAATCATGGAATCACATACAAGGTCGGTTCGGCAAAAGATAGCACAATGTATATTCTTGATGAGTGCCCGTTTAATAGCACGCATAAGAACGGCGATGCAAAGATATTCCATTATAGCAATGGAGCTATTGCATTTAAGTGTCATCATAACTCATGCAGCGGTAAGCAATGGCAGGATGTCAGATTGCTCTTTGAGCCGACAGCGTACGAAAAGCAGAGCCTTGACAATGACAAGCGAATTGAAGAGGGATGGGCGAAACACAACCGAGACAAGGCAGCAGGCGAGATTCCTTATGTGACGCAAAAGCCCGAAGATACAGAATTGTTCTATACGGCCGAAATGGTGCTCAATCAAAAAGAGCCGGAGCCGGAGTACATTCCAACGGGCATAACGGATTTTGACAACATCTCGGGCGGTCTTGCAAAAGGGAGCATATCTGTATTGACGGGACTCCGAGGAGCCGCCAAGTCAACCTTGCTTAATCAGATCGCACTTAATCAAGTCAAGGATGGACGGAATGTTATCGTGTACTCGGGTGAGTTGTCAAGCAAGAGGTTTTTTAAATGGCTATATATGCAAGCGGCAGGCAAGACAAATGTTGAAAAGTATATCAAATTTGATTCCTACTATTGCAGGCCCGAGGTCATTCCGCAGATCGCAAAGTGGCTAGGGGATAAGCTGTGGTTATACAACAATAATTGCGGAAATGATTTTCAAAAGGTTGCTATGCACATTCAATCGAAGATACAAGCGACCAAAGCAGATTTATGTATCATTGATAACATGATGATACTCGAATATGACAATTTAAGAAGCGACAAATACGATGCTCAAACGGAATTTGTTAAGAGATTAAAGACGATTGCCGAGTTGAGCAACACACACATTATTTTTGTGGCGCATCCAAGGAAGGCGGTAGGCCTGCTCCGGCTTGATGATATTTCAGGCTCCGGCAACATAGGTAACCTTGTTGACAATGCATTGATAATCCATCGCAACAATGAAGACTTCAAGCGGTTAAGCAAGCAGATGTTTAAGTGGAAAGACGATTTTGTTGCATACCGGGGAGACAATGTTATTGAGATCTGCAAGGACAGAGAGAACGGAACGCAAGATTTGTATATTCCGTTGTGGTTCGAGAAGGAAACAAAGAGATTAAAGAACACGCCTTCGGAGAACATTGTTTATAGCGATTGGAAGAAGACCGAGCAAGCCGAGAATTTATCAGATGGATTTGGCACAAACGAGGATGCGCCGTTTTAGGAGGACAAATATGGCAAGTGGAAGACCTTTTGAGGTTAGCAAAGATGTATTTGAAAGAGCAAAAGCGCAGTACAAGGGCAAGGAGGATATTGCCGGCGGCTATTACTATGTTGCAGCAGAAGACCGCAGCAAGCTGTTCTCGGATGCGATTTTGTATGGCTATGGGCTTTATTCCTGCATGGTGCATGAAGAAAACGGCAAGTATATCTGCACATGGGAATGCGGAGATTCGTGCGATTAGGAGGGTATATGACAGTACAAGATTACACAGAAAAGGTCGAAAGATTGCTCAACGAGGCAAATATCTTCACGGATGTTACTTGTTACTATGAGCCCGAAAAAGACATGATCGAGACGAACATCATTCACAATTCACATTTTATTCCGATTAATGCCGGGGCAGTCACCCGAAGAATCAAGCTCAATACTACACCTGTATGCACGGCAAAAGGCATAGCATACAATGCTATTCAAGAGATATTTAAGCAGATGGAGGCAGAACATGTATGACAAACGAACAATCCAAGACACATTCAATCTTGCTTGGCAGTTGTTAGGATTTGGCAAGGAAGAGCGGAATATTGATGTTGACTTGTTACGGGATTTAATCCTTATGCCGGCAACAGATACAACAAAAAATTTTATGCTTGACTTGATAAAGATATACAAGCCCATCCTTGACAACCCGACCACAAATATAAACACATGGCAGGCGGCTGTTTTCCAAGAGGGCGGCTTGCTAGAAAAATACAGTTTTCAGGAAACACATTATTATTACCTTGATGTGCTTTACAAGGTCAATTTATTGCTGAACAATGCAACATTCGGAAAGGAGGGCACATGACGCACGAAGAAATCAAATACGCCGCCGAGCAACATCTTGCAGGCAAGCCCATGTGTTTGATTGCCGCCGAATTGCATTATCAAGAAAACACCTTATGGCGCAACCTTAAACGATCGGGACTCGACTACAAAAAACGCTTCGGCATCAAACAAGTCAAGTCATATGGGCGGACGGATGATTGGTACAGAGGTTACAATGCAGGCTTGAAGGCAGGCTTGCGAGAAGCTAAACGAAAGAGGGAGGAGGAAACACATGTATGAAATGATCGAAAAAATGTTGTTCGGGTACAGAGATGCTTTGCGAGACCGTGACAGCATCCAAGCAAAATTAGATATCCTTCGCACAGAAATGCTCCCGAAGTCGCCTTCTCTTTCAGGAATGCCCGGCGCATCTTCCCAAGAAGACCGCATGGGAAATTACATGGTTAAGGTCGAGGAGCAAATTTCAAAATTGCAAATCGCCTATGAAAAGTCATTCCGTGAGATGGTGCGCATTGAAGCATTGATTAGTCTCGTTGATGATGCAGAATTGCGACAGCTGTTGACATACAGATACATGAATGGCTATCATTGGGACATCATTGCAGAATCAATGAATTATTCACAACAGCGCATTTATCAATTACGCATTGACGCGCTCCGGGCAGTAGCATCCGTGCTTGATGACGGAAAGTAATACTCCCCCCCCCTCCCATTTTGGAAAAAAGTTTTTCTGCAAAATTTTTTTTATTGCAGAGCAGATTCTCCCCCCCCCTCTGTTTTGCGGAAAAAAATCGCGGAAAAATTTTTTTTATCACGGCGAGTCATATCGCCACAGCAGGCAACATGCCTTGCAAGTCGAAAGCAAAGCAATTACAGAACATTGAACGCTACGCTTGTAACTTGCTCGGCATGTTGTTTGTTTTGTCTGTATGGCGCGGCAATAGACCGCATGAGAGTGTTTGATTCAGAAATGCTTGTTTCGGCTCGTTACCGCGCATGCCGTACAGTTGACATGCCGCATGCGAGCACATCTAGCCACATGCCGCCATTATAGTGACATGCCGTGTCAATTGACATGAGGCGCGCATGACTAGCCGCATGCCGGGGGGATTTTTCACCCCGATTTTTTGACCGCCTCGGGAGGGGTGACCGAATCGGGGGCCGCCGGGGGTCGGTTCGGGGGTCGCTCTGGGGGTGATCTGGGGGAGCTGATCCGGGCGCGGTTCGTCCTCCTGTGGGAGCTGATCGGAGCCCCGGAGGGGGTGCGCGTTCCTTCTGATCTGATCGGGACCGTTAGGACCGGGCAGAGGGTGACACGGTCCGCGGATTCTGTCGGAGCACTTCCAACGGCGGCGGCCCTGCTGCGATCCCTTCCGCATATCATCCGCGCATCGTCCGCGCGATAGTAAATATATATATAGTTTCTATTCAACTCTTTTTTGATTCCTTCTCATTCGTACAGAAATACTTTTCTTTTCTCTGATCGGGCGCGCCTTGGATCTGATCCGGGGCAAAATCCGCCGAAATTCTAAAAAAATTATAAATTCGCAAAAATAAGGCTTGACTTAAGTGTTGACCTATGTTATAACCTAGACAACAGCAACGAAGACCACCCGAAGAACGGCGGCGCGACTTGGTAACGAAGGACAGGCCGCGAGGGCGCGAAGGGGGAACGGAGCGAAACAAACTTATAACATAGGGAGCCGAACCCACAACAAACGGAGGAAGGAAAACACCATGACAAACAAATATTTAGAAGAGGTAACAGAGGATGTTAAAAACTACATCGAAAACGAAGTTGATTTTGACGAATACAGAGACGAAGACGGCGAAATAGATCGCGATGAGCTCGAAGAGTATTTAAATGACACGCTTTGGATAGAAGACAGCGTGACGGGCAACGCATCAGGCAGCTACACTTTCAACAGAGCAAGAGCAAAAGAAAAGGTTTTCGCAGACCTTGACAGCGTGAAAGAGGCTTTCGAGGAATTCGGAGAAAAGGAACGCTTCGCGGATTTGTTCTTCAATGAAGAGTGGGAGACAATCGATGTTATAACAAGGTGCGCTTTACTTGGGCAGGCAATCAGGGAAGCGTTGGACGACATGGATATTTGAGGAGGTGGAAAACATGAAAGTCAAAATTGAAAGCAGTTATAAAAACCTCTACACTATAGCAGAATACAACCAAGCAAGACGAGTTATCGCAGAGCTGAAAGAAGACGCGCTGACGGTTGCACAATACGCTAGAATGGCATGTATCGAGATAGCGAGAGTAAACGGCTACAGCCTTTTTGAAGTCATCACGGCAGACGCGCAAACAGCATTGAATAGTCGCACATATGATAGATATTTTGACGGAAGTGGTCACATAGATGTCATTATATCAGGTCTCGCAAAGTTTAACGCGCCGGGCCGCCAAATATACGCCGAGTTTGAGGTATATTTGAGCGAAATTTGGCAGATAGACGGCCGCACGGATGTTTTACAAAATTCTATTTTCACAGAATATGAATGCAGATATTAACAAACAGCCGAAACAGACCGCCCACCTTGGGCGGCTGTCCGGGCAAGATGGCAACTTGTCCGCTGATGATGGCAAGCCCACACAGAAAACAGCTAGAAAGGGAAAAACAATGACAGAAAACCAATTTGCAACAGAAGCGGAAATCATGAAGAATGCAATTTTGGCATTTGCCGAAGATCGCGAAGCGCTCGAAAATTTCGAGAGTTATTTATCATATCATTTTGATGTATGGATGAAAAAATATGCTTGCACGCCTTGCGGCCTATGTACAGAGTTTAACAACTTCGCGCAGATGTTCGCGAACGAAAATGACGCTTGACAACATTTTAAGAGGGTGCTACCATATGAGCACACCCACAAAAGGAGGATAAACACCAATGACAGAACGCAAACTTACACCTCAAGAGCGTTACGACCTCAAGAACACGCGGCGCATTGTTTTAAAGCTCAATTTGAAACATGACGCGGATGTGCTCGGATGGATAGACGCGCAAGAGACTATGCAAGGCGGCATAAAACGCGCCATTCGGGAACAGATCGAACGCGAAAAGGACAACTAAAACAAAGTGGGCATCCCTTCGGGGGTGCTCTTTTTTTGTGTCCTGATATGCTGCAAGACCCGAACCCGGCGCGACAGCTCCGAACATATCGCACATTATGCCGTAATTCGTGCGAAAATGGGGCTAGAATCGACAAAACACCCACGAACGATAAAATATACACCCGAACCCCGAAAAGGGCGTAGAACGCAAATAAACGACAGATTGACAGGCAATCCAAACCACATATAAAACCCCGTGCGCCTATTCGCATTTAAATGCGATTTAAGGCGCATTTTTGTTTTAGGTGATACAGAATACACCCGACATATAAAAAGCCGTCAGAATTGATTTAGACGCGCTACAGAGCATACACACGCAGACCGACACAGACAGACACAGCACAGACGGACAGACAGACGGACGGCGCACGAATCCGGGCACAGCTTCGGCGCATATGCTCGGACGGTGTGCGGCCTGTATGACATCATACAGAATCAAACGCCGAGCACATCCGGCACAGAT
>JAEEGL016840555.1_pt1 | contig 11092 bp, 8 predicted proteins | sample 9134231 | NCBI WGS metagenome assembly JAEEGL01 (sample SAMN16246548, study PRJNA631951) | gut metagenome | biome: gut microbiome; feature: rumen; material: fiber-attached | host: Bos | place: Iran: Karaj | collected 2018-10
CATTCAGGCGGAATACGCCCGCTAAGGCCCATGTCCAAAATGTTGGCATATACTTTTTGGGTAGTAATCACTTCACCCGCATTCAATGCAACCCGTGTAGGACGACCTACCAGATCCGTTGTACGCGTCGAAGCGCCAATCGGAACCTTATTGGAAGGCATAGTCTTCAGCGTCAGCATTTCTTCCTTAATCAATGTACGTTCAGGAATACTGGTCTTCGCCGTAACAATCTGCACATCCTTTATCTGCTGCGTCTGCGTCGAGGAAGGATCAGGCTGCGGCTGCGGTTTGGGCGCCGTCAACTTTGTAAGCGTAAAATATATGAGCAGGAAAATCAAAAGCGCGACTACGCCACAGACCAACAATAGCTGACGGGGTGTTAAACGCTCCATAATTGTACTTAACTTTGGTAATTTCAAGGTAAGTTCTCCTTTCTATCGAAATAGTTATACTGGAAATTTGTGTCAAACTTATGTTAAAATAAAAATAAGAACTAAAAAATCCAATAAACACTTTTTTCCCTAATTACTCTTTTATCATGATACTGCAATTTTCACACATTTGTCAAGATTTTTGGAGACAATTTCATGGAGCTGACAGTTTTATCTGAAACTTTTGAAACTTTAATAGTTTATTGTGCTGTATTATTTTTATCTCTTTCGTTAACTTTTTTTGCATGCCGCTGGATCGACAGCGTTTATATTAACGCGCTAAAAAGCGATTTGCTTAGTTATCCGGAACGTATCGTCCCCCGTTCGCGGTTTAGAAAACCGTTACTTTTTTTGTTGCTTGTATGCTGCATCGGCAAAGCATGGTTCTGTGTAACATGGCCTGCGCTTTTTTACTTTGTCATTGCAATTGCCCTTTTATCAGCTGTAACCGTCACCGACTTTGAGCAATATGTAATCTTCGACGTCATGCTTCTGCCGCTGGCCTTATGTGGTATTGGGTACACACTGCATTTGCATTTGCCATTGTGGAACCACATTGTCGCCGGATTAGGCGGCGGCTTATTATTTTTCTTTTTAACCCTGATCACTCATGGCGCTATCGGCGGTGGGGATATCAAGCTAATCGCCGCTTTAGGGCTCTGGTTAGGCGTCCGCCCTCTGGTTTCTGTAATTACCTACGGTTTTATAGCCGGAGGGATTGCTGCCTTGTTTTTATTGATTACGAAACAAAAGAACCGACACGATTACTTTGCCTATGGTCCTTACTTTGCCCTTAGCGGAATCGGAATATTGCTGGGGTGGCTTCAAAAATTATTTTAGAAACTGTTTTCATCGCCAGACATCTTCATTATCTTCAGTCCGTATTGACTTGATACCATAATACAGGGCCACATCTTTATTTATCCAGTGTTCCGCATCTGCCACGAGCGAATATGGGAATACTAAATGAAAGCCGGTAATTGCATTGAACAACCTGTAATCATTTAGCCTGTACGGTCTTTCTTTAACTATTAATGTATTACCGGTCGGACTGTTTTTTTCTTTTTCGATTTCTGCCAGTACAGCCTGCGTTTGCTGATGTTGTAAGGAATATACGTATATCGAGCCAATCAAAGTAAGACAAATATACGCTGTTGTCAACTTTTGTAACATACCATAAAAACTGTTTCGGTTATTATTTAACAATGATTGTTTGCTTGCACAAACTACATTTCTAACCAGACCAACTGCAATAATTAAAAAAATCAGGCCGGGAAAGCTGCTTCTGAATCTGAATTCCGGTGAAAACATCATGATGATCAAACTGCAGAAACTTAAAAATGTGAAAACTAAAACAAGAGATAATGATTTTTTATCTGTTTCTTCAAGCCTGCATCTATTTAGAACGAGCACATTTTTAAAAACATAAACATACAGTATGCAACGCAATGCCAATATCTTAACGATAGCAACCAGGTTTCTCTGCAGCATCGCCGCCCCGGAAAGAAGAACGCCCGCATTTGTTTCCCGTATAAAACGCACATAGTTCCCAGGTGCAAGCATCAATATCAGATAACCTGTGCATAATCCTGCAAGACCGTATAGCAAGCACTTTTCTTCCTGTGACAAACCCCTGCTTTTATGTAGCTTAAAAAGATAAAGCGTTAAAACAGGAATAACAAAACAAATAGTATTTTCATTTGTCCAGCCTGCAAGCAAGCCAAACCCAATAATTAACGCCTTGCTTTTTATAATCACTGTTCCATAATAAAAATGGTTTATGTATATTAGCAAAAATCCTAATAATATCACCATAGTCCACAAATAATTACAAGATAATGTAAGCCAAACGAAAACATCCCCCAAACCAATAGAAAAGAACCATAATAGCCCAAATACATATAAAATATCTTGTTCAGAAAAGCGAAAATCCATTTCCCCCCGATTGATAATCCAGCTAATTTCCAATAATAAAATAATAAAGCAGACTGCATTGGCAATATTAAACAGAAACTTCCCCTGCCATAAGAAAAGCTGCACCAGAGTATGCGCAACCGTTCTTCCGCCCCAGGAAAAATAGTGATTCCACTGAGAAACGAAAATATCTGTAATGCTATCCACTCTGTTCGCCGTTTCAGGCAACGAAAAGAGCATGGAATGATCAGAAAAAGTGAAAGAATAAACATAATCATCAAAAATCAGCGGCGTACAATAATTTAAGTACCATAACAGAACATACAGCAATAATATTATTGAAATCTTTTTTTTATTTAAGCCAGCTTTCACTTGTCCAATGTCACCAATCATTTAATGCCTCTGTATTAACAAAAAAATCACTCTTATCGCTATCAGGAAAAAATATAGAGTGCCAGTGACACAACTCCCTGATATCCCTATCTCGACACCTTTATTCCTCTAATATTATAATATCTGGCAAAAGTCCTGTTAATCTCGTCAGTTTCCGTCAGCCCGCGAAAAGGCATTGGGCTTATATGAAAACCAGATAATAAGTTTATCAGACTGTCCTCCCGTATCGGATAGGGTTCTGCCACCAAAATAACATTTCGATGTTGCTTTTGGGCTTCTTTAACTTTTACAAGAATGGAATTCCAGTGATTCCAGTTTATGTAATTGCCCCAGGCGGAAAAACACATTGACAAAATAAAATAACAGACTCCCACAGTTTTTAAAAACGCTTTCTCTTTGCTGCGAGGTTTTTCTGTTGCAGTTTTTTGCTGAAAACAAAATATTGTGGCTGCAGCGATCGTCAAAAATACAAGATTGACAAAAGATGTACGATACCCTCCTGAAGGTATTAAAAACTGAACAGCACCGCAACTTAATGCTATAGCAGTACAAACCTTTATGAAATTTACATATGAATCAGCTATTTTACTGTTTTTTAAATTCTTGCTTTTTTCACGATAATAACAATATAAAAACCTTATTAAAAAATACCACAGGAACAAATGGAAAGTAAAAACCACTGCGTTTTCTGTCATATTAGACACCAAAGCTTCGGATGACACAAAAAAGCTGTCGTTTGCATGCTCAGACGCCAAACGCGCATAGTTTCCCGGGGAAAAAAGCAACGTCATGTACCCCAGACACAAGCCTATGTAACCCGATACCTGCCAGCCTTGCAGACATTTCTTTTTTTTACACAAATGCAGCCAATACGATAAAAACAAAAGTATCCAGAAAATAGCAATCTCAAAACTGCAGCCTGACAAAAAACCTGTCATAAACATTCCTATAATTAATTTAAGAGAATGATTACAGCAGGTTTTATTATCATAATAATTTCGCACGTATGGCATTAGAAACGCAAGAACAATCACCATCATCCATAAATAAGTACATGAACCTGATATCCAGAGAATGGTGTCATTAAAACCAACATTAAATGACCATAGAGCGAAAAATATCCAAACGATATATGAATAATCAATTTTCAAGTCAACTCTGCCTTCATGCGACAGCCAGTATATCTCTGCTATCAGCAGAATAAACATGAAAGAATTGAATATATTAAAAAGCGCTTTACCCTGCCAAACAAAAAAGGTCATAAGACTTTGGGCAGGCAGCCTCCCGCCCCAAACGAAATAATATTCTTTTACACTTTTATAAATATCTTTCAAGCAAGATACCCTGTCTGCATCCGTCGGCAAAACGCCATTCAGTTTTACGCCTTCAGGCCATACAAAAGCATAAAAATAATCATCTGATGACATGGGTTTCATATAATTCAAAAATGCAATAATCCCCAAAATAATGAAAAAAACTATATATGATTTATGCCTCATTGTTAATACTCCAAATCGTGCAAACTAAAAACAGACTCTTAAACAAAAGAAATCTTCAGCTCGTCTGTGATTTATAAAAATTATGAAAACTATTGCTGAAAGAATAGAAAGGCAGTCTGCAACAGTATATAAAAATAAGCCTTCATACCAAACTTTTATAGTACCTGTGCCTTCAGGCAGTTTTATTAAAATCATGTGATTATCATTTTCTTTTATCTCAATTCTCTTACCAGACAGATCTGCTGCGGCATATCCCGGATAATTGATCAGAGGAAGAACAATTTCAGTATTTTCCTTGGCATTGTATGAAAATGATATATTTGTTCCTTTTTTATTATAACGGCTGACCGAGGCACCTGTTAAATAATTATTACCCTGTCGTAAAAACTCATTGATATTCATATTTTTATACATATAATCTGAATAAGAAGGCGATTGCTTTCTTTCCCAATAAACTTTTGCAGGCATTTGCCAGTGTGCTGACGACGGCAACGGAGTAAAACGATTAAAAGCAATTACGTTAACAATACAAATAAAACTCATGATTAGAAACACCATGGAATTTTTAAATCGTTTTTTCCTGAAAACCTCTTCAACTGCCAAAGCAGCACAAGCACTAAAGCACATTGTTGAAATTCCCAGCAGTCGCCAGGGGAACTGTAAAATTTCAAATATTTTTTTTAAGGGTAATAATAAATCCCAGGGAAAAATATAATCAGACATAAAAAGAAAAGCAATACCCGATATGAAGACAGGAAAATATGCATGTAAATAACGTTTTTGCGTATTTAAACACGTAAATGGGTTTCGTGTAAAGATACAAATAAATAAACATATTGCAGAAAGCAGACAAAAATTCCACAACACTATAAATCGTATTAATATTTTTGTAGGCCATCCATATTGAGAAAAATTATCTACATAATCAATAAACACGGGTACCGTTTTGTAAAACAGCACAAACGGAAATATAAAGTTAGCATTTAATAAAAGCAAAACCAAAGAAAACAAAAACAAACGATAAAGCTTTGCAGCAGACATAGTTTTATATTGAAACACCAGGTTAACCAATGCAAACAACATTAGGAAATAACAGCTCAATACATGTGACTGAATAACAGCAGTAACAGACAAAACCCCTAATATATATATTTTCTTAGATACTCTTGACTTTGTTATAACAGCTTGAATACATGCTGCTGATAAAGGCATGAACGAAAGCCCAAGCAACTCACCAACAGCGCTTCGGATATATGCATCGCTTAGATAATAACCTGAAGAAATAAAAAATAAAGCAGCAAACAACCCTTTTTTCTTTGATCGGGTTAATAATGAAAACCCCAGCCAGGATGAAAAGGTTCCTGCTAAAAGAATTAACGAAATAAACAAATTGTAACAAACCTCTGTCGGAACACCTGCCACCTTTAACAATGCCGGAAAATAAAGAAAAAGACCGGGATAAAATATTCCTACCGGGGCGCCCCAAAAAACCATCTCATCCGCATAGATACGAAGCGGAAATATTCCATCCTGCAAACCATCTGCTACATCTAAAATCCTGGACAAATGAAAAACATAGTCATGTCCTGGTATAATCCTGGTATCTATCAATGGAATAACCAAAATTAACCAGGTCAAAAGCAAAAAAACAGTATATGGAAATCGTTTATGGATTAATGTAAAATCAACTCTGGCAGTTTTCATATTAGCCGATCACTTATTTTGAATTATCTTTTTGGTCATTTTTAACCATGCGAACGCCTTTAATACCGTAATAACGGGCAAAGGCAACATTTATCCAATTATTTTCATCTTCTAAAAGTTCAAAGCCGGGTATATGAAACCCACTCATCATATCAATATTCTCATCCAATGCTTTCAAAGGTGCAACCTGCAAAACACTTCCCGCTTCCTTACGGCTAAATTGCCTGGCAGAATCAAGCAAACTTTGCATCGATCCGTGTATTTCATAAAAAGCATACAACGTTATCGAAGAGGTCATAATAAAATAGAAAGATCCGACATAAAACAAAAACTTTTTTGCTGTTGGCTTAATCAGTTCGACACCATAGTCATCCTGTATCCGCAGTAACAGACCGGCAGCAATGGTCAGGTAAATAGTTCCGGAGAACCCGCTTCGCGGCGGAAATCCCGGAGATAAAAACATAATCCCGGTCATTCCAATCGAAAGAACACAAAGAATTTTAGCCAGTACAATTTCAATCCTTAGCTCTTCATCTTGAATTTTCATTTTACTTAATGCAAAAATAGCGCGAATGCTGAAAAACCACAAAAAAATCTGAAAAAATATTATGCTGATAAACATTTTCAGATTTACTTTAAGCGCTTCAACATTAAGCCAATTGCTGCCTCCGCTTTGTTCTACAAGGAGACGCGCAGTATTTCCCGGCGCAAGAATCAGTAAAGCATAACCTGTCAGCATTCCGACTAATCCTGCTATTATCCAGTTTTCCATCCCCTCCCGGTTCCGGAATCTGACTATAAAAACGAGCAGAATTAATATTATCCAACACACACTGTTCTCGTTTGTCCAACCTGCCAAAATTCCAAACAGGAACATAAAAATAGAAAAAAGCTCACTATTGCCAATTTTCTCAGAGAAAAAAATATATTTATGAAAATAGGGAATTAAAAATCCCAATAGAATCACGTTGGTCCATAAATAATTACAGGCTGCCGTCAGCCAAAAGAACACCGGTGCAAAACCGGGGGTAAATGCCCATAACACAAAGAAAATCCAGCAAATGGTTTTTGCTTTAAAATCAAAAGAAATTTTTCCTTTATGGATGCACCAGTACATTTCTGCAATCAGTACTAAACTGATAAACGCGTTAAAGAAGTTAAATACAGGTTTCCCCATCCATAAAAAGAACTGGGCAAGCACATGGGCTACCGTCCGGCCCCCCCAAGTAAAGTAATGGGACCATTGGGAAACAAAGATATCATGCCATGATGCGACCCGAACTGCATTTTCCGCTAACGGTTCAGACATAGGTTTTCCCTGCCAGATAAAAGAATACAAATAATCATCGCCGAAACTCATGGGATGCAAATAGTTAAGGATATACATAAATATGTAGATGCAAACAAAAGCGATTGCTGCCTTTTTATTCATTCCTTCTGTGCCGCCTTTTCTTTACATAAAACCTTCATTCCATTATATTCACCTGCTAAGTAGTCCGGCCTTCCTTTTGCTTCATAAAAAATACGCCCTACGTACTCGCCAATAATACCAAGCACGATCAACTGAATCCCGCCCATAAATAAAATGATTGAAATCATGGAAGGATAACCGGCCACAGGATCGCCGAACAATATTGTCTTAACTATTACGAATACCAGATAAGCAAACGCTATGGTAGAAATTATCAAACCAAGTATTGATGCCAGCCGTAATGGCGCAACCGAAAAGGACGTAATGCCATCGACAGCAAGTCCTAATAACTTAAAAAATTTCATTTTAGAATTGCCTGCCGCCCGGGGGTCACGATCAAAGAGCAATTCTTTTTTATTGTAACCGATCCAGCTGAACAAACCTTTCGTATAGCGCTGACGCTCCCGTAAAGAACACAAAGCATCCACCGCCTGTCTGTCGAGCAACCGAAAGTCACCTACATCAGCCGGAATATCAATGTCCGCGAACTTTTGCAAAATCCGGTAGTACCAGTGGGCAGTCGCTTTTTTAAACCAGGTTTCTCCGGCACGGCTGCGCCGGCGGGCGTAAACATCATCGTATCCGTTTTCCCATTCCCGAATCATTTGCGGAATCAGTTCCGGCGGATCCTGTAAATCCGCATCCATTATAATAACGGCATCCCCCTCCGCATAATCAAGACCGGCCAGCATGGCAATCTCTTTGCCAAAATTACGTGAAAGGCTTAAATAAGATACCACAGAATCTTTTGCATGCAATTCTCGCATTATATCAAGTGTATGATCTACGCTGCCATCGTTCACCAACAAAACCTTAAACTGATACGCAGACATATCGTCTATTAATTTTTTCAGACGCTCATAAAGAATATCGAGGCTTTTTTCTTCATTGTAACAGGGAATCAAAATTGTTATCGTTTTCATTGTAAACCTCTTACTCTGCCCGTAAGGCAGTAATCCCGTAATAAAGCGCTACGTCCCGATTAATCCAGCTTTTTTCATCAGGCGTCAGCGAATATGGATATATAACATGACCACCAGTTATTACAAAAGCAAAACCTATGTCTTTTTCCAACAAATCCGGTCTTTCCCGAACAACCAGAACTTTTTCGGAGGGGTTTTGTTTTTCATCCTCAATTCTGGATAACATAATTTTAGTTTGTTGATACTGAAGCTGCCAGACATATATTGAAGCTGCTATCGTCATAAAAACATAGATAATTCCAGCAACACGAAATACATATTCTATTATTTCATTTAACCTTTTCACTTGCGGGTTTTCTTCCCTCTTTATTTTCCTTATAATTCCAGCTGAAATAATTAAAAAAATCAGAGCAGGAAACCCGCTTCTGTGTCGAAAATACGGCGAAATCAACATAAATACTAAAGAAAATATATTTAATAAAAAGAAACTCAGGGCTAAATAATATGCTTTTTTGTCTAAATCCTGTAATCCTTTTCTAAAAAAAACATATAAATTATTAGAAACATAAAAAAGCAATAGAAAACGAATAACAAAAATACTTGCTAAAACAGAAAAATTCGACTCAACCAAGGACACTCCCGGCACGACTATACCATCTTGAACCTGCCGCAAATAACGAACATAATTACCTGGCGAGGACATTAATAATAAATATCCTAGTGTAAATCCGGCAAAACCAAAAAGCAAGATTGAAACCAGCTTTTTCTGTTTATGGCATTGCATAAGGTAAACACCCAAAAACAAAATCACAAAGCAAGGAACGTTTTCATTTGTCCAGCCTGCCAGCACGCCAAATAAAAAAAGCAAAATTTTTCCTGCAGTTGTATTGCGCACGAAAAATATATCTTCTAAATTAAAATAGAAGCGCACATATACTAACAAAAAGGAGAGCAAAATGACAGTGGTCCACAAATAATTACACGACAACGTCAGCCAGGTAAAAATGTCACCTAAATAAACAGAAAATATCCAAAATACTCCAAAAATCCATAATATATCAGACGGAAAAAACCGAAAATGAATTCTGCCTCTGTCAATCAACCACTGCATCTCTAATAACAATAGAACAAAACATGCAGCATTAAAGATATTGAACAAGTCTTTTCCCTGCCATAAAAAGAACTGCGCCAGACTATGGGCTACAGTACGTCCTCCCCAGGAAAAATAATGTTGCCATTGCGAATATATAATATCTGTTATTCCGCTTATTTTTTCTGCTGTTTCCGGCAAGGCTATTCCCATAATTTTATCCTGCCAGATAAATGAGTAAACATAATCATCACAAATAAGTGGAGTACACCAGTTAAAATACCATATCAGGCAGAAAATCCCTACCAATACAGCGGCATTCTTTTTCATCTAAAAGTCAGTCCTTGTTTAACAGCATTTTTATAATATTGAGATGAATTTCAAAATTTTTACGATTATTCTTAGCATGCGTATCTAAGATCAACCCACAGACAATTGACAAAAAAGCAGCCAGCATCATCACTACGCTGACAATTAAGGTTGGAAAACGTGGAACCAGACCCGTATGTAAAAACTCAGCAAAAACCGGCAAAAACAGCACCAATGATACAATCACTAAGAACACTGACAGGATACCAAAAAATTTTAACGGTTTGTAATCTCTGAATAAATTAAAAATAGTCAGCAACACTTTGGCGCCATCGCGATATGTATTTAATTTGCTATGACTTCCCTGAGGGCGATCCTTATACTCTATCGGGATACTGCGAATCAAAAAATTATTATCTAACGCATGAATCGTCATTTCTGTTTCAATCTCAAAGCCCTTAGATAATACAGGAAAGCTTTTTACAAATAATGGGCTGAAGGCCCGCATACCCGTCATAACAGCCAACACGAGTTCCTGCGGTTTCCATAAAAAATTAATACATTTACAAACCAGATCATTGCCAAAATTATGAAAACGTCTCTTGTTTTCAATGTAATAATTAGAAGAAAGACGGTCGCCGATAACCATATCAGCCTTACCTTCAAGCACCAACTGACACATTTCCCCTGCTGCTTCAGCAGGATACGTATTATCCCCATCTACCATAAGATAGCAATCCGCATCAATATCGCGGAACATAGAACGCACTACATTCCCCTTACCCTGACGATATTCATGACGTACAATAGCGCCGGCCTTTTCAGCAATATACGCTGTATCGTCGGTAGAATTATTATTATAAACATAGATTTCGGCATTTGACAGAACAGTTTTAAACGAATTCACTACATAATGAACTGTACTTGCTTCGTTGTAACAGGGGACCAAAACAGCAATCTTTTTTTTCATACATTCGAACCCGCCTTACCAACATTCTCATTATAAACCAAAACGTAAACCACTGTAAATTTCAGCCAACACTTCAGGATACCAAAATGTGTAACTTCCATCATACGGAATACAGAAAAGTAAAAATTCCACAACAATAACCGCAAATGCCAAAACTATAATGCAGGAAAACAATATTTTTCTCCTTTTATCGGAGATTAGCTCCAACCAGGCTGCTATTGAAAAAAAGGTAACTATACATAATAAATAATAGAGATCAAGATGATACCTTTCTAATAAAAAGGGGGTCCAACATACATCGAATAATGTTATAACTATCGGAGCAAAAAGCATCAACCATCCCAAAAAATAAATTTTTTTCTTTTTTAAAACCGGTGTAATATCTTTA
>JAEEGL010004132.1_pt1 | contig 11091 bp, 7 predicted proteins | sample 9134231 | NCBI WGS metagenome assembly JAEEGL01 (sample SAMN16246548, study PRJNA631951) | gut metagenome | biome: gut microbiome; feature: rumen; material: fiber-attached | host: Bos | place: Iran: Karaj | collected 2018-10
GTATCAGGAATACCTTCTACAACATAAGCACTACTATTATATACAACCTTTACTGGTTGATTAGGTAATACTTCCGCATCAGTATTTGCATAAGTCATAGCTCTTGAATCTACAAAGAAGAATAGAACTATTGCAAAAGCTAATGATAGATATAGTAATACATTAGGTCTATTTAAGATCTTTTCAATCTTATTACCTTTACCAATTTTATTTTGAATATGATAAACAACTGTACTGATAGGAGTAACAATAAATTTATCTACTAAATTATATAATCCTCTTCCTGCTTTCTTGAGAGGTCTAAACTTCTTACTCATCTATCTCACCCTCTCCTTCAGTCGTATCAGCATCATAGAATACCTCTGTCTTAGGTTTTAATTCTTCAACTAAACGCATTCTAAATTCATCTAAACTTAAATTATAATGAATCTCATGATCAACAGCAATAGATAATCTACCTGTTTCTTCAGAAACAACTAATGCTACTGCATCACTTTCTTCTGCAATACCTAAAGCAGCTCTATGTCTAGTACCTAACTTCTTATTTAAAGTAGGATTCATACTAGTTTTAAATACTGCACCTGCACATGTAATTCTATTACCTTGAATAATAACACCACCATCATGTAGTGGACTATTAGGGAAGAAGATACTTCCTAACAATGGACTAGTTAAATCAGCATATACCTTTGTAGCTGGATTAATATATTCAGCTAAAGACATATCTCTTTCAATAACCATTAATGCACCAATCTTATTCTTCTTAAGATATTCTACTGCATCCATTATTTCATAAACTACTTTTTCTCTTTCTTCTACAGTAAGAACTTTGTGTCTTCCTAGTAATTTAGTTCTACCAATAGATTCTAGTACTGATCTAATCTCTGGATGGAATAATACTATAATTGCTAAAGGTCCCCATTCAAATACATACTCTAGTAATAAACCAACAGTATATAGATTTAATAAGTCACTTATTAACTTAACAATTAATAATAAAACTACTCCTTTAACAATAAGAACCATTTTTACATTGTTCTTAATACTCTTCAATATATAATAAACAATAAACCATACGACACATATATCAATGATTTTTGTAATTATTGACCATACACTCGATAAAGACATCTTTATCAACTCCTTATTCATTAACCATTATAACAAATTATGGTTCAAAATAACACCCCAAAAAGAAAGCAACACATTTCAAGGTGTTGCACTATTATAACCTATTATAGATTAAGATTCAATGGAGCTGACAAATCCTCTTCTGTTTCTTGACCAGGAACTGGAGCTGCTGCTTCTGCAGCACTTTGAGCACCAGCTACAGGATTATCTTCCAAACCACTTAATGCCAAAGTCTTATCTTTAAACTGTGTCCTAATAACCGACATATCTCTACTTTTCTCTAATAACTCTTTCTTTTTTCTGTCAGTTTCAATAACATCTGCATTATTATCAATAATAAATCCACAGATACCTACTGCTAATAAACCTGCTAATATCCAGAATAAGAAATACCAACTCTTACAAAAACTTAAAAACCCTTCCATATTCTTCCTCCTAAGACATAATCAACTTCTGACCTACTGGTTGAATTTGAATATATGTATTACCATCATTAACTACTATCTCTTTACCATCTAAATAATAATATTTAGTTTGTGATGATCTAGAACTCTTTGACCATTTAATTGGTACTGCATAACCATTAGTTATGTAATAACCTTCTCCTTCACCAAGATTATCTATATCTTGTCTTCCTTTATCATCACCAGCTAATGTATGATTTCTTACTTGATAAACTATTATATTCTTTGCTGTATATTGTTTACCAGTAACATAATCCTTATGTGGCACATCATTTACTATTCTTTTATAAACTTTATTTTCACTATCATAAGTATATGATGTTTCTATTATATTAGAATATCTAATATCTATATTATTAGCTACTCTAGCACCTTCTCTAGTACTATTATCAATTTCATCAATACTATAATTCAATAATAAATCTTTTCCTGTCGTATTTCTATAACCTAAATTCTTAATTCCTTTTTGAATTCTTTCTGTATCAGTAAATCCTGTATGTTCTAATGATACAGGTAAACTTCTATCTCTATAGAAATATGTACCTTCATAACTTAAACCATTAATATTGTTTATACCAAAGCTCCTAATATCAGATTCTGCCATTGGACTCCATCCCCAATGAACATATACTGCATCATTTTCCATAGCATAATCTAGAAAATAATGTCTTGAACTTCTTACAGAACCTATTCTATCAACACTTACTCCTTTATATATAGGCATTAATCTTGTCATACCACCTTCAACTATAATCTCATAAGTTAAATAAGCTTCTTGTAAACCACTATGATATTGTCTTGCTTGTGGATGATTGTTAATCATTACTGCATAAGGTCTAGCATTAGAACTAGCATCAACTATTCCTAACTTCTTTTCATCTTCCTTAACAATCTTACTAACAAACTTACCAATTACAGGTATATCTTTTGCTTCACCTCTATGTACCTTAATATATACATAACTAGTGAATACCATAAGGACCGCAAAAAAACCTAACCAGATTAATCTGCTTTTGTGAAAAGTCTTTTTTTTGGATTTAACATTATGTCCCATAACTCCCACTACCTTACTATATTAATTATAACACAAAAAGAAAAAAGACAAATCACATTTGTCTTTTTATTCTAGTTCTTGACTCTTTTTCAATAGTATTGCATTAGTAAATAAGATTAACCAAGATATTAAAATTATTAAACCAATGAATGCTTTCGTATTTGGATTCTCTTGTGGTTTCTTAGCAAATATTACTTCAATATTCTTATTTTCAAGAACTTCTTTGAAGTTTTCTAGAACTAATGTTACTTGACCTGGTTCAATATCCATTCTTTCACCATTAACTAAGATTGCTTCAATGATATATCCATCATCTGCTTCAACAATAATATTTCCTTCGGTTGAGTCATCACCCCAATAAACATCTTCATCTCCATGAATTCTTCCACCCACTCCAAGAACAACACCTTTGATTTCAAATTTAATGTGTTCATATTCGTAAGTGATAAGTTGATCTTCTTCTTCAAATTCAAATGTTTCACTATCAGGTTTAGTTACAAGTTTGTAACCATCTTTTGCGATTGCAGAACTAATGAATTCTTCACCTACTAAATTTGTTTCTTCTATGGTATCAGCTATTTCTTCTCCTGTATCTTTATCAACATATACAACCTTTATATTACCATTGATTCTGATATTAGTTGAAGTTTGAGCTTCCGCATCTCTTGAACTATTAGATAACAAGATATTGCTGTGAACATTATTAGTCATGATTCTATCTCTTCCAACTATACCAATATATTTCAAAGAAATATTCTTTGTTATGATGTTTTCATCACGACCACTATATGTATCAATATCTGACCAATCAACTGTCCATGTAATAGTTCTATCAGTAGCATCATAAACTCCACCATCTAGGTTGGAATTATCTACATCTATTTCATATGGTAATGTATCATTGATTGTTATTGTTCCGTTACCAATATAATCAACAACCTTAGCATTATAAGTTATTTCATACTCTACCTTAGTATCTTTAGATGTTATCTCCTCAGTACCTACTATATTAATTGACGTAGTTAAAGAACTATCTTTCAAACGATAGTAATAGTTTACTTCAACGCTTGGTGAATTCATTATATTTGTATAATTATTACTCTTCTTATAGAATTCATAATTTTGTGGAACTTGATCAGACACACTTGTTGTATAAGTGTCTGTGTAATTCCACTCTCTTGTTACATCAGGAGCTAACTTAGTAGTTGTATCACCATTATCATATAGATAATGATGAGTTGTTACTGTACCCTTTTTCAATTTATAATAATAATTTACTGTTATTTCAGGTTTATCAACAGTACCACTTGCACTATCTCCATCAGTTCTAACATATTCATAATTTAGATTTGTAGTATCTAACACAGATGTTGAATATGGTTGAGTTAACTTTTTATTTTGAATTACATCTTCATGAATTTTTGTACTAGTTCCGTCAATATAGTGTTTAGCAGTGATAGTAGCTGGTGTGAAATCATAATAATAAATAACTTCAATATAATCTTTATTAACCACATCAGCAACTGGATCTCCAGCATTCTCTAAGAATGAATAGTTCTCTGGTATTGTAGTTAAACCATGAGTTTCATAGTTGTCTGTGTAATAAACTGTGTCTTCAGTTTGTTCTACCAAAGCATGTCCATCATTTTTATCTAAATACTTAACAACTAATGTTGCTTCTTTTTTTCTTATACCAACATTAATATTATCAATTTCTTCGATTGCATTATGTGCAACTCCCGATTGATTAATTAAGTCAGAAAGTAATGTACTATCAATTTTACTGCTATCACTTGTGGTTCCCTTTGGAACTAATTCATATCCATCAGGAATACTTCCTACCTTAATAAAGTAAGTGCCTTTATCTGGTAGACTGAATTCATAATGACCATTAACATCTGTCGTTGTTTCGTCTAGTTTTACTCCTGTTTCATTTAAGAGTTCAATCATAAATTCATTTAATTTAGCATCTGTATCATTTAATAAATCATTTCTATTTAGGTCTTCAAATACTGTTCCACTTATTCTTCTATCAACCACAGTAACTGCTTTATATGTTGAGAAGATATTTTCTACTAAATTATCACTTGATGCGTATTGACCAAAATAATAAACATCTCCTTTTATATTATTACTTGGAATTACTTGATAAGTGAATCCTTTACTTGTTTGAGTTGGGATTGTATCAGTTAATGTTGCAATTGCAGTTGCTTCAGGAGGTATAAATCCTCCAGCATTTACCTGAGTCCACCTATCGTCATTTGCTAAATCAACATTCTTGATATGCTTATAACCAAGTCCATCTGTTTCTATTCCAATTTCTTCAATGTTTCCAGTAGCATAGTATAAACTCATACCTTCGGCCAATTCATTAATCTTTATTGTATAAGAACCATGAATAACACTATTTCTTGAATCACCATTTTTTGGAAGATATTCTATAGTCTTAACATTTGTTAAAGCTTCATCAGAAATATTATTAATATTTCCAGATATTTCAAATGGTTCATTCACATCTATATATTCTTTTGATGAATTCTTTCTTGTTGATGAACCAGATAAATTTACTATTGTAATACTATTTGTATAATTAATATTTGCTCCTTGTCTAATATTATAAACAATAGGAGAAGGGCTATTAAAAGAAATTTTTGTATTGTTCGGAGTAAATGGATCAATTAATAAAGAACATCTAATATCAGGAAAATTTTTACTCATGTCATATTCATCAACAGTAAAATGCAAGATTGTTTTATTTCCAATAAATTCAATTTCATCAGGTTCAACACTACATGAATTTGCAATGTAAGATAAATAACTAGAATCCTCTTCCATAGTAAATGTCATCTTTCTAATATTATTCCCACTTGTATTATAATAATCTATAGGTTTCCTTAATTCAGGGCCAATATCTAATCGCTCTTCTAACACATTAAAATTAAACTTATTATTATTGGAGTTTTTTTCATATGTAATTAATAACTCAGCAAACCTCACATAATCATCTACAAACAACAAAGTTTCTCCAGCATTTGGTATATTTGCGCCAATAGGAGAATTTAATGATGGGTATTGGGTAGGCACGTAACTATCTTCTGCATCAGACGTATACATTCCATGAACAACCGTTCTCTCTTCGTCTTCATATACCCATACTTTTTGTCTCATCATACCAGTTGAAAACAAGTCTTCTGAATTTCCTTTTGACTTAATATTAAAATACAAATAAGGGACTTTATAGAAACCTCTATAATCTGGATTGTTCCATAACATTGCAGTTACAACGCCATGTTCTTGAGCTTCTTCAATAGTGTCATACCAATCAAAGTCATTTTTACTTGCGCGATTAATTAAAGCATTATTATTTAAACCAACACCAGGATTTTGAATATAGACACCATATTGCATAGATTGATTATCTTTTGGTGTACTTTCCGAATCACTTCCATAGTACCTTTCTTCAACAAAAAAGTATTCATCATCTTTATATTTAGTTAACTCAAATTTGCTGGAATCAAAAGCAATTAATCTCTCTTCGCCTCCAAGATAAGGGCCATCTTTTACATAAGCATAACTATTCATTTTTTTAATTCCATTATTCAAAATAATATATTCAGTATCACTATAACCTATTCTAGAATAAGCATCAAGTACAGCTTTTATTTCCCCATTCAAATAATCTTGATAAGCAATAACTAATTTATTATCACTACTTCTATCTTGAGCAAAATAATTATCATTATGAACAGAATAATCTATCGCTTGTAAAGTTAATTCATAATTATGTTTATTTCCATCATTTAAATAAGGAACAAACAATTCTATTGAATCTACAAACATCATTCCAGTAGCATAACTTGATATTGAATAATTTTTATTAACCATATCTTCATTAGTAATATTTAAAATGTTTGAAACAAGATTAGCATTAACATTCCCTGAGTCGTATTCACCTTGAATATATCCACATCCATAATAATAATAAATCCCATAATCGCGATTCACTGCATTACAAGTACCTACATAATTTGAAGTTGGCGTAGGCCAAGCATTTGGATTTTCAACGGCATATTGACTTTTGTTATATGCAACCAATTCGGTTCCATTTAATATACCACCTTCATAATCCTCATCTAAAATATTCATATTATAAGAAGTATCGCTACTAGAATAACCATAAATAACTTGAATTTTTGATTCTGCTATTTCTCTATTAGTAGGAATTGCTACGCCTTTGTATTCAAAGTCATCGGAGAACCCAATTAGGTGTAGATTTACTCCAAAATTAACATATTGACCCTTTACACCATTTCTAACACCAGTAATATTAATATTTGGCTGATCAAATCTAATATTATATTTTTCTACTCCAGAAATTATTAAATCTTCATTGTCTTGGACAACAGCATTATCGACCATCGAATCCACATTATCAGGTTTATTGCCTTCCATCCAAACCTCAAACTTTGGCATTTGCTCATTAGATAAATCCGTAGGGAAACCACTAGTGTTTATATTAAATACTAACTGCTGATTCCCACCTACAACACTGGAATTATTTGAAAAAACATAACTGGCTGTTAAAATAGTTCCATCACTAGAAATCTTAGCATCTGTCATCCATGGTTCATTTTCCCAATACAAATATGGCATTCCCTCATCGTTTTTGGGTAATGTGGCACGAATTTTAATTACTCCACCATTCAATTGTGTAGTTTCAGTTACATCAGGATTATCTAGATTTAAAGCCACTCCAACCTCTAGCTTATATTGAACTTTATCAAAAGTTCTAACAAAGTTATCTTTTTCTGAAACATCATGGCCATCCATATCAGAAAGAATTGATCCATCGTCTACACTATGAAAATCTGGTGTATTAAATTTTTCTGTACCAGTTTTTCTTTCAACAATCCTAACATAGCTAATCTTCATCTTATCATAATTATCTGGTTGAACTGCTCCCGCTAGTAATTGTTTGTATTTAATATTTTTATAAACTGTTCTACCATCTTTTACTGGTACCAAAAATATAAATGTTGGTACTAATAGAACTATTAAAGCTATAAATAATAATACTTTCTTCTTCATATTATCACCCTATTTTTTCATTATAAGTATATCATTTTTAAGGTAAAGAAAAAAGACAAATTACATTTGTCTTAATCTAGCATCTTCTCTTTTTAAATCTCTTTCCTTAATAGTCGCTCTCTTATCATATAGTTTCTTACCTTTACCTACTCCCAAAAGAATCTTAACTTTATTATCTTTTAGATAAGCCTTTAAAGGAACTAAACTATATCCTTCTCTTTCTAAAGCCACCTTAAGTTTTTTTATTTCATGCTTATGTAATAATAGTTTTCTTGTTCTTCTTTCTTGATGATTAAATTGATTGCCTTCTTCATACTTAGCTATATACATATTTAATAAATAAACTTCATCTTTTCTTATAACAGCAAAAGTATCTTTTAAATCTCCAGAACCTTTTCTTAAAGATTTAATCTCCGTACCTTTTAATTCGATACCACACTCAATTTGATCTTCAATGAAATAATCAAAATAAGCTTTCTTATTCTTTATCTCCATCTTTTTCATCAACCTTTACTAACTCAAAGTCAACCATTGATGTTTCCTTAGAAGCACCAACACATTTAACTCTTACTTTATCCCCTAAACGATACATCTTTTTAGTTGATTTACCAACCATTGCTAATAAATCAGGTACATAGTTGAAGTAATCACCTTTAAGTGTTTGTACGTGTACTAATCCTTCTACTAAGTTTGGTAATTCAACAAAGAAACCAAAGTTAGTAATTGTATCAATAATACCTTCGTATTCTTCTCCAATATGACTTTCCATATATTCAGCAACTTTCATATCAAAGACATCTCTTTCGGCATTAACTGCAGCAACTTCTCTTTCAGAAGAATGCGATGCAATTTCAGTTAATGAGTTTTCTAATGTCTTGATAGTAGTCATAGACATATCATGTTCAACTAAATATTTCTTTAATAATCTATGAACAACTAAGTCTGGATATCTTCTGATTGGACTAGTAAAGTGTGTATAAGCTTTACTAGCTAAACCAAAGTGTCCTAAATTATCTTTGCTATATTCAGCTTTTCTCATACTTCTTAGAAGTAAACTAGATAGTATTTCAAATTCAGGTTTATCCTTTAATTGTTTTAATATATTATCCATAGATTTAGGAGTTATAGATTTAACATTACCAGTTAACTTATAACCAAGTAATCTAACTAAATTCATAAACTCTTCTATCTTTTCTGGTTTAGGATCTTCATGGATACGATAGATAAAAGGTAAATCCATTTGATATATATGATTAGCTACAGTTTCATTAGCAGCAATCATAAAGTCTTCGATTAACATTTCTCCAGATTCCCTAGTACGTTTAACTACATCAATAGCAACACCTTGTTCATCTTGAATAATCTTACCTTCATCTATTTCAAAATTTATATAGCCTCTACTTAATTTTTCTTTTCTTAAGATATCAGCTAATTCTTTCATCAATAATAAATCATCTTTAAACTCTTCATAATCAGGCGCAACAATACCACGTTCAATAATATCATTAACCTTTTTATAAGTCATTTTCTTTCTACTCTTAATGTAACTTGGGAAGATATCATAAGTAACTACCTTACCTTTATGATCTATCTCCATTACACAAGACATAGAAAGTCTTAATACATCTTCATTTAAAGAACAAATACCATTAGATAACTTATGAGGTAACATTGGTATAACAGTATCCGCTAAATAAGAAGAAGTACCTCTTTCATAAGCAGCATCACCTAAAGCAGTATTCTCTCTAACATAATTAGAAACATCTGCTATATGAACACCAAGTTCATAATTACCATTATCTAACTTCTTAATACTAATCGCATCATCGACATCCTTAGTATCATCACCATCTATAGTGAATATACAAACATCAGTTAAATCTCTACGATTAGCTAAATCCTTTGGATCTACTTCGTTAGGAATAACATCTAGTTCCTTTTCTACTTCTTCCCCAAAGTCTTCATAAATTCCATATTTATAAGCAATACTTAAGATATCTGTCCCTGGATCATTCTTATGTCCTATTATCTTAACTATTTCACATTCATATTTATGTTTATTTATTTCATTAACTATCTTTAATAATACTTTGTGTCCTTCAACTATATCATCTAGTTTATCTCCAACTAATACTATTTCTAAGTCTTTCTTAGTATCATCTAATTTAACACTTAAGTCACCATTAGCTAAAGTAATAATCTCTCCAACAAGATTATCAAGTTCTCTTTTAATAACTCTAAGTATCTTACCTTCTTTTCTTACACCAGAAGTAAATACTTCAGCTAATACAATATCTCCATCAATAGCATCATTAATATTATCTTCAGATACATATAAGTCGTCTTCTTTTTCTATTACAATAAAGCCAAAACCTTTTTTATTAATAGACAAACGACCTACTTTTATACCAGGGCAATTCTTTAATAGTAAATATCTACCCTTTTTAGTTAAAAAGACAACATTTTCATTAACTAATTCGTTCATTGCATCTTGAAGTTCTTTATACTCTTCAGCTGTTTGTAATCCAAGCATATCATTAATAGCAATTAACTCTTTAGCTTCATGTACGTCATTCAATATTTCAACTATTCTATCTTTCACAATATCACCCCAATATTCTAAGCGCAATCTCCATAGTAACAATACTTAGTGGCTTTAACATATTTAACACATGCATACTCTTGATTTGTTACCTTTTCTTGAGTTGCAGGATTAACCAATTTTTCATTTAAATAACCATTCGCAATAAGAGTTTTTACAGAAGTATAACATCCTGTAGTAGAAGAAACACATTGTTCTCTAGTTCTAAGGCTAGAATTTGTCTCACTTTTAGCAGCTTGGGCAGTTGAATAAAACTTAGCATCTCTACTTTCAAAAAACAAACAAGCTGCATCAGCTATAGTATTTTTATAAGTCTCATAATTCTTCGCATTTTGTTTTTGATTCATAGAAACTAAGTTAGTTCCAACCATAACACCAATTAGTGCTAACAAACCAACAACAGCAATAATTTCAATTAAAGTAAAACCCTTATTATTCATATTATCACCTATTATTGATTATATCACATTTTTAGGGCAAAAAAAAAGCACTAAGCTTTATTTACCAATAAATATTAAAAATGATATTACAAAGAATAGAACTCCTAATAAAATAGTTAATCTAGTAATGAATAACTCTGCTCCACGTTCCTTTTGATTTTCAAATAAAACATCATTTCCACCAGAAATAATTTGACCAGCATCGCTCGCCTTACTACTTTGTAATAATACTATTGCAATTAATAAAACTGATACAATTAATAGTGCTGTTTCCACAAAATCACTTCCTCACTGCTTATATAATTTACCATA
>JAEEGL010104965.1_pt1 | contig 11091 bp, 7 predicted proteins | sample 9134231 | NCBI WGS metagenome assembly JAEEGL01 (sample SAMN16246548, study PRJNA631951) | gut metagenome | biome: gut microbiome; feature: rumen; material: fiber-attached | host: Bos | place: Iran: Karaj | collected 2018-10
GATGATAGAAGAAGACCTCCAAGACCTCATCATGATGATGATGATGATGATGAAGATGATAAAAGAAGACCACCAAGACCTCCTCATCATGATGATGATGATGATGAAGATGATAGAAGAAGACCTCCAAGACCTCATCATGATGATGATGATGATGATGAAGATGATAAAAGAAGACCTCCAAGACCTCCTCATCATGATGATGATGATGAAGAAGAACATGATAAAAGAAGACCTCCAAGACCTCATCATGATGATGATGATGATGAAGAAGGAAAAAAAGATAGAAGAAAACCAAAAAGAAGAGATGAGAAAGATAGAAGAGATAGAAAAGATAGAAGAAGACATAGAAGACATAGAAGAGATAGAAAAGATAGAAGAGGACCAAAAAGAGATGATAGAGGAAAAGATAGAAGAGAAAGAAGAGGACCAAAAAGAGATGATAGAGGAAAAGATAGAAAAGAAAGAAAAGGTTTCCTTGGAAACTAAATATAATTAAATTTAAGATTAGAGAAAATAATTTAAAATATTATGTATATATATAAAAATAAAAGTTTTTTATCTAATTTAAACCTTTTATCTAATAAAACATGATTTTTAAAACATTTATTAACAAATAATAAATAACCAATAAATAAAAATATTTACAATAAATTCCCTAAATTAATAAAAATTAATTTATAGTCATTTGATAATATAAATAATCATCATCAAAAATTGAAAAATTACTTATTTGTCTTTGTAAAGTTTTTTTTGATATTTTTTTTTCTTTATTATTTTCAATTTTATTCATTTCTTTTTGTAATTGAGTAGGAGTTGTATTGATTGACATAGTAGAATCATTTATTATATGTGAATTAGTCATTGATTGATCTAATAAATTATTAGTTTTAGAATCTAAATTCATACTTTGATTAATATCAAATGTTGATTTTCTTTTTTTTGAATTTACTCTTTTTGGATAATCATTATTTTTTGTTTCTGTTATTTCTGGAATTTTTTGTCCAAGAAAATCATTATTTATTTCTAAAATATAAATTTTAAAATTTTTATTTTGATAATATGTTAAATTTTTATTTATATTTTCATTTATGTTTTCTCTTTCTATTATAATACCAAAATAATAAATAGTTTTTGCAGAAATTTCTAATATTTTAAAGATTTGAATTTTGTCATTAATTATTTTTTTCATTCCTTCAACTGAACAATTATTATTTATTTCAAATAATATTAAACTATTCTTTTCTAATAATATTTCTTTATTATTATAAAATGGAAGAGAAATTGGTAAATTTATTTCATAAAAACCATCTAAATAAATTGGATAATAACCAAATTTAACTTCGATTATTTCTTCATTTTTTATACAAGAAAAACAAAGAATTTTTTCTTTTAAATTATCAAACGGATTTATTTTTAAAGAATTTATAGAATTATCTTGATTATTATTTTTTTTTGAATCCAAATCAATAAAATTTTCTCTAATTTTTTTTAAATCTGAAGATGCAAATATTATTAAATATTCTTTTAAATTTAAATATATCTTTACTTTATTGTAATACATATAAAAAACAAAAGTTAAATTTTGAAAATTTACTGCAAATGATTGAGCATTTGGATGAAAAAATGTTCTTTCAATTTTAATTATTTTGTCTTTTTTATAATGTGAAATTTCAACAAAAATTGAATTAAAATATAAACTATAATCTTCAGTATTGTCAATAGAATAATTTATTAAAGGATGAAAATTAAATTTTGAACAATTTGATTTTGAAATAAAAATATTATTTATTTCGTTAATAAGTTTTTTATTTTCTTTAGAATTATGATTATTATTTTCATTTTGATTTATAATAAATTTTGTATCTTGTAGCATAGCATTTAAATTATTAATCAAATTTAATTTAGGATTTTTTATTATCAATTTTCTTACATTTGATTTTCTCATTTTAATTTAATTATTAATTACTAAAAAAAATAAACATTATTTAAAATGGAATAATTAAAAGAAATTTTTTTAAATTGTCAAAAATATATTAAATGAAAATATAAAAGATAAAACCAAACAATCAAGAAGTCAATACCATATCTAACAAAAATTAATTTTAACATTTATTTCAATAGCATGTAATATTTCTTCAGAAAATCCTTTTTGAATATATTTAAAAATTCTTTCATCAACAACAATAATTTGTTTATCCTATATAAATCAAACTTTAATAATAATTTATTGTTACTATTTTATATATAAATTTTTATTTACATTTAAAAATTTAAAAAATGAATTTTAGAATGGAATTTATTAATTATATTAATTTAGTTTACTAAAAAAAATGTTTATATGTACTATTATTAAAATATAATTATTTCATTAAATTGTTGAATAGAAACTTATTTATTTTTTAAAAATCTTATTTTATAAATTAATTATATTTTAAATTGTATTATATTTTCTTTAAATATATTATTTTTAAATAATAAATTCCAAAATAATATATTAAAAGTTTAATTATATATATCTTTCATTTAATTAGATAAATTTCTTCATAATACTTTATATAATAATAAATTTATATCTTAAATCATATTCTTAGAACTGTAAAACCATAAACTTATTTAGAGATAAGTATAGTATCATGATATTTTTTTATCAAAATTTCTATGATTTATTTAGTCTTAAGTAATTATTCAATATAATATGATTATAAAATTATAATTTTTTGATTGATTAATATTACTATTTTTTTTTTGAATTATTTTTATTTTTAAATTAAATCTAAATTTTAAATTTTTATAAATTCTTTATTAAACAACCATTTAAAAAATTCTTTTTAAATCAAAAAAAATATAAAAACTCATTTTAAATAAATTTATTCGATTAACACTTCTTTATGCATTTCTTCAATAGGAATAGGATCTTTTTGAATAAAATAAGCCCCTTCAACTAACTTAACAATAGGTTCATAATCATCTTTACTTTTATTAGTATAAAGAGTACAAAGTAATTCATCTTTATTAACATGATCACCAACTTTTTTATTTAAAACAATACCAGCACTCATATCAATAACATCATCAAGTTTTTCTCTTCCTCCTCCCAATCTCATAGAAGCTAATCCAATAGTCAAAGCTTTAATAGTTTTAATATAACCTTCTTCCTTTGATTTAATCTCAATTATATTTTTAGCAACTTCAAATTTTTCAGGATGTTCAACATAAGAAACATCACCACCTTGATATTTAACAAACAATTTAAACGATTCAAAAGCTTTTCCATTTTTTAAACATTCCTCTAATCTTTTTCTCCCTTCTTTCCTATCACAAATTTTAGCTTGTTCTAAAATAATAGCACCACTATTAAGACAAATTTCATTTAAATCCTTTGGTCCATTTCCTTTTAAAGTTTCAATAACTTCTTTAATTTCTAAATTATTACCAATATAATTACCAAGTGGTTGATTCATATCAGTAATTTCAGCTTTAACATTCTTATTAAGTGATTTACCAATTTCAACCATAGTAATAGCTAATTCTTTAGCAGATTCCATATTCTTCATAAAGGCACCATCACCAAATTTAACATCTAATAATATACAATCACTTCCAGTTGCTAATTTTTTACTCATAATAGAAGAAGCAATTAAAGGAATTGAACCAACAGTTGCAGTAACATCTCTTAAAGCATAAATTTTCTTATCAGCTGGAACTAAACTTTTATCTTGTCCAATTATAGCAACTCCTATTTCATTAACTTGTTTAACAAATTCTTCTTTTGTTAAATTAATTTTCATACCTGGAATTGATTCCATTTTATCTAAAGTACCTCCAGTATGTCCTAAACCTCTTCCACTCATTTTTGCCATTTTTGCACCACATGCTGCAACCATTGGTCCTAATATTAAAGAGACTTTATCACCTACTCCTCCTGTTGAATGTTTGTCTACTTTTAAACCATTTATTGATGAAAGATCCCATACATTTCCACTTATTCTCATTTCTTCTGTTAAATCTGCTATTTCTTGCTTGTTCATTCCATTTAAATATATTGCCATTAATAAGGCACTTGCTTGGTAGTCTGGGATTTTTTCTGAGACGTAGTTTGTTATGAAATAGTGGATTTGATCTTTTGTTAGTATACCTTTGTCACGTTTTGTTTCTATTATACTTTCCATTTTTTGATTTTTAGGGCTTTTTATATAATTATTGTTTTTATTTTTAATTTTTAATTATTTTTTTTTTTTTGTTTTGTTTGTTTTTTTTTTCTTTTTTTTTGTTTTGGGATTTTTATTCTATTTTTAATTCTTATTTTTGGATATTTGGATTATTTGATTGTTTTTTATTTTTTGGTTTTAAAATTTAACTTATGTTTTATAATAGTTTGAAATAAGTTAAATTATATCTATTTTTATTTTAAAGTTAATTCATTTATTAAATTTGTTATAAATATTTTTAATTATATATTTTTTTAATTATTTTTTTTTATCTATTAATAATGGGAATTAGACAATTACTTTCATATTTAAAAAGATATTTAAAAAAAGTAAACTTAAATGAGTATCAAGGTTTAACATGTGGAATAGATGGTCATTATTACCTCCATTTATATAAATATTTATTAAAAAAAGTAATATTAGATGAAAATCCAGATTTTACAATATTATATACATTTATAGCAGAACAAATAATAAAAATGAAAAAAAATTATAATATTACATCAATTATTGTAATTGATGGTGATTCTCCTCCAATAAAAGCAAAAGAAAAAGCAATTAGAACACAAAAAAGAGAAAATATTTTATTATATGTAAATGAATTAATTAAAAATCAAAAATATAAAAAAGCAGCAGAAGAAAAAATAAATTCTATTAGTTTTAAACCACCTTTTATTAAAGATTTTATTGAAATATTAAAAAAATATGAAATTGATTATATAATTTGTCCATATGAAAGTGATTATGAATTAAAATATTTAGAACAAAATAAAGTTATTGATTTTATTATTGGAAATGATTCTGATTTTGTTGCTTTTGGTTGTAAAAATGTTATTTTTGGTTTTGATTTAGAAAAATTTGAAGGTTTAAAATATAATCAAGATGAGTGTAAAAAACTTTTTTTTGACAAAAATTTTTCTGAAGAAAAATTATTATATCAATGTTTATTTAGAGGTTGTGATTTTTTTGAAGGAATACCAAAAAATTTAAATATTATTCGTAATGTAATTCAAAATGAAAAAGATAATGATTATATGAAGATTATTAAAAAATTATTAGAAGGAATTTCTAAAAAATCAAAAGGAAATATTTTAGAAGAAACAATTAATCAATTTGAAAAAGCATTAATTATTTATAAATATGGTGTTGTGTATTGTCCTTTTGAGAAAAAAGGAAAATATTTAAATGATCTTCCTAATGATGAAAAAAATTTTGTGTATAAATATAATTTAGATAATATTGTAGGAAAAATTCATAATAATAATATAATGTATGGAATTTCTATAGGAGAAATTAATCCAATTACATTAGATAAATTAGAAGGAAATTTAAAAAGTAAACAAGTTCAAAATTGTAATAATATTAATAATATATTTAATCCTTTATTATTTGCATTAAATTGTTATTTTACAAATAATCAAAATAATGATAAAGAAAAATAATTTATTTATAATTATATATTATTATTAAAAATTTAAATGATATATATATATATTATAAAATATAAAATTAGATATTAATTTATATTCAATTTATTATTTTAATTTATTAATTGAACTTTTGTTTTATTTTAAAATTAAACCTTAAAAAAAAGAAATATTATATTTAAAAATAAATAAAAGAAAATTTTTGAATTATTATTTGAATATTTATTATTATTGGATTGATAAAATTCTTCTTATCTAAAACTTTAACCTTAATATCTTATTTTCAATAATATAAATGTTAGTTTTAAATTTTTTAATTCAAAACTTTCAAAGTTTACTTTTTTATATTAATTATAAGAATAAAAAAATAAAATTATTTAAAAAAAAATAAATTACATTTATAATATATCATAATATAATTTAATTTCAAAAATTGCTTTTTATAATTATTATTATCAGATATAAAAGAATATAAAATTATTTTTTTCTTTTATATATTCACAAAAATAATTAAAAAAAGCAAAAATATAAAAAAATCAAAATTATTTTTTAACAGTATCAATAATTTTCTGAGCAACTTTTTTTCTATTAGCATCAGTTACACAATAATCAATAATAGCCCCTTCTCTTCTATGTAATGTAGCATTATTACTTAAAATAATTTTTTTTGAACCACCAATCATTAAATATAAATAATATGGTTTTGCTGGAGAATCTGAACTTTCAATTGTTAATTTTGCATTATACCCTTTTGCTTTTAAATCTTGAATTAAACCTTTTTCTAATGCTTTTACTTTTTTTGGTAAAAATCAATTATTACAAAATTCACATATTAAATTTAATTCATTATCCATTTTTATTTAATAAAATAGTAATATTTATAAATTTTAAATTATTATTTTTTAAATATTTTTTATAATTCATTTTCTGCATTTAAATTTTTATGTTCAGTATCTTGATATTTTAAATTATTATTATTATCATTTTCAATTTTATCTTTTTTATTTTCATTTTTCATTTCTTTTTTATTTTCATTTTCATTATTTATATTAAAGTTTAAAGTCCTATCAAATATTATAAATCCTTCTCTTATTCGATTATTACTATTATTATTTGGTGATTCAAAGTAATAATAACCAAATAAAAATAATACTATTACTATTATGAAAAAAGTAATGAGAAGATTTATTAATTCCAAATTTCTAGCATGATTTATTCTTTTATGATTATTATTTATTTCAAATTCAATTTTATTATTATAACAAAGGGATTTAAAATTAATTTCTTTAAAAAATATATAAACCACAAATTTACATAAAAAAATTATAGAAGTTAATATAAATAAACCAAAATTATAGAATAAAAAAATTGTATAAAATTTATTTTCATATTCTTTAATACAAAATAAAACAAAATTTATAATAATATGTACCAAAAAAAAAATACCTGATAATATTAAATGAACATAAATAAATTTTTTTTTATTAATAAAATTATCAATTTCAAGTAATTTATTAATATAAAATTTTTCTTCAAATTCAATGCAAAATTTATCAATACCAAAATAACTCCTTATAAATAAACTAATATCTTCTTCCAATGAAAAATAAGGATAATTATATAATTTATTTAGAATAGTATTAACATTATTTTGTTTATATAATTCTGATTTCTTAATAGTGTCAAGTTTTATAAAAAAATTATCATAAAATTCATTTAATATTTTATCAGTACATATATATTTCTTAAAATTCTTATCTAAAATATATTGAGGATATTTGGTATTAATTTCATTAGGATTTATACAAGGTGTTCCAGTACTAATTGAAAAATTAACTATAATATAACTATTAATTGATTCATTTGTATAATGTAAAAATTTATTATTATTTAAAGATAAAGTTGTATAATTAAAATCATTTGGGGAAGTTTTATTATTATTAATAATTATTCTATTAATTGGACAATTATTATTTTCTTCAATACACATTATTCTTTTATTTGAATCTAAAAATCCACATTTTTTAAATCCAATATCACATTCTTTATTATTTTCTACTGAATTTCTTATATAAGTTTCATAATTTAATTCAGGATTTTTATTAAAACAAAATATATTTCCATCCCATATATTTAAATTAAAACCATTAACTTTATTTATTGTTTTACAACTTGAACCATGAAAAAAGGTACATTGTCCAAATAATATTCTATTTTTATAAAATCTACCTTTACTTATTCCTGGAAAATATCCTATTGGATATATTTCTTTTTTTTCATTACATATTCCTGTTGATGATAATGAAATTGAGTAAATAGGTGATGATTGTATATTGTCTTTAAGAATTATAATTGAATTATAATTTTTATTTACATAACTATAAATAAAAATTCCATATATCAATATTATTGAAAATAAAAAAGGTAAAACTAACATTTGAACTATTATGATAAAATATGCAAATTCCATAAATACAACAAGTTTTAAATTATTTTAAAAAAAATAATTCTATAAAAACAATAAAATAAAATAAAAAAAAAGAATTATTTTTTGTTGAAAAAAAATTAAATCATTTTCAAATAAAATTTATTATTTACTAATTTTTATAATTTTATATGATATAAATGAGCATAAAATAACAGAAAAACTTTGAAAAAATAGACAAAAAATGAGAATTATTTTTTAATTATATTATAAAATAATTAATTTTTATCTTAATTTAGAATATTTTATGAGGTAAAATAATTTATTTTTTCTTTTTTTAATTTAATAATTTAATCTACAATTTATATCATTTTTGGAATGAAAATTAAATTTTTAGTATGTTTTTTTATATTTAATACTTTATATATTTATTTATAAAAAAGGAATTTCATTTTCATCTAAATAATTTTTTCCTGACATATAAAAATAATCAATAAATATAAAGATTAAATTAACTAAAACTAAAATTAAAGTGAATAAACTAATTAAAACTTGATAAATATTAATATTAGTTTTTTTAAAATAATTAGATAAAATTGAAATATAAACCAAGAAAAGTGTTATAATTCGTAATATTAATTTTATAATTCCTTTTATTATATTTCCAGATAATATATGTCCAATTCCTAAATTAAAAAAAAATTCTAACCAAATAAATTTCATTTTATATTTTTGTTTATAATTACATCTTTTTGTTTCATTTAAAATATCATAATATCCTTTTTGACATTGACAAATAGTTTTATTAAAACATTTATTTGGAAAATTACATGTTTTAAGATTACAATCATTAACAATATAAAAAGGATTTTTTATATTATCATTATTATTAATAAAAATTATATTTAACTGAAATAAGAAAATAGCATAAAAAGTTTTCATTAAAATATCTAAAAAAATAATAAATTTAAAATATGGAAATTCTTGAAGTGTCAAAAAAATGTGATTCATCAAATTTAAATGATAAATTAAATGAATCATCTGTAATATCAAATATATCATTTCTAGATTCAAATGGTAATAAAGTTAATTTCTATATTAAAACTGAAAAAGATATATCAAAACAAATTAATGAATTTTGTAAGAAAAATAAGTATTCAAAAAATATTGAAGAAATGATTGAAAATAAAATACAAAAAAAAATACAAGATAAAATGAAATTATTAGAAGAAGATATTTCAGATCCTGAATATGATTCAACAATAAATAAAAAGAATATATCAAGTAAAGAATTTAATAAATTTAATTATGAAAATAATTCAATATGTAATAATTCTACTTTAAAGAGTAAAAATAAAAACAATGATATGATAAATAGTAAAGAATTTAATCAAAAATCTAATAAAAAGAATGAAATAAAAAAAATAATTCAAAATAAAAAAAATTTATCTGTTGATTCACTCTATGAAAGAAAAATGTTCTTTTATAAAAAAAAAAAAAATAAGGAACATACTAATGAAATTTTCAAAAATGAATTTAATTTTAAACCTAGATTAAATAATTATAACAAAATATTAAATAAATCATCTGATAATATTAGAAATGGTCATTTCAAATTATCTGTAGAAGATAGATTGATAATGTTAGGAAATAAATCAAAAAAAAAATTAAGTAAAATAATTCAATTATATTATGCTAAAGATTTTGAAAATAATAATTTTACTTATACTCCAAAAATAAATAAATATAAAAGAAAAAATAAAAATAAAAATACTTATGTATCATTATATGAAGATGCAAAAGAAATAAAAAAAAAAATAAATAACAAAAGGGAAATACTTTTTAAAAAAACTTGTTCATTTCATCCAAAAATTAATACAAATTCAAAAAATATGGAAATATCTACATTTAATAAATTTTTTTCTGAAAATAAAAATTGTGTAACTACTGAAATTATAATCAAACCTTATAAAGAAATTCAAAAAAAAGATTTTGACTTAAAATATGAAAATGAAGAAATAAAAAATGATAGGTTAACAAAACCAAAAGTATCTAAAGAAGTAAATGTTCAAAAAAAAAATTGGATGAAAAGTATAAATCAAAAAATTGAAGAACAAAAAATTAAGATTTATAAAAATATTTTTGATGTTTTAGATTTTAATAAAAATAATTTTATTTCATATCAGACTATTGATTTAAGTAAATTCAATAAAAAAATGTTATCAATAATTTCTCCTATTCTAAATGAAATTATTGAAAATAAAGAAGAAATGGTTACATTTAAAGAATTTATAGAAAAAGCAGATAAAATTATTCCTAAAAAAATATTTAAAAAATAAAAAAGTATTATTTTATTATTAGTTTTTAAAACAATATAGTTTTTAAAATAATAAAATAAGAATGAAATAAACATCAAATGTTATTTTTAATCAATTTAAACATTATGAAAAAATTTATTTATTATTGATTTCCTAATAACAAATAAATATAATTTATTATTATATATTATTATTTGCACTAAATTAAATGACACAAACTAATATTTGATTATTGTAAATATTAATTATTTAAATTGTATTTTAAATTTTAGTTATTTTAATTTTTATTAATTAATAATTATTTTTTTACCAATTAATTTTTTATTATTTTAGAAAATGAGTCAGAAGATTCCATCAATATCAAATGATTTACAAAATCAATTAATGAAAACAATGGAAGAAATAAATAAACAAGTTAATCAAGAAAGAAAGGAAAGAAAAGAAGAAAAAACAAAACTTTTAAATGAAATTAGTGAATTAAAAAATGAAATTGAAAAATTAAAAAATGAAAAACAATCACAAAAAAATAAAAATGAAGAAAAAATTAATAATGATGAAAAACAATATAATAAATTAGAAGGAGAATATAAAACAGAACAGGAATTAAATAAAAAATTAAATGAAGATATTGAAAAAATAAAAAAAGAAATGAATGAATATAAAGAACAAATTAATAAATTAAAAGAAGAAATTGATAATTTAAATAATGA
>JAEEGL010378715.1_pt1 | contig 11091 bp, 18 predicted proteins | sample 9134231 | NCBI WGS metagenome assembly JAEEGL01 (sample SAMN16246548, study PRJNA631951) | gut metagenome | biome: gut microbiome; feature: rumen; material: fiber-attached | host: Bos | place: Iran: Karaj | collected 2018-10
AAGGTCATCGCCCGTCTCCGGGTCGGTGCATTCGTCCGGCACTTCCCACACAAGAAATTCTGCCAGTTCTTCATCCCCCATCTGCCTTATCCTGTTTGCCAGCGTCATCCCAGCCCCTCCGGGCAGCGCGGCTCCTCGTTTGCGAGCTTCCTGCCGCAGAACGGGCAGTATTCAATGGGCAGCCCTACGCGCCCCTGGCCTGGTGAAATTCTCACCCGCAGCATTGCGTTCTCGCCGTCAATCCCGATCACTGGTTCGTGGTTTTTATCCCACAGCCAGAACGCAGGCTCCCTTTCGTTGCACCAGCATTCCCCCACTTTCATTCATTCCCTCCTTCCCGGGCATCCATCAGCCCTTCCACGTACCCCAGCAGGCGTTTGAGCAAGGCTTTCTGGCTCCCCGCCGCGATTGATACCATCATGTCCCCGCCCGCCCCACGTTCCCCTGCGGCCTTTAGTTCTTCCAGCAGCATGTCCCTGACCAATTGCCCGTCAATCATGGCCATGCACCTCCTTCAGGTTGAAGTCCTGGCCATAGACAAATTCATCCCCTACCCTTGTTTGGTTGCAAAGAAACCTGTCCGAATCCATCCACTTCCTCAGCTCATCGGCGTTCATCGATTCCGCCGCCCCCTTCCCCGACAGGAAGGCGGTGAGCGTGTTTATCGTCCACGTCCACAGGAAGTGCGTGAGCCTGTCGTTGTCCATTTCCCGTATGTAGTCGCCGTTTTTCATTCCTTCTCCTTTTTCATCCTGGTGCAGCTGTGCGCTTTCAGGCATGGAACTCCCAGCCTTTCAGTGCAGCTTTCGCAATCATGCTTCTTTTCCTCAGCCTCGGCTGCCTCCCTCCTTGCAACCACCTCCGTCAGGTACTCGTATTCCGTCATTTTTAACCTCCGTAAGGATCCAGATCCGCCCACGCATGGACCGTAAACTCCGCATCTGGATAGCCCGCCAACTCCCACCCCAGCCCATCACCAAACCACGTGGCGATCACCAGGGCATGATCCAAAATAATATTCCCGGCTTTCCCGGATACCGTTGCCACTACCATTGTATCTATTGGCGGCATCTTCTCATCCGGCTTGTACCATGTTACAATCAGCTGCCTCTCGATCATTACAGCTCCTTTCCTTGCCCTCTTTCTCTTCGTCCCATATCAAGGGATACTTGCAATAATCCTAGCATATTTCTTCCTTGACTTCTTCGATTATGTCACTAACGCTCTTGTTATTTTCCATTTGATGCCCCCAAATCCCCGAACGCATCAGGCAGCTTTGCTTTAAGCTCATTCAGCAGCGGGACCATGACCTCCCGCATCTGCGGGTGCGGCCTCCCCGTAGTTCCCACCGCCCTAAGCTTCAGGATGTGCCGCCATTCCCGGAGATTTGCGGTCACAACTATTTCTGTTTTCAGGCTCATCGGCAGCACAGCCCTCGCCTCTTCCGGCGTGCCGTCTTCCAGCAATTCAAAGTACGCACGCTCGGCAGCCTCGCACGCCCCGCGCCATGCCCTGTATGCAGCGCTGTTTTCGTACCCCCTCAGGAAACACGGCTCAATGACCGTGATCTCGCCGCCGAAGCGTTCCCTGGAATAATTGCAGTAGCGGGTGCTTTCCTGCGCGAAGCTGGCCATCCTGTGCCGCACAAGCTCATGGGAAACGCCCCTGTCCACCGTGAACAGCACGCTGAACGAATAATGCTCCAGCATCGCCTCATGCCCGTTTTCCACGAGCGTGCGCACCATCCTCCCCGCGCTGCCGCCGCCTGCCATGCTCCCGCTCTTGTAGCACGTCCTTGCGGCACGCTCCACATGCCCGAGCGCCGCCTCCCAGTCAATGCAGCCCAGCAGCTCATAGCCTGCCCTGATCACCTTCATCCTGCCCCTCCCTCATGCGTAGGCGCTTTCCCATTCCTCATACGTCTCGCTGGCCGCTGCAAGCTCCCCGGCGCAGGCGGCATAGCCCGCGAGGTCGATGTAGCTATCGGCAGGATCCGTTCCTGTTAAGATCCTTGCGACCTTCAAAAGCGCCATCATAATAGCCACGTCCTTGCGGCTGAACTTCACGCCCTTGTAAGCCTCCCAGAATTTTGCGATCTTCCCGAAGCTGTCCTCCGGCCTCCCGTGCTTTTCATCACGGTCCCCGCAGACGCATTTCCTTGCTGCGTCAAGTATTTCCTCTCGTGTCATTAGTCCCTCCTTCCACGCGCCTTGCCATGTAGGCTGCAAACATTGCCCCGGTGTCCAGCCTCCACGGATGCTCACGCCCAGGGGCGCTGTTCCGAAGGTTGGCAATCATCCTTTCCCTGCACGCACCGCACAGCCTCTCGCCCTCCCCTATTGGCGCTCCGCATGTGTAACACATCCCATAGGCCGGGCGCTCACTGCGGCTTATTCCAACACCCTTTGAAACCCGTAAAGCCCGTGAGCGTTTCTTGTGCTTCTCGGCGCATAAGGCACATTCCGTGCGCCCTTCCCTCGCCTCCCGTTTCTTGCAGGCAGTGCAGATCCCCGCCTCTTTCAGCCTGGCGCGGTGCTGCCTGTGCCACTCCTTTTCATGGCTGAGGTGTGTCGCCCTGTATTCTGCGTGCGCCTCGCTGTTCTTCTCCGTGCACTCATAGCACAGCGTCCTGCCCGGCAGCGCCTTTTCACAGCCGCACCGCACGCAGAACCCCATGCCTTTCAGGAACTTCCTGCGCTCGGCTGTAGCCCCCCTTGACTTTTCCCTGCAATCCTTGCACAGCACGAAGCCGCCGGGTCCGGCGGGCTTTCTGCACATGGGGCACAGCCCCTGGCTTACCGCCTTTTCGTATTTGCTCTTGGCTCTTCTGCTTTCGGCCTGCCTCATTGCTTCTTCCCTGTCAGTTTCCAGTTACGTTCCCTTTCTCCTTCACCCTGCATCGTGTCCCTAACATTCGATATGCAGATTCCCGTTTTCATTCGTCCATTCAATTGCCTGCCTCATGGTGTAACCATTGTTGCTAACCGTATCTAACAAGCCATATACGCCAGGATGCGTTTCTTTCAACATTTCAAATCTGCCCTCTCCTGGCTTTTCCAGATGACAGCCAAATCCGCACAACATGCAGCCTGTTCTTGAACATCCAGTAGTTTTATACATCGGCTCTTCCCTCTCGGTGATCCCAAAATCCGCAAGGGTCATCTGTCCGTCAGTTATCTCTACCACTTCGCCGTAAACAGAGCATATCGGCAATTCCTCCTGATAGATGTATTTCAAGACATCCTGCTCAGTCCAAAACGACATAGGATTGCTGATAGGCTCCTTCGCATCGAAAGCATTACACCCGTGCTGCAGCCACTTTTGCGTCCTTAACCTACTTTCACACGCCATCTGCGCCGTTATCGGCTTTCTTCCTGTCTCCTTCGCGTATTTATGCGCAGGTGCTTTCTTCATAACATCACAGCATTTCGATGATATTTCAAAAGGCGCATCCAAGAAGAATTTATATTTTTCCAACGAGAACATCGACCTATCTTTGTCAGGGATATTCGCCTTTACTTCGCAATTCTTTGTTAGAAGCCCTAACAAAAGCGCCGCCCGCCTCAGCGATCCTGGTCTGGCTTTCTTTTTCTGCTGTTCTAAGAAACTCGCCAATTCCTCGAAGTTTTCTATACTTGCTGTCGTACCCCCCCCCTACTGGGATTCTGCATAGAATATGTATCTACGCTAGGGATACAGGCTTTCTTCGCATAATTCCCGGTTCCTGTTACTCGGTTGAAGTAGTAACGATAAGGATGGTCTGTCTGTCTGTCCGTCTGTCTGTCTGTCTGTCTGTCTGTCCGTCAAAAGCGTTTCGCTCGTCCATGATGCTTGTCAAGTATTTTCTCGCTCCCTGCACACATTCCGATACTTCTTTTGAAATCAGAGGGAATCCGTATTTCTCGCACACTTCCATAAAGCTGATTTTCGGCTCCAAGACAGTCACATTGTCAAAACTTTTCGCAAAGTCTCTCAATTCTGGATACTGAGTAGGAACATTCACAAATACAGCCGGGATGCTCGGATACATCCCCCTTACAATGTCAAGCAGAACAGTGCTGTCTTTGCCTCCTGAAAACGAAACGTATACCCCGTCCGTTCCGAAATAATCAACCCAGTCCTGAATCCTCCTTTGCGTCATACGGATTTTAATTCTCAAAGGCAGCGACTGCATTTGCCTCAGTTCGTATGCCTCGTGTGCTTTCTCCATTTCACGCTCCCTTCCCTAACCCGGCTTGCGCCTTGAAGCCCGCCCCGGGGAAGCTCCCGCCCGCAGGCAATGCCATGCGGACGGGTTGTGTGATATATCAGCCTGCTTAGTGAGGGATGGCCGTTTACGGGATGGCCTTCCCTGCCCATGGCGGCCCCCTGGAAGGACTGCTGCCGCTTTTGCGCGTGCCGCAGGGCATATTCCCGGCGTTGCGTGGATGGCCTGCCGCGCAGGGTGCGCCCCTCCCTTCAATCACCTTCCTCGAAATCCTCCTGTCTCTGATATACCTTTCCGTCCTTCTCGATAACCCCTTCTCCGAAGCCGTAAGCGCATTCACGGCATATCAGCCGGAACCTCCTGCCCTCTTCCGAGGCATACACCCGGCAATAGGGCTTCTCCTTTTCTCCGAACTTCCTTTTGCAGGAGAAACACTCCTCCGCTCCGAAATCCCTGGCCGTCGCTTCGTAATCGTGGAACAGGCCTCCGTATCTGAACGCTCCGTATTTCCTCGGGTCATCGTCTACATAGTCCTCTTCCTGCGACATTCCGGGCAGCTTCGGGCAGTTTGCCGGGTGCGCTCCGAGAAGGGTTGATGTGAGTACCGGTCCTTTCCGCTTCGGATGCTTGCAGGCCCAGGATCCGTAATACTCACACTCCCTTGTCTCTCCTTCCTCTAACCACTGGCAGCATATCTCGCTCATTTCCTGCCCTCCCAGTAATCACAAGTGTGGTTGTAATCCGTGTAGTCGGTGAACTCGTCGCTCTCGTTGCACAGGCATATCCACTCTCCGTTTTGGTTCACATGGTGCTTGCAGGTTCCGCATATCTCCCTGTCATCCTTCATGGCCTGTCCCCACCTCCTTTGCGTGGATGGCCTGCCGCGCACGTCCTTGGCAGGCCCCCAGCCCCAAATACCTTTCAATCATGCCCGTTGCCTGTTCCCATCCATGGCAGATCGCGGCCTTGTACCCCTGCCTTGCCAGGGCGTCCACCCATTCGGCCTGCCTTGCCGTAGGCCTGCCTTTGTCAGCCTTTAGCTCAATGTACAGCCCATGGTAGCCGCCGCGTGCCACGGGGAGGCACAGGTCTGGCACGCCCGCCTTCACGCCGCGCCTTTTCAGGGCATAGGCATAAAGGCGGTTCCTCTGGCCCTCGTTCGGCACATGGTACAGCAGCCTGAGCTCAGGGCAGCGCGGCTCATTTATTGCTGCCCACCGGAAGATCATTTCTTGATGCTCATTTTCGCTCATTGCCATGCCTCATGCCCCCGCGCCAAGCTTTCCCATCAGTTCCTCGATCTGCTCCTTCCGCTTCTTCGTCCACCCGAAAAGCCCCTTCCGCGCCTGCTCTTCCTGCGGTTTTTGCGCGGCCTCCTGTGCGATGGCCGCCTTCGGCTCGTATTTCCCGTATACTGCCAAGCCAATGCGCTCCCTGACATTCCTCGGCATCCTTTCAAGCTCCTGCTTCTGCCTGAGCAGCGCATTGTATTCCCGGATGAAATGCGACTTCTCAACGCTCTGCACGGTGTTTGAATCCATGTTCATCCACTCCTTGAAAACCACTGCGCCGCCTATGGCCTTCTTGCACAGCACGGGCAATTCCTCGTACTTTTCAGAGGAACCGTAGCTTGACCGCCGCATCGCATCGCTGACCAGCGCCCACGCTTCAACCGCCGACAGCTCCCCCGGCGCTTTTATCTCATGGACCAGCGCGACAAGCTGCCCGATTGTCGGGGCAAAGCCTGAAGCGTCAGACAGGATGAAGCATTTCAGCGCTTCTTGTATTTCCCTGAAGCTGTATTCATCCAGCATCGCGGTCCAGGTCTTCACGGTCATTTTTATGTCTTCCGGCTTGTAGTTCGGGTAAGCCGCGATAATCGCGCTTTGTATCAAAAGCATTTCATCCATCGTCATGGCATGGCATCTCCCCCTTCAGCTCGTCAGCTGTCCTTTTCAGCTTGTCAAACATCGTTTCCTTGCGGCCAGAGGGCGCACTTTTCCCCCCGATCTGCTGCCATTGTATGCCCGAGTAGCCGTTTGCGATGGCCTCGTTTATGGCACGCACGACCGCCCCCGTGCCGTGCTGCTGCTCTTTTTGGGCGAGTTCGGCCAGCAGAGCCGAGATTGACGACTCCACAACCGGCTGCCTCCGTGAAGTTTTATAGGCTATCCAGTCACGCGCCTTATCCAGAAGCACCGGCGATATGCCGCCAAAATGCGCAGCGGCATTGTTGAACCTCGCAAGCGTCCTGTTCGCTTCATCGGCCAGCCCGCGCACAGGCAGGTCACCGCTCCCCCCTCCCAGGGGGGATATGGGGGGTTCTATATCAGTGTCCTTTATATTATTAATATTATTAATATCATTATCATTATCATTATCGGTTGCCTGTCGTTTAGTCTCGTTGGTATTTTGCTGGTTTTTGGCAGAATGTCCACGACTTGCAACGCTGCTGCACGATTCGTCACGGTTCGTTACGCACCGTTGCATTTCGTTTGCTTTCCTTCTTTTTTCCCGCTCCTGTGCAACCCGCTCGTTTACTTCGCACTGTTTTTCATAATTCGATTGATCCTCGTCAAAGCTGGCCTTGAAAAGGCAGAAGTAAGGATAAATAGGGGAAGCCACATCCGGCTCAACCCCATCGCATTGATAATCAAAAACAGCCTCGAAAAGCGCAGCGGCATGTTCCGGGTTGTTAGCGCAAAGCCCTTTGACTAATGGCTTCCAGCTCTTATAGAGGATAAAAGATTTTTTTGCTGCCATACCTATACCGTTTTTTCTTAAAGGATCATGTTAATTCATCTAATTTGCTTCTGGTTCACTGTGATAAGCTCTCTGGATGATTATATTCTTGTCGTAGTCTTGCGCGAGCCCTATCAGCTTTAACAATTCACCAGTATCAACATTTCTAAAAGTAACAGCAGATGCTGTGGGATCGTCAAAATCAAAATCGCTCTGATCTGAAATTGTTACATCGTACATAAACGCCATATAGTTGCTCCTTTTCAATCTCCGTTTGTGCCATATCTGCCTCACCCCCTGTGCCTTATCCGCCTGGTAATTAGCTTTCATACGCTCATTATCAGGATTGCTGCTGCAGGCAATGCACTTTTCGCTATACCAGCAAAGGCTTTTTGAATACCGGCAGCTGTCACAGGCGCAATCCTTTTTTACCTTTTCCATATGGTTTCCTTTCCGGGCCCGCCCTTATGATACATCACTTTTTAACCTCATGTTTTCAGCGCTTCCTGCCCTTTTTGTTACATTTGCCATGAAAAAGAACTTTGTCACTAACGAAGTAAATCCAACTAAACCTAACATTTCCGGCTCCCTTGGAGACCGGCAGAAAGTTTGTGCATAATGCCGGTTTTTCATGCCTGCGTTTCAGGCCACATAGACCTCACATCCGCACGCTTCCTGCGCCCGCCTCTTGAAGTCCGGCCCCGCGTTGTCATTGGACAGGTGCAGCAGCCAGACTTCCTTCAGGCGGCTCTTGTCGATGCGTTCCAGCGCCGTCAGGGTCGCGTCTATGCTCATGTGGTTCATTGCCGTGCGCCTGGCCCTCGCGGCGTCTATCTGCCCTGCCGCCACGTTTTGCGCCATCACCTGGCTGTCGTGGTTCGCCTCGATCATGAGGTGCGTGACCCCCTTCACGTCCACGCCCATGCAGAGGGCGTCCGTGACATATACCAGCTTCTCGCCGGTATTGTTGCTCCGCACTATGAAGCCCAGCGGCTCAGGCGCGTCATGCTCCACGTCAAAGGGAAGGACGGCAAACGACCCGACCTTGAACGTGCCCCATGCCGTGCCACAGGCCAGCCGCATGTCAGGGCGCGGGGCTGCGTGCACGTTGCACCCTGCCAGCCCTGCCGCGTCAACCGTCCCCTGGCTTGCGTATATGTCAACGCCCCTGTCTGCCAGTTTCTGCGCCGCCTTGACGTGATCCCCGTGGCAGTGGGACACAAGGCACCCGGAAACTTCCGGGATGCCCGTTCCCATGCCCCACAGCGCCGCCTGTATCTTCTTGAACGGGATTCCGCAGTCGATGAGCAGGCGGGTAAGCCCATCGTATACGTAATAGCAGTTGCCAGCCGACCCGCTGGCTATGGGCTTGATCTCCATCTCAGAACCCCGGTATGAACATCTGGCCGTCGTTGTCCTGTACAGGATCGGGGTTTGCAGGGGAAGCCTGGCCGGATGCCGCAGGTCCAGCCAGGGATGCCGGAGGCGCGGAAGGTACAGGGGCTTCTGCCCCCGGCAGGGCTTCCGGCACGGTGTCCGGTATGTCAATTACCTCCGTAGCCGTGTTAGCCTCAATAACATCCTGCGCCTGCATCTGCGCAAGCCTGAGCTCCTGCTGCCTCATGAACTGGTAGCTGTCATCAATCTTTTTAGGGTCTATCGGGATATTCTTAGGGCTGTATACCTCGCGCTTTATGGTCTTTATGCACATCTCTTCATACCACCCGTCAGATTCAACCTCAACCTGTTTGCCGCCCTGCCATTCCTTCTTTTTGCCGCCCCAGAACTCAGCGCTCGCATATTTGGGCTTGCGCTTCTCTATGTCCTTCCTGCTCATCATAATAAGCTTGTTCTTTGTCGGGTCGGCAAACTCGATGTAGCCAAAGCCGCCTATGACCTCCCCCCTGTCAAAAGCGTTGTTGATCTCAAAATCATAGCTTTCGACCGTATTTTCGCGGTTTTTCTTTACAGGCTTGAATGTGTCGGTACTGTAGACAAGCTCCACTGTCACCGTTTTCGGTTTCTCGATGGCATACATCTCTGATATGTACTGCACGCCGTTATATCCTGTCATCAGGTTTACTGTGTACATCTTCGAGCCTGTGGCCGCCTTGCGGCTGTTGTCCTTGTAGGGTATTGCGAAAAGCATGTTTTTCTGCGTCATGTCCAGCCCCATGCGGGCATAGTGCATCACATCCAGCGCAAGGGCGTTGAGGTCAACCGTCTGCCAGCTCACGGGATCCGGGTTGTCATACTTGTGGTCTTTATTATTCTCATTCTTGTAAACGCGGTTTTCCTCCGCTGCCTTTAATGCCCTGTCGATCTGGATGAAATATCCCTGTATGAGCTGCCTCTGGTAGTCGCTCACCCTGAAGTCCCCCGGCGATACCTGGCCGAACTCCCTCAGCACCTTTGCTGTAAACTTCTCGCTGTTTGATAAAGCTGCCGTGTCCTGTTTTACAATCTCGTTTGCCACTCTAACCCTCCTTTGCCTCAACCCTTAATTCTTTGTCTGCTTCTGATACATACAGCCTGATCTGCTGCGCCCCGGTCGGGATGATGCTCACGCAGCTTTCCGCGTTGTCAATCCATATGGGCAGGCTGAATCCCATGTGCCTTGAAATCACGTCAATCGCCTCCAGCCCCGCGTTGATCCTGGCCGCGTTGTTCGCGCCCTTGAACTGCACCAGTTCCCCGCCGCAGGGGATCATGGCCTCGCAGTCATCTTCAATGCCCCCGTTCTGGAGCTCCTTGAACAGCCTGAACTTCAGGGTCGCAAACATGCCATTTACGCTGTCCGTCAGCATCTCCGCCTTGCGGCGGCTGAAAAGCTCGCATAAATGCAGGCCTTTCTCAATCTTTTCGTAGTCTGCTGCAAGCCGCTTTTTTTCTGCTTCAAGCTCCTTGATCCGGCAGTCCTGCCGCTCTGCCAGTTCAAGCCTCGAAAGCGCCTGCCTTGCCGAGCTTATTTCGTCATTGACGGCGGCTATCTGCGCCCCCAGCTCCGCCTCCTGCCGCTCCGTTGCCCTTGCCGCGTCCGCCGACGCCCGCCTCAGTCCTTCAAGCTTCATGTCGTATTCCCTGCACTCCGCCGTTTCCGCGAAAGGGGCTGCCGCCCCTATCCCCGCGTCAATTTCGCTTATCCTTTTGTCAAGCCCGGATATTGTGTTCTCAATGTCGTAGGCAAGTTCCATGAGCCTGCCCAGGCGTTCGCTTTCAGCCTGTATCTTTTCCGAGCTGACTTCCTGCCCGCGTTTCTGTATCGCTTCAAGCTGCTCAGAGCGCTGCCTGTTGAAGTTTTCCCTCGCCTCCCTGATCTGTCCTTCCGGGAGGCGCTGGCCGCAAGTGGGGCAAGTCTCGCTGCCCTCCCATTTGCGCGTTGCTGCCTCCTGCCCCTCCTTTATGAGGCGGTCCCGCTGTTCCTTCATGCGGTCGATCAGCTTCAGGCTTGCCTCCATGTCCGCCTTCGTTGTGGCCAGTCTTCCCATGGCCTGAGACTTTTCGCGCACCAGGCCGTTAATCGTGTCCTGTGCCTCCCTCGTTTTTTCGGCATGGGCTTTGGCGTGGCCTGCTTCAGCCTTTGCCCTGGCTGCCTCGGCGTCCGCGATCTGTTTCCTGATTTCCGCAATGGCCGTCTGGCCTGCCGCGAGGCGCTTTTGTTCAAGCTCTGCCTTCCTTGCTTCAAGGGCGCGGATCTCCGTTTCCGCCTGCTGCCTGTCCGCATCACCCGGGATTTCAGGCTTTGCCTTCGCCGCCTCGTCAATGCGCGGCTGGATGGTTTTCAGCTCCGCGTCAATCTTCTTCTTTGACGCAGCCCAGATTTTGACGGCCTCATCAATGCTGTGGTTATCCAGCATGCCTTCCAGCTCCGAAAGCACGCTGTCAAAAGCAACGACGTCCTGGAACGAAACGCCGCCGCACATGTCCAGCAGCAACGCCCTGCGCTCCTTGACCGGGAGCTCTTCAAGGAAATAGTTGCACCTTGTAAGAAGCTTTGCGGTATCCTCGCTGTCGTAGATCTCAGCCAGCTTCTTCTTGTAGTCAGTCTCTTTCACGGGCACGCCGTCCACGAAATAATCCGTTGTGTAGCCCGCGAAAAGCTTCTCCGCGTTCCCGCGCTTCGCCCTGTACACTTCATGGAA
>JAEEGL011187463.1_pt1 | contig 11091 bp, 7 predicted proteins | sample 9134231 | NCBI WGS metagenome assembly JAEEGL01 (sample SAMN16246548, study PRJNA631951) | gut metagenome | biome: gut microbiome; feature: rumen; material: fiber-attached | host: Bos | place: Iran: Karaj | collected 2018-10
GGCGACAGCCCTCACTTCACTCGGCATGGTGGCCGAGAATAACGCCTTTTGCAGGTGCCTTTCCGCCGGTACCTGGTCGAGGATCCAACCGACATCCTCTATGAAGCCCATCTTGAGCATCTCATCTGCTTCATCGAGGACGAAGTAATCCAGGTTTTCGAGCACGAGACTACCGCGCTTGATATGGTCGATCACGCGGCCCGGAGTACCCACAACAATCTGTACACCCCGCTTCAGCGCCGTTTCCTGCGGAGGGATCGGCTGACCACCATAGAGTGCCGCCACATGCAAACGTGCCATAAACTGCCCGTATACATGGATCGCTTCGCAAATCTGCATGGCCAGTTCGCGTGTAGGGGCCAGGATCAACGCCTGCACAACCGACCTTGACAGATCGATCTTTTGCAAGATCGGCAACGCAAACGCTGCTGTCTTACCGGTACCTGTCCTTGCCTGACCGATCAGGTCGCGTCCTTCAAGCAATAAGGGGATGGCTTCCTGCTGGATCGACGTGGGGTGAATATATTGTGCAGACTTCAGAGCGCGCAGAATGGGCTTTGACAGCGAGAAATCTGTGAACTTAGGCTTCAAATCCACAGATTCTGCTGGATCAGGCTCGATTTCCTGAGAAGAAAGTCCCTCATTCGGCTGGATCATGTCACTTTCTGAAGCCTGGAACTGACCATCATCGTCGGTTAAGGGCTGTTCCTGTGCATCAGAAGTGGGCTGATCCGTCGGTTTAGTGGACTCTACAGCGTTTGGATCACTGGTCAACGGCATAAGCGCTCCTTTTAAAAGCGCGGCATTGTACTGGGTTTGATTAAAAAGGGTAGTCCATTTCAAAAAGAAGGGACCTTAAAGGAAGATCGTGACCATCAAAAACGCGAGGAGAGCAGAGGCGATCGCCAAACATGGGGGCATCCATCGGGCGGGCTGCTTGCGTTGTTGGGCGATGAGCAATACTTTCGGCTTGCGTTTGTTATCCATATTCGACGGTATACAGACGAGACTGGGCTCGCTTAACAGCTGTTCCTGCTGGGAGAGCTGCAAAGACAGCGATATGGGCAAGGGTGCAATGACGGAATGGGATGCCTGCAATCCTTCTTCTTCAAGGGGAATCGATTGTACAGGTGGATCCGCAAAGAGATCTTCGGGCAAGCGATCGGGAGAAAGGTCCAATTGTTGCAGCGCGAGGAGCATGGTATTGGCGTCGGGGAACCGATCCGCCGGATCCAATTCGAGGGCCTTCTGTAGAAAACGGTTGTACGACTCGGGAATGGGCTCGCCTCCTGCGGTGCAAAAGAGGGGTGGCACCTCGCGCTGGGCATCGGGACGCTTGAGTTCCTCCTGATCGTTTACGGTAAAAAGCCTGCGCGCCGTCAGAGTCTCGTAGATGATCACGCCGAGACTGTACAGATCCGCCGGAGCGTGCACTTCGATGCCGCGAATTTGCTCGGGTGACATGTAACTCGGCGATCCGATCATCATTTGCTCGCCGGTTTGCGAGACGGGGAGCATGGGTCGCGGATCCGGATCATGAGGGGGATCCAGCGGATCCTCTTCGGTATTGGCCTTGACGATGCCAAAATCCAGAATGCGCGCCACGAAATGATCGCGCGTACCCGAGAACATGATGTTGTCGTGCTTCAGATCGCGGTGCACGAGATGGGCGGCATGGGCGGCGATGAGCCCCAGCAAAATCTGCCTGCAGAGCTCGATCGACTGCGCCACCGTAAACACGCCGTTGTGATTGACCTCGTCGCGCAAAGTCCAGCCCTGCACAAACTCCATGGCCAGCCACATCGTCTTGTCGGCCTCGACTCCAAAGTTCAAAAGCCTGACCACATGCGGGCTGTCGACCGCTAAAGAGGCGGCGGCTTCGAGCTCAAACCGCGTGCGGATGCTCTCGTTGTTGGAATATTCTTCGCGCAAAAACTTGATGGCGAGCGGTTTTCCGTTGACTTCGTCGCGCGCACGGTAAACGGCCCCCATACCCCCTACGCCCAGACATTGGATGATCGCGTAACGGTTGGCGACGAGCGTCCCCAGTCTGCTGTCGCGCGGAGCCTGGCGCAGGGCGCTTTCGCTCACCAAAAACGCCCCGTCTCTGGGACAACGGCGATACGAGCCTCGCTGCAAACAACGCGGACAGATGAGAAGGGGCGGTTCGTTCATCGGCGATCTCCCGTTTACGGCGTCAATCTAGACCGTCTCGCATCGAAGCGCGCTCAAAAAATGCATCGCCCGCGATTTTATGGGGTTTTGATCCTTGAGGGCATATTTCACGGGCAAACGGCGATCCCGGCAGGAATGTGCGGATAATGACGAAATTTCGGTGAGTTATGCGGTTTGTGATTGAATTCGTAGATGGTTCTGGTATTTTTTTTTTCGGTTGCGCGCCTGCAAAAATGGGTTTGTGGGGGCGCACGAGGGCTTTTAGGCAAGAGGGGTGAGGAATTAAATCATGCCTAATGTAACGCTTAATGCGGATTTGTCGAACTGGAAAGAGTTTTCTGCTCGTGAGAAAACCATCCGTTCATCTCGTTTGAAGGCGATTGATCAAGCGGTTGAGGTGTATCGCAGAAATAAGAACTACCGTCCCGCTCGAATCGCACTCGCTAAGGCGATCTTTGCCTGGTTAGGCGATAAGATGGAGGCCCATTCAGATAAAAGAATTGAATTTGGGCAATCTGTTTCTTGCCGCCAGGATGCCATAACTGCGCTTATGAGTCAGTTGTCTGTCGATATTCAATGTGGAGCGCTCAAAAACATTTCGATGTCGGCCCGGAAGCCCTACATTTTAATGCCGCTGAGTAACAGCCAAAACCAATCGATAGTAGTGATGGTATCGAGCGCTTTGGATTGCGACTGCTTTATTCCACAAGTTGAAAGCGCATTGCGCTATCTTTCGTCTCAGCCGTATGGCGCTGCCCTTCTGCAGAGGATCAGCGAGCAAAAGAATAGGCACAGTGATTGGCCTTACGTTGTTCGCATCCGATCGATGAACAATGACAATAAATGCGAGCGACTGAAGGATCAACAACCTGCCAACAGTGAGGTTTTGTGGGACGCAGATATGAAGACGTCCCAGGATGGATTTGACAGACCTCCATTTATTGCTCTGGCGCATGAATTGATCCATGCCTACCACTTTGCAGTGGGCATTAATTTATGTGGTGACATGGAAGAAGCGGCAACTGTGGGGTTGACGGATAAATGGTGGGTTGACCCCGGTCAGATGGATGCCAAACGCTCGCATTTCCTGCATTCTCACCATGATAATAGCCCGAAGGGAGATCACGCTGTCGTTCGCATTACCGAAAACCTGATCCGCCACGAGCATCAGGTTCCATTGCGCTTGTCCTACACCGGGTTATTTAGCTTAGCGCAAACGCCAAGCGCGATGGCCTATGCTGAGACTCATCCAATAGAGCATAGTGCTGACTTGCTCCGGCACTATGCAAGGGTATGACCTTTTCTGGTACCATGCGGAACAAATGCTCTGAGTCTTGATTCGCAGAGCTTTCGTTTTCCCCAAGGCCCTTCCACCCGGAAGGGCCTTTTTTATGGCCCGGCGCGGCTTCTCGCCTTTATGCTATCCATAAATCCCTTTTAATTCCCTGTGGTTACCTTTCCGCACCAGAAAAAATACCGCCCTGCAAAAAAAATGGTTGACATCCAAAATGGGCTCGTGTATAAAGGCCTCGCTCCTTTCGTTGTAGGTTGATGTTCTTGGGGGTCTTCTTTCGGGAAGACCCCCTTTTTGTTTCTGCACTCCACATCGCCTTCCGCAAAATCCCTTGCAATTCAGCCTGAACCCCTTCATCACTTCGATGGTCACCATCACTGCATGCGGGGTAACTCTCGATGAAATATCGCTTTTTGGGTTGTACGGGGCTTCGGGTGTCGGAGCTCGGGTTCGGGACCATGTCGTTTGGGCAGGAGGCTTCTCCCGAGGTTTCGGCGCAGCTGTTTCACCGATGCCTGGAGGCGGGCATTAACCTGTTCGATTGCGCAAACGTCTACGCTGGCGGGCGTTCCGAGGAGATCCTGGGCGGGCTCATCGCGCCCTGTCGCGACCGGATCATCCTGACCACGAAGGCTTACTTCCCCGAGAGCGACGATCCCAACGCGCGGGGCAGTTCGCGGTATCACCTGGTGCGGGCGGTGGAGGCGAGCCTTCGTCGGTTGAAGACCGATCGCATTGATCTTTTCTTCCTTCACCGCAGCGACCGGCAGACGGCACCCGACGAGACCCTGCGGGCGCTGGACGATCTGGTGCATCAGGGCAAGGTTTTAATGCTTGGGGCCAGCAACTTTGCGGCCTACGAGGTCATGCAGCTTTTATGGACAGCCGACCGGCATCACCTGACGCCGATTCGCGCGATCCAGCCGATGTACAACCTCGTCAAGCGGCAGGCGGAGGTCGAGATCCTGCCGATGGCGCAGGATCAGCATTTGGGGGTGATCACCTACAGCCCCCTCGCGGCCGGGCTCTTAACCGGCAAATACGGCGAGCATCAGCGTCCAAAGGAAGGGCGCATCGTCGAGAACAAGCTTTACGGCGTGCGTTACCGCGATCCGGCCATGTTCCGTGCGGCGGATCGGCTGACGGCGATCGCGAAGTCCTGCGGCGTGCATCCCGCCACTCTGGCGGTTTGCTGGGTGAAGGATCGCCCCGGCGTCACCGCGCCGCTTTTGGGGGCGAGATCCCTGGAGCAGCTCGAGCCCGCCTTAGCCGCAGCCGATACCGAACTCGAAGAAGATGTGCGTTTAGAGCTCGACCATCTATGGCCCACGCCCAACCCCACCACCGATCGCAACGAGGAGCAGACGGGGCTCTATTACGGGAACCGATAGCAGCCCCGGGCGAAGGCGCAAACGCAGCCTGACCGCAAAAGGCGGGCGCATCCGTACAACGAACGAAATCCCTGCCTCCAGGGGCAGGCTCAGCTTGAAAACAGGAGCAACCATGCAGATCAAAGCGTTGATGTTTGGATCCCTGATCCTTTCTGGGGTTGCGGCGCAGGCTCAGAGTAATCCGGGCGATGTGGCAGAGAAGCAGAGGATCGCCGATGAGAAGCAAAAGGCCGCCCGGGATGCGAGGGATTGGGCCACTCAATTGCAGGGGGATTGCGGTGCGGCCAAGGCGAGGGTGGAGTATTCAAAGGGGACGCGGCAGGAGGCCTCGGCCCGGGAGAATGCAGAGGCGATCTGTGCACAATATGAGAGCGATCTCAAGAAGGCGGAGCAGCTCGAAGACGAAGCGAAAGAGGCCAGTCGCGAGGCGGATGCGGCCATAAAGCTTGCGGGGGATCAGATGACGGCTCCCGTAAATCCGCCCGCAGAGCCGCCGGAGGTGGAGCTGCCGACCCCTCTGCCACAGAATCCTCAACCTCAGGTGGGAGATATTGCTCCTAAGCCTGTAACTCCAGAGTCCCCAAAGACGGATGAGCCGTCGAGCTCAAAAGAACAGGTCCGCCGTGCGCCGATGAAACTGAAGGTTGACCTCTGTATGCCCAACACCAGGATTTTGGATACATTGGAAGCCTATGCCGGGCAGATCAAGTCCCAGGTCGATCAGTTGAATGAGGTGATTCGCTCTGTGGAGCAGATGTCCATGACCATAGAGGAGCTGGCGAGTCAGTCCGTGGGTCAGGAAAACGAAGCTTCCGTAAGGGCGGCCGCCAGCACCGCTGCTGAGCAGCTCCTTCTGCTTCAGGATCTGGTTCAACAATATCAGGATGAGGTGAATCGCACCGAAGCTCAGATCGAGGAGAATCGCAAGGATTCCAGCGAATGGTTTGGGAACTGATCGCCCCCGCTCACTTTGAACAGCGGGTTCGGCTTCCTCTTCTGACGCGCCGTCCTGAGCCTCTTCGATGGGAGTCCCTACATTTTAGTTTGACCTTTGAGCCATCCTTCTGTTCAAATCCAGATCATGCGCGGGGATTTGGGTTTGCGCTCCTTCGGGAGTTGAACCCTGCGCCTTCTTTACTGGTTCATCCATTTTGGGGAGATTGACGATGCTCAAATACATTTTACGCGAGAACAATCTGACGGCGGATCCTGACGATTACTTTGCACAGGAAACCGACGCGCGCATTTACAGTCAGGACGACATTGCAGAGGAGATGCTGAAGCGCGGATCCTCGCTGACGCGGGCCGATATTGCGGCTTATCAAAAGCTTGAGGCTGAAGTGTACGCCTCGATCATCGAGCAAGGTGGCCATATCAGCACGCCGTTGATTTCCACCAATCTCAGCATCGGGGGCGTGTTTCATACCCCTGCAGACAGCTTCGACAAACTGCGCCACACCATCAAGCTCAACATCAATGCCGGGAGCGTTCTTCGCGAGGCGATTTCGAAGATTAAGGTTCAAAAGATGGATCGCCCGAGCACCGATCCTTTGATCACCAACGTCATCGATAAGGTGACCGGCGATTCGAGCGAGATCAAGCTGGGATCCGTCATCGATGTGATGGGATCACGTTTAAAGTTCGACGCATCCGATCCCGAGCAGGGCGTATTCGTGATCACCTCTGCCGGCGAGCTGAGATGCGACGGGGTTGTAGGCAACAGCCCGAGCCACTTGCTGGTCATGCTTCCCAAAGAGATGCCCATGGGCGAGTTCACGGTTGAGGTGCGCACCAGACTGGTCAACGCCACCGGCAAGTCCGTAAAGAACCTGAAGAAGGGATCCTTTGCCAAAACCCTGATTGCTATCGGGTAAGTGAGGGCTACCTTATGAGGTTGAGGATGCCGACCTTAGAGTGGATGGGGTTCCTACCTTATAAGGATGAAGCGAGCGACCGCCTAAGGTTGATGGTTTATGCCACCTGAAGGCGCTTGTTCAGATGCTTTTGCAGGTGATGGATAAATCAACAAGTTTGAGGCGAAAAAAGCGTAAGCAGGATCTGTAGCGTGTTCAATGGAGGTGGAAGATGGAAGTTCAGAAACGATGGCTTTTGATGGTCGCAGGGTTATTGTGGTCCATACCTCAGGCTTTGGCCAAAAACGATACAGCTGAAGCTCTGGGTAACTTCCTGGGCGGATTCGTGAGTTCTGCTTCGGATGGAGACGCGCAGAAAATACCGATGAGCGCCGAAGCCCTCGAAAAGCAACGGGTGGCCGAGGAAAAGGTTGCGCTCGCTCAAAGCGCGATGGAGCAGGCGCGCCAAATGAAGGTGAAATGCGAGATGGCCAAGGCCAAGGCCGAGGCCGCCAAAGAAGGGGAGCGCGCCCAAAAGACGGCAGAAGAAGCCTCGGAAGCCTGCGACGATTACACGCTCGCTCAAAAGATTGCCGATCAATACGCTACCGAGGCGAAGATCGCAGTCCTTGAAGCCAAGGTGGCCCGCTATGAGAGCGCAGCCCCGGCAACGCGCGAAGGATCGGGCGCGAATCCAGAGGGATGGCCGTTCTGGCCCGTGCAACCTTTGTCTTCCGAAGATTCGAACGAGGGTGAAGCCTATGCCCGGCAGATGATGCTCGAAGCCCTGAATCTGTCGTGTCAGGCAACCTGCGCCAACAAGAACCTGGAATCGGTGAAGAATCTGGCCCAACGCTTTAAGGGTACTTCCGCAGAATCCCGAACGAGTCAGGCCGTAAGGCGCGCCCTGGAGCGCTACCAAAAGCTGCAATCCGAGTCCGACCGCTATTCTGCGGAAGCCTCCAGAGCCTCCAAAGGGAAGAACTACGAGGCACAGAAAGACACCGAAGTTTCAAATCCAGAATATCGGCCGGATCCCATCACCGGGTTTGAAGCTCGACTCGCTCTGGGTGGCTTTGTGGGGCCCTATGGTGCCAAAGGTTCCTCCATTGTAGGTCCTGCAACCAGCATGCATCTGGGTTATCACAGCACTCAGGTAGGGATCTTTGCTACAACCTACGGCCTGAAGCTGCTCGGCGACGATGCGGAACCGCACACGGGCGATCTTTATGGCGGACAGCTGGAGCTCCATTTCTTTGTGGTCAACAACCCCAGGTTGAACTTCGCAGTTCAGTTTGGTGGCGGCGCCGGACATTTCACATTCCACCGCAAAGACCAGAGCGGCAAAGAGGTCAAAAAGGGAGAATGGGCGCCCGTTGGCAAGGTGGGACTCGGCCTCGACATCATGATCACCCGTCACATCTATATCCCCGTCGATCTCGGTGGCGAAATCTACGCAGGCACCAGCGACAACCTCGTCCCCTTTGGATTCATCAACGCCTACACAGGCATCGGGTTCGTGTATTAGGGGGGCGAAGGGCAGGCGAGGGAGGGGGATTTCCGCATGCGACCTCACTGCGCCGATTCAGGCGGAGTGAGGGATGCGATGAGGCGGGGTGATGTGGGGAAGGCGCACCGGCGCAGGGGGAAGGGGATTACTTAGAGCTGATGGGGGTTAAGTTGACGCTGAGGGTGTAAGCACCGTAATGCTCCTCAGATACACCATCAACGATGAAAGCAACTTCCTTTTCGGCCCCTGTGTCATTGATGTAACTCGTTTGATCGTAGCTGCCATCGCCCTTGTCTACATACCTCGTGCAAGTGGATGAGCGAACGCAATCTTCGAGGAAGTAGAATACCAGATTTGCACCGCTTGTTTGAGTGACTTCAGCTTTATAATTGGCTGGTATAGTCATCTTGTAGGTTACATCTGGACCACTAGACGCACCTGAGTCGCAATAGGAGTTCTTATAATAGTTTGTTGTGTCGCCAGTGATGGTACCACTCGCAGTGATTGCAATCGCATTCATACAAAAATCACCAGGAAGGAGATCTGTGGTTTCAGCTGATATCGTGTAGCTGCTGATGATATCTGCTCTAGGTGAAGTTGCAGCGATGAGGAAGGTTTGCGCGTGATCGGCGGTGTTCCTAAATGTCAGTTTTTCTGTTGGGTTGAAGGGGGTGTTAGAATGCTCCACACATGTACGTACTGTACAATCAGTGATGCGGACGAGTACTAAATCGGACTCGTTGTCGTTGACCGTCATCGTGACGGTCGTCTGCTTCTCTGCAGGCACCTCTACAGTGTAGAAGTTTTGGTTACCTTCAAATGGGTATGCGCATGTGATATCACCAATATGTCCGCTTGTTGCAATGCTTTCATTTTCCAATGTTCCGGTGAGCGGCTTTGCATGGTCACAGGCATTGGGGATGCATGTATTCTTTGTGTCTCCCTCGTTCAGATCACATGTGGACTTACCCGACTCGTTTTGGCAGTCTGAGTCGCTAACGCATGCGCAATAGCCCTCGTTCCCCTGAGCGATGCGTTTGTATTGGCACCGGTATTTAAAGGAAGAGCAGGTCACGTCGGCAGTGGTGAAGCAAGCGGGAGCATCGGTGCAATCAGCGGCCGCTGTTTCTGGAGTGCATTCGCACCTTTCGCCGGGAGCTGCTTCCTGGCGCTGATATACGCATTGATGCTCGGCGGAGCAGGTCGCGCCTTCGGTGACGTAGCAAGAGTCAGGGTTCCTGCAATCGGTTGCCGGATTGACGCATTCGCAGGCGCCGGTTTGGCCTTTTGGGATGCGCGCATACACGCATTTGTCGTTCACGCAGGTCGCGCCGGTATTGGTGTAGCAATCGGGGGCATCGGTGCAGGTAGATGCGTCATTTCCGGTGCATTCCTTTGATTTGTAGGTGCCGAGGTCTGAGAAGTCGTCTGTTTCCGATGAAGGCGTCCATTGGGCTGGAACGAAGGTTGTCTCACCCTTTTCCACTGGTTTGCGGCGAAGGGAATGCTTTTCTGCGTTTGCTGGATCTGTACCGTTAATGGTGCCAAAGATATCGATGCGGGTGCTGCCGCAAGCGAGAACGATGGCATCTTTGCTTTGGCCGTTGTAGGCAAAGTCGAGATCGAGCGTATCGCATCTGGCTTCGGCATCGTCGACTTTGGCTTGAGTCCAGTCACCTTGCGCGACTGCGACCTTTGCGCTGCAGAGGCTGAGGACATGGCCTGCTTCGATGCTCTTGCCTTTGAGATCATAGGTCTTACTGGGGGCCGCATCGTCTGTTGTGGTGTTTTCATAAGACTCAATGCGGCATCCATCCAAAGAGACTTCTGCATCACCCGCGTTGTAAATTTCGAGGGCGCGACGGTTGCCGCCACCGTGGATGTATTCCGAGAGGAAGATGTTGGGCAAATCGACGCAGACGGCGGAACCGGTGGTGAAATCGCAGTATTTGTCTGTTCCGCAGGCTACTGCCTCATCGCTCGCTGCGGTGTAAGTGCATTTGCCGCTTTCGCAGGTCGCCTTGTGGCAGGCATCGACGTGGGCTACGCAAACCGTTGCATCGCTGTCGGTGCAGGTCGTGGTGTCTGCGGCGCATTTGTGGTTCTGAGAGTTGCAAATCTGGCCGTTGCCGCAGTCATCTTGAGATTCGCAGCAATTCGCAATCGGGGTGTGCGAGCAAACGTGAGCTTCGACTTTATCGGTGGTGCAAATGTTGTCGTCGTTGCAGGCGGCCGCATTTTCAACGCAGGTCAGCGAATCACCCGGAGTCCCTGCCGCATTGAGTTCGAAGCTGCAGGTACCCGCCGCAGATGCGTCCGTAATCTTTTCGCCGTTGCCATCGACGCAAACCGGGGTTTCGCAGGCGCTGCCCTGGGCGCAGGCTGTGGCAATGGTGTCTGCGGTGCAGCAATTCGCGATATCGATATGCGTGCAAACGTGAGCGACGCAGGCGTCTGTGGTGCAGACATCGCCGTCATCGGCGCAAGTGGTGTCGCAGCATTCATCTCCGGCATTGTCGGCCAAAGCATACGAGCAAACGCCTTCTGTTGCGCCTGTTACAAGAGCGCCGTTGTCATCGACGCAAACGATCTTTTCACAGGAGCTGCCAGCGGGGCAAACGGTGTCTGCGGTGTCCGCAGTGCAGGGCGTGATGATGTCGTGGGAACCGAGGCCCGAGAAGTCATTGTTAGATGTTGGGGACCACTGAGCTTCGCTGAACACAGGACTTCCGACGTAAATGTTGCCCTTGCGGACGGCTGTCGACTTGGCAAATGAGGGATCTGCACCGTTTACAGTTCCGAATGAGTCGATGACGATATCATCGCAGACCAGGTGGAGCGCGTCTTGCTCAGTTCCATTGAAATCGA
>JAEEGL011563314.1_pt1 | contig 11091 bp, 7 predicted proteins | sample 9134231 | NCBI WGS metagenome assembly JAEEGL01 (sample SAMN16246548, study PRJNA631951) | gut metagenome | biome: gut microbiome; feature: rumen; material: fiber-attached | host: Bos | place: Iran: Karaj | collected 2018-10
CCGCCTGACCGAGATGATCAACCGCGCCCTCAACTACTATGACAACGAGAGCGTGCGCCTGCTCAACGAGTACAAGAAGTATGACAAGAACCCGTACGACAACTTCACCAGTTACGCTTATATCCGCTCGTTCTACCCCGAGGTGAAGCAGTCCAAGGCCAGCGCCGACCTGAAGGCCAAGACACTCAAGTACATGGACAAGAACTGGAACATGGGCATTACCCTGAATGAGAAGGGCTTCTATGCCATGACGCTCTACCGCAACGGTTACAAGAAGACCGCTGCCAGCATCATCGAGAGCATCCGCCAGTTCGCGATAGTCAAACCCAACCTGGGCATGTACTGGGACAACCTGCAGACCGGCTACGGCTGGTGGGAACTGGACAAGGTGGCCTACACCTGCACCATCCTGCGTGCCATGAGCGAGGTGGATCCCCGCCAGCAGGAGATTGACCAGGTGCGCAAGTGGATGCTGCTGATGAAGCAGAGCAACGACTGGGGCAGTTACAGCCTCGCCGCCGATGCCGTCCACAGCATCCTGAGCACCGGCAGCCAGTGGCTCGACCGCGGCACCACACCGACGATCACCGTCGCCGGCCAGCCCGTCAACCTCGACAAGATGGCTCAGTGGCTGGGCTACTTCCGCACCACTCTCGATGCCGCCACCACGGGCAGCGTCGTCATCGACCGTACCGGCAAGGGTCCCGCCTGGGGCGCCATCTACAGCCAGTTCAAGGCCCCGATGACGCAAATCAAGGAGAAAGCCATCGACGAGGTATCCATCAGCAAGGAGTACTACGTGTACGCCCAGGACGGCACGTTGCACCAGGCCACCTCGTTCAACGTGGGCGACAAGGTCAAGGTGCGCGTCATCATCAAGTTGAACAAGGACATGGACTACGTGACCATGACCGACGAGCGCGCCGCCTGCTTCGAGCCGGTTGACCAACTGTCGGGTTACCGCAGCGAGGACCGCACCTGGTTCTACCTCGAGACCAAGGACAACCAGACCAACGCCTTCTTCAACCGTCTGGACAAGGGCACGCACATCATCGGTTATGACGTGTGGGTGACCAACCCCGGTGAATTCACCTCGGGCATCGCCACCATCCAGTGCCAGTATGCCCCGCAGTTGAGTGCCCACAGTGCAGGCAAAATGATCATCGTGCAGGCGAAATAACCGCCAATCGAACGGTACTTTATCGGCCGTGAGAGGTTCAGCAGCATCGCATGAACCTCTCGCGGTTCTATGCTGCATAAACAACACAAGAAGAAAGCAATAATACACACCAAGTTTTTTCAAGAAAAAAGTCCCAAAAAGCCATTTCCTGATTTGCCAAAACACTTGTAAAGATATTATTTTGTTTTTCAGCGATTTAACTTATTTATAGGTCATTTTTTGACAAATTTGAGGTTAAAAAAACAACAATTCATACAAATGAATTTTTGATTTTTCATAATACTATTTCATCGCTCAGGCTTACTTTTGCATCGTGAATAACAATTCTCCAAATTTATTCATATATAACAAGTGATATGAAAACAATTTTGAGAAGGAGTTTGAACAAAATTTTTTGAACAATATTCAAGAACTAACTAAGAATCTTTTGATGGTAGTTAATGTTGATTAAATGATTAAAGCCCAACCTTAAATCTCTAATTCCGCAAAAAAACTTAACGCAAGCAAAAAACATGAGTACAAAACGGTACCCGCGAGAGCAGGTACCGTTTTTTTTGTTGCGTAATCAGGAAAAAGCACTATCTTTGCAAGCAGAAGTAACCAAAAAGCAACATCAATACTACTATGGCATCAATCAAGACAATCGGCCTGCTGACGTCGGGCGGCGACGCCCCCGGCATGAACGCCGCAATACGCGCGGTGACCCGTTCGGCCATCTACAACGGATTTAAGGTAAAAGGCATCTACCGTGGCTATAAAGGCCTGGTAGAGAACGAAATCGTGGATCTCAAGACCCAGAACGTGTCCAACATCATCCACCACGGCGGCACCATCCTCAAGACGGCGCGCTGCAAGGAATTCAAGACGGTCGAGGGACGCAAACAGGCCTGGGAGAACATCCAGAAACACGGTATCGACGCCCTGGTGGTCATCGGCGGTGACGGCTCCCTGTGCGGAGCACGCCAGTTTGCCAGCGAATATGACTTCCCCATTGTGGGTCTGCCGGGCACCATCGACAACGACCTGAGCGGCACCGACCATACCATCGGCTATGACACTGCCCTGAACACCATCATGTGGTGCGTGGACCGCATCCGCGACACCGCCAGCAGCCACGAGCGCCTGTTCTTTATCGAGGTGATGGGCCGCGAGGCTGGCTTCCTGGCCCTGAACGGAGCCATCGCCACTGGAGCCGAGGCAGCCATTATTCCCGAGATTTCGACCGAGGTGGACCAACTGGCCGAACTGATTGAGAACGGCTTCCGCAAGAGCAAGAACTCATCGATCGTGCTGGTGGCCGAGAGTCCCGTCACCGGCGGTGCCATGGGCCTGGCCGAACGTGTGCGCAAGGAATATCCGCAATATGACGTGCGCGTGACCATCCTGGGCCACCTGCAACGCGGCGGCACACCCACGGCAATGGACCGCATCCTGGCCTCACGTATGGGTTCGGCAGCCATCGACGCCCTGCTCGAGGGACAGCGCAACATCATGATCGGCGACGACGACGAAAGAATCGTCTACGTGCCGTTCAGCAAGGCCATCCGTCGCGACAAGCCCATAGACCGCGATCTGCTCGACACGTTGCACAAATTGTCGCTCTAACTGCATCGGCACAACGTGACAATAACAACACAACCCGTTGACAATAATTGGATTGTCAACGGGTTGTTGTATAAAAACTTTATCTGAATTACTGGTACTTGGGCGAGGGACCGTACTTGTTCTCCTCGGGCTTGCTATCGAGCAGCGTGAATACAAGGATAACGATACTCAACACAACACATATAAGATAGAACAATGTCAGGACAAAGAAAAATCCCCAATTCATGTTCTCAAGCGATTCTTCAATATCAAACATATTGAAAATCAGATAGAAAGAACCAGCCAAATAAAGCACGGAACACAACAGATAAGCGACTATCCACCAGCCGCTGCGTCCCGTGTCATGCAGGCGCCGCGTCATGGCAGCATAAGCCGGCACCATCAACAGCAGCATCGGACTGAGAGCCAGCAAATACTTCGGTAAAAACCAACGGAATATCTCATCATCATCGCTCAGATCAATGCTGGCCCCTTTCAGCATAAAGACCACGATGACACAAGCGGCAATAGACCAAATTAACGAAATGATGAACACAGAAAGATAGCCCCACCAGTACTCGCTGCGACGTGCGCGGCCGGTGAAGTCCAGGCTCTTACTCCAGAAGATTTTGTTAGCCTCGCCAAATCCGAGCATCGGACGTGCTTGCGGACGAGGCTGATACTGAGGTTGATACTGTGGCTGATATTGAGGTTGATACTGAGGTTGCGGTCCCTGCTGCTGATCGAACACAGGGGGCTGCGGTTGCTGATTCTGTTCCATATCTATAAGAATTAAACGGTTACTATTCTCTGGCCACAAAAATAAGGTTTTTTATCCAAATGAAGGCAATCTTTTTGTAATTTTGCAGCCGAATTTTCAGCACCGACATGAAAAAGAAGATAAAGATATGGCTGGAGTGCATGAGGCTACGCACGTTGCCCGTGTCGCTGAGCGGCGTGGTCATCGCCATCGGCCTTGCTAAATGGCAGCACGAATTCAAGTGGCTGCCGGCCGTGTTGTGCGTGGTGTTCGCCCTGCTGGCGCAGATTGTGTCGAACATGGCCAACGAATACTTCGACTACCTGCAAGGCACCGACAAGCCGGGCCGTGTGGGTCCGCGCCGCGGTGTCACCGAGGGTGACATCAGTCCCAAGACCCTGCGTAACGTGACTTTTACCCTGCTGGTCCTTGCCGGCGTGGTGGGATGCTGCCTCATCCCCTATGGTGGTTGGTGGCTGCTGCCCGCGGGCATCGTCATCGCCCTGGCGGCACTCGCCTACAGCGCTGGGCCCTATCCCCTGTCCTACCACGGTCTGGGCGAACTAATGGTGTTCATCTTTTTCGGACTCGTACCGGTGAACCTGACCTACTATGTGATGGCATTGCGGTTTGACGCACTGGCCATGCTGTTCTCCATCGCCACGGGACTGATGGGCGTCAACGTGCTGCTGGTCAACAACTACCGCGACGTGGAAGACGACCGTGAAGCCGGCAAACGCACGTCGGTGGTCATCTTCGGCCGCCAGGCAGCATCGCTCTCCTACTTCATCAACGGCTTCATGGCCATGGCGATACTCACGTCGTTCTGGCTGATGATCATCATGCGCGGCGGCCGCCTGCTGCCCTTGTGGGTCCTCGCCGTTCCCGCGCTCTACCTGGTGATGCACACCGTCACGTGGTTCAAACTCACCCACCGCGATGGCGCTGCCCTGAATCCCCTGCTGGGAGGGACAGCCCGCAACATGCTCATTTTTACATTATTAATCACCATTATCTTTTTCATTTACTCCTAACGCATCATGGCCCTGATTGACGACATACGCGCCCTGCGCATCGCCGACTATGACTATCCCTTGCCCGACGAGCGCATCGCCAAGCACCCCCTTGCCGAACGCGAGCAGTGCAAACTCCTATATTATAAAGGTGGAGCCATCGAGGAGCGCATCTTCAAGGAAGTGCCGTCGCTGCTCCCCGAACATGCCACACTCATCTACAATAACACGCGTGTGATCAATGCACGCCTCCGCTTCCGCAAACAGACGGGGTCGACGATAGAAATCTTCTGCCTGGAGCCCGTGCTACCGCGCGACTACGAGCAGATTTTCCAGACCACAGGCCACTGCGTGTGGCAATGCCTGGTGGGCAACAGCAAGCGCTGGAAACAGGGTGCGCTCACCCAGACCGTCACCATCGACGGCCACGAGGTCGTCCTTGCCGCCACACGAGGCGAGCAGCGCGGCAATGCGTGGGAAATCGCATTTGACTGGGACGGCGAACAGGGACAGGTCACCTTTGCCGACGTGCTCGACGCCATCGGCGAAATCCCCATTCCACCCTACCTGAACCGCGGCACCGAAGAGAGCGACTCGACCGACTACCAGACCGTGTACAGCCACATCGACGGCAGCGTCGCTGCCCCGACCGCCGGTCTGCACTTCACCGACGAGGTGCTGGCCGAGTGTGACGCCCACGGCATCAAGCGCCGCGAGATCACGCTGCACGTGGGTGCCGGTACGTTCCAGCCCGTAAAGAGCGAGCACATCGGCGACCACCCGATGCACTATGAGTTCATCAGCGTGCCGCGCGACGTCATCATGGACATCATCAATGCCCCCGGCCCCATCATCGCCGTGGGCACCACCAGCGTGCGCACACTCGAGAGCCTGTATTACATCGGCCAGATCCTCGAAGAAGCCCCCGATGCCGACGAGGAAGCGCTCACCGTCACCCAGTGGATGCCTTATACCACGCCATGCGCCATTACTACCCGCGAGGCGCTGCAAAACATCGTCGACTACCTGGACCGGCACCATGCCGACACCTATATGGGCACCACCCAACTGATGATTGCGCCGGGCTTTGAATACCGCATTGTGGACGGCATGATCACCAACTTCCACCAACCGCAGTCCACACTGCTGCTGCTTGTGGCCGCCTTTGTGGGCCAGGACAAGTGGCGGGGCATGTATGACTACGCGATGGCGCACGGATTCCGTTTCCTGAGTTACGGCGACGCCCAGTTGCTGCTGCGATAGACACCAAGAACCCACAAGCGATGCAACAGCCAGTGACAGCCACACCGCCCAAAGGCCCGAAGAGCACCACCATCCAGTTGTTCAGAGGTGTTGCCATCCTCGGTGTCATCTTGTCGCACACGTGCCCCGAGGGCATGTGGAGCGTGGCGTGCCGCCCGCTGGTCAACATCTGCGTGCCCCTGTTCCTGTTCTTCTCGGGCTATCTCACCAAAATCGAGAACACCGACTGGGCCACATTTTTCAAGAAGCGCATTGTCAGGGTCGTCATCCCCTATCTGATCTGGACCGTCATCTACACCATCCAGACGGGCGACCTGAAGAGGCTGCCGGTGAATATCCTCACCACCAACGCCGCATCGCATCTTTATTATATCTTTGTCTATATCCAGTTCGTGCTGCTGACGCCGATGCTGGGCAAACTGGCCAAGTCGAAGTACGGCTGGCTCGTGTGGTTCATCACCCCAGTATTCCTCCTATTCTATAAATATCTCCCACTGAGCCACGGCAAGGATCCCAGCGGCTACACCGAAATCATCTGCCGCGTGCTGTGCCTGGGATGGGTCACCATCTACTACCTGGGTCTGGTGCTGGGCAACCGCATCCTCGTCAAGAAATATTCCATGACAGCCCTTATCGCGCTGTATGCGGCATCGATAGTGCTGCAGATCGGCGAGGGCTACGGCTGGCTGATGATGGGCAGCAGCAACCCCGGTTCCATACTCAAGTTCACCGGCATTGTCACGGCAGTCGCCTTCCTGCTCATCGTCTACACCATCCTGGAACGGGGCGGACTCAAGCGCTGCAACAGGTTGCTGGTTATGATTGGGGATTACTCGTTCGGGCTGTATCTGTGCCATGTGCTGGTGATGCGTCTGCTCAGGCGGACGCCGTTCTATGACAGCCTGCCCTATCTTGTCAATTCGGCCCTGGTGCTGGTCATCAGCCTGGCTTTCTGCTTTGCTGCACACAAGATCCTCGGTGACAAAGCCAGCCGCTGGGTGGGCATCAGGTAAAATACTATTACACCTTAATCAAGTCTTTCTGGGCCGTCACATGGGGCAGGAAACGCCTCATCAACGGTATCAGCAGATGGCAGGCCAGCATGGCCACCGCGAATGAGACGAACAGCAATGCGCCGCCCGATAGGTAGCGCTTGAGCAGCGGACACATCACATAGAGCACCAGGTTGTGGCTGCACAGCACCATAATCGAATAGCGGCCCCAATAGGAAATCAACGGCAGGCGGCCTATCATCTTAGACACCAGCAGCACCATCATCGTGCCCGCGATGCCACACAGGTAGACGACGGGCAAGTCATAAACTGTGACTCGGTTGACCAGCCACTTGACCGGGGTCGCGAAGAACAGCAGCACCAGCGCACAACCTATGGCAACGGGAATGTCACGCTTGTAGTTGACGGGCGACGTGAGCACATTGGAGTGCCTCAGCAGCCACCAACCGAAGGCGAAGAAGGGCAGCACCGACAGCATCGTGTCGAAGTAGAGGTGCAGATTCACACTGTACACGCCCAGCATCAAGCCCGTGAAGCCGATCACCAGCGACAGGGCCAGCACTATGGGCACCTTGTGCTTAGCGGAAATCCTGCCTGCCAGCCATTGAACGAAGTAGAAGAGGATATTGACCTCGAACAGACACAGCAGGAACCAAATCGGGCCATTGAACATGACGCGCTCCTCACGGTAAAAGAACTTGAACACATAAGGCCAATGCTGCATCCTGTCGAGCACCCAATAAGGGATGACCGACGTCACGATGAAGAAGAACAGGAACGGGATGAGCAACTTGTTGGTCTTGCGCTTCAAGAAACCCGCAAAACCCTCGTACTGTTTGAAAAACAGGCCCGACAAGATGAAGTAGAGCGGCATCCTGAAGCCGAAAGCCTGCACACTGAGCGGGTAGTCCACCTCGGTCAGTTCGGAGGCGTGCTGCAGCACCACGAGCAATATGCAAAAGCCCTTGGCCAGGTCAATCCACTGTATCCTTTTCTTTTCCTGTATCATCTGTCAGTCAAAGCATGCAACGGCTCACCGGCCACGGCGCGCAATCACGGTCAAAGCCGGCCCGTTGTGCTATCACGTGACAAAAGTACACAAAAATATCAATAAATCCCATCACGGCGTCCCAAAAGCGGGTCATGTTACCTGGCCGCAATGATGACATGCCATCCTTCCATAGGCTGCCGTTAAGCGCAAACCTGCCCCGAAACAGGCCGTTTTATAGCCCTTTCAGGCTAAAAACCGGCAACGATTCATCTATAAAAAGGGTCGATTGGTCGCATTTTTATGCCCGATAAGGCGATTATCGGGACCATCGCGCATATTCGGGTTAAACTTGGCCTGTGGATTGCCGTCTAAAAGACAAACGAATTTGAAATCACATTGTTAAACATTATAATACTTAACGATTATGAAAACTTCTGTTACAAGAATCATGACGAGCATTGCTCTCATGGGATGCCTGATCTTCAGCGCATCGGACGCAATGGCCCAGGGCCGCAGTCGTTCTCAAGGGGGCAGCACCAGCAGCAGAAGCCAGTCGGCCGCTGTCTCACGTTCCAACACTTCATCGGCACCGCAGGTGAGCCGCACTAGCAGCAGTTCCACCAGCAGCCGCAGTCAGGCTACGCCGCAGGTGAGCCGCCCCTCGAGCAGTTCATCAAGCAGCAGCCGGTCTCAGACCTCGACTCAGGTGAGCCGCCCCAGCAGCAGTTCATCGAGCAGCAGCCGGTCTCAGACTTCGACGCAGGTGAGCCGTCCCAGCAGCAGTTCATCAAGCAGTTCGACCAGCACCCGTCCGCAGGTTACGACGCAGTCGAGCCGCCCCAGCGGCAGTTCAACCACCCGTAACCAGACGACGCCGCAGGTGAACCACACGAACAGCAGCACCAGCACCAACACGGTTTCTACGCCCAGCAGCGTGAGCCGTCCCTCGAGCAGTTCCAGTTCCACTGGAGGCTCACAGGTCAACTCTGGCCGTCCTGGTGGCGGTGCCACGACCCGCGGCAACAACAATGGCGGCAGCAAGCCCAACGGCAGCAGCAACAGCAGCACCGGTGGCACCGTGACCCGCCACAGCGACAGCGGTTCGCACGTGGGCACCAGCACCACCAGCATGGACCGTACCAGCAACAGGCCTGTCACCGACATCAGCGGCAACACTCATGGCAGCAAGCCCGGTAACGGTGGCAAGCCCGGCAATGGCGGCAAGCCCGACCGTAAGCCTGATGGCAAGCCCGATCACGGCGGCAAGCCCGGCAACGGCGGCGGCAACGGCCATGGCGGCAATGGTCACGGCGGCAACGGCCATGGCGGCAACGGTAACGGCGGCAATGGTCACGGCGGTAACGGCCACGGTCACGGCGGAGGTCATGGCTATGGTGGCTCGCACAACAACCACTTTGACTATACCGGCCACCACTACCACAACGACTTCCACCACAACTACACTCACCACTCCTGGAGTTGGAGTCGTCCCCTGCCTCCTCCCGTCCGTCCCTATCGCCTTGCGCCGATCGTATGGTATCGCCCTGTAATCCCTTATGGTTGGGCTCCCTACAGCAGCGCACCCATCATCGACAGGATTCTGGGTCTGAACTTCGGAACGCTCTTTGACGTATCGCTTGACTTCCTGTACTACAATGGCTATGAGATTGACGGCTACGCCGACCACATCATCTACCTGAGAGATGTGCGCCTGCTGAACCTCTACTGGGAAGACGTCATGCTCTGCTACGATAACTACGATCGACTGGTCAATGCACAGTTCATCTTCCAGACCAGTTACTATGACCGCAACCGCTACAACCGAGTTTACAACAGCCTGTGCCGAATCTACGGTTCACCTTTCGCTAACAATGACGGTTCGTTGAGTTGGTACGGCGGAAACAGCACCGGTTGGGTAACGCTGGCCATGCACGACAATCTGGGTCACTGCTACACCACCCTGTCGATTGGATACTAAGAGATTATAAACACAACACACACGATAATTCTTGAATCAACTGGCGGACGCCTCAACGGTGTTCGCCAGTTGTTTTTATTTCCCGTGCGTTAGCACGGTTATATGGCCTGGTCGCAATTATGACGTCCCGCCTTTTACTGTTCGATTCTCTCTCGTTTACAGCGACTTGATGTCTCCAGTACTATCGGGCATCAGGTAACGGGTGCCGGTGTCCTTGCTGATCTGTTCACGGAACTGCTGGTCATAGCCGGGTGTAGTATAGCGTCCCGGTACCACGACACCATTCTCTGAGGGCTTCATGATCTGGTCGTTGTGTTTCACGGCTATGAGACGGAAGAGTTTGTCCCATCGCTGCATCATCATGGCGGTGTAGGCAGCACTCTTGCTGGTGAGGTAGTTGATGCGCTCACGCTTGGTGAGCGGCTCGATGTCCTTCAGCACCTGCTCCTGATCGGCAGCGTAGAAGTCCTCCAACTCCTTTTGTGCCTCCCGCAGGTCGCCGATCATGGCACTGTAGCGCGGATAAATCATGTTGGCCACCAGATTGTTCATCCAGAAAGCACTGTGCTCGCTGAACTCGCTGCTCACGTTGTTCTCGCGGCGGAAGGCTTCGGGCACCTCGTTCACGCAGCAATACACAGGCACATAGGCTATCATGTTGGCATCGTCGCAGTTGAAGTACATGATGCCTCCCACCTCATCGGGCAGCCAGTTGCGAAGTTGTGATACCAGCGTGAAGCCCGACTGCGGGGTGCCGATGGCACGCTCACGGAAATAACTCTTCCCATCGACTTCCCAGTTCATGGGCAGCGGACGGTAAGGTGAACTCCACGGTCCTGCACTCATGTCGGCCGTCATGTCGAGCGGGGTGCCCTCGTAATGGTCACGCATGTCATTCATGATGTCGCGCACCGACACCTTTCGGTCGGGCTTGATGTAGAGCGGCAGGTGGTCGTAAACGTCATATCGGCCGTTGATATAGGGCAGGTACTTGTCCATCTCGGCCTTGTCATAGTGGTGGCGGAAGAAACTCCACACGCGGGCATCGGCATAGCGCACTTTGTCGAAGGAAATCGGGCAATAGGCGTCGCGGAAACTGAAGTCCTCATCCTTGCCACTGAAATAGCCTTTCTCGCGTGCAAAGGAAATCACGTCCTTGGAATACATGCAGTTCTTGGAATCTTTCAACGGGAACTGGCGTATGCGGGACAGATTGGCATGGGCACAGATGCAGTCGTCAGGGATGCGAACGGCTACCCACACGGCACCTTTCACGCCAGGGCCCTTGCCCACGATTTCGAGGATCCAA
>JAEEGL012195069.1_pt1 | contig 11091 bp, 5 predicted proteins | sample 9134231 | NCBI WGS metagenome assembly JAEEGL01 (sample SAMN16246548, study PRJNA631951) | gut metagenome | biome: gut microbiome; feature: rumen; material: fiber-attached | host: Bos | place: Iran: Karaj | collected 2018-10
CCTCACATATGAACAGGTCGGAGCCCTTCGCATTTTCAACGATAAGATCGGAAGGCCTCGAATCGGTACAATATGTAAGCTTGATACCCTTACGCGCAGGCCCGAGCACCATGTCCGGCGTGAACAGCCTGCCGTCCTCCGACATTATCGTCTCACCGTTCTGCAGCCTGCTCCACATCTTAAGGGGGATGTCAGCCTCTTTCGCGGCCTCTACCGAGAACTTACCTATACGGTCAATGCAGATGCTGTAACCGTAGCAGACCACATTATGGTAGGCTCTGAAGGCTTTTATCCTGTATCCGTCCATCTGTATCTCTTCCTCGATCTGAGAAAGCTCAATGAACTCTATTTCAAACGGAAGCTCCGGGGCTATGACTCTCAGGGAATTGACTACCTTGGTCAAACCTCGCGGCCCTATCATTATCAGGGGTTCCGTCCTCTCGGCATTTCCCATGGATAAGAGCAGTCCGGGCAGCCCGCTTATGTGATCCGCATGAAAGTGCGTGAACATGATCACATCTATAGGCTTGGGACTCCATCCCTTTTCCTTCATGGCTATCTGGGTGCCTTCGCCGCAGTCTATCAGGATACTGCTTCCGTTATATCTCATCATCAGAGATGTGAGCCATCTGTAAGGCAGGGGCATCATGCCGCCCGTGCCGAGTAAACATACATCGAGCATTTTATCCGGTTCCTTATTATTTGGTCAGTATCATTGGCGATCTTTGGATCAGCTTTCTCTGAGCCACATGATAACGGCATCTTCCACAGGGCCGGTATAAAAATCCTTTCGGACCCCCTCGGTCTTAAACCCGAGTGACTCGTACAAAGAGATCGCCGCGGTATTACCCGCCCTTACCTCAAGAGTGAATTCACGGCCTCCTATATCACGGGCCCGCTCTATCGCCGCCTTCATGAGTTCACGGCCAATGCCCCTGCCCCTGAAGGCTTCCTTAACCTGTACGTTGGTTATATCCACATCGCCCAGGATGTCGTGGTAGACGACACAGCCGGCGATCTCACCGTCCTGCTCTGCCACCACACAGCCCATATCATCCCTGTCTATAAGGTCTGCAAAATCATCCTTCTTCCACGGAGACGTAAAGTTCGTACGTTCCATTTCGGCTACGGCATCAAGATCCGAAAAAGTCATATCGCGGATGATCATTTGGAACGCTCCTTTTCCATCTTAACGCGTTCCGCCTGCGAAACTCTTAAATACTCCGGCCTGTGCTGTGCGGCCGTTTCGATCCTTCCCTCGCTGAAGTACCTCTCAGCCAGTACCGCCAGCGCTCCGGCTCTCTGCCTTGACATATGCGGCGGTGCATAGGAGTGAGTGACTCTTAACATCCTGTCAATGGCTTCCTTATATACAGGGACACCGTCCCCAAGAAACAGCACTTCCTCACCGGCTTCGTCTATGATACCGCAGAGCTCTTCGACGGATATCGCACAGTCATCCTTTACTACCTTAAGCTCTCCGTCCACAAATCGGTAAAGCCCCGTATATACCTGTTCACGCCTTGCATCCATTATCGGACAGACCAGCTTATCAGTCCCCCAGGCGTTCATCGCAAGACCTTCAAGGGTTGAGACCGCGACAATGGGCTTGTCAAGCGCAAGGCCCAGTCCCTTGGCGGTCGCGGAACCGATACGGAGTCCCGTGAACGATCCCGGGCCCTTTGCCACGGCAATGGCATCAAGGGAGTTAAGATCAAGCTCCGTCATTGACTTTACCTCATCAAGCATCGGAACCAGCGTCTGCGAGTGAGTCTTTCTGTAATTTATCGTATATTCGGCGAGCATCTGCTCGTCCTCGACAACAGCCACCGTTGCGGTAAGTCCCGAGCTGTCTATCGCAAGTATCTTCATATCCTATTCCAATCCGTTTATTTCTATCCTGCGGTAATCCGCGCCTGAAGCAGGATCCTTTATGATGTCGACCTTAACTGCCGTATCGGGGATCATCTCTTCTATGATACCGGCCCACTCCACGAGAGTAACGCCGTCTCCGTAAAAGCAGTCTTCATAGCCTGTTTCAAACATCTCATCCGGATCCTCGATCCTGTATACATCAAAATGATAAAGCGGAAGCCGGCCCCCCTCATATACCTGAAGTATGGTAAATGTCGGACTGTTGACGTGCTCGTTTATGCCAAGCCCCGCGGCAAATCCCTGTGCGAACACCGTCTTCCCGGTTCCAAGGTCACCCGTCAGGGCAAATATCTGTCCCTTTTGCGCCCTGCTTCCGAGCTCACGGCCGAGCTCAAATGTCTCATCGGCGCTGAACGTTTCCCTTATCATTTCCGTCATCCCCTGATCTTTACCCTCTTTGCGGGCACCCCGTTCTTTATAAGCGAAACCACCTTGTCATAATCCTCTCCGAGTGACTCTTTCGGGAAGATCGTGGCGGAAACGTTATTTGTGTAAAGTATAAGGCTCTTCCTTGTGCTCCTTACCTTCGTGACCGTATCCCACGCTGCATCCATATGCTCATCAAGGACATCTATGGACATCTTCTCCTCATCAAGCGTATAATGGAGCGGTTCCTTGAACACCGGGTTTAACGTGACCTGTTTCCCCGCCTGGATATATCTCTCGACAGGAAGATATCCGATCACTATGATACCCGCCGCAAGATAGAGCGGATTATGGTTTATCGCAAACATCACTCCGAGCATGAGCCCGATCGCGACCGCCATCCAGAACTGTATTCCCGTCAGTGTATGATACATCATGTAGTCATACATCACCGGAACCGTCATTTTAACATCGAATTCTGCTTTCATGTTATGTAAACCTCTTCGGGCATCTTCCCATAGATAATCAATTTAGTATAACACAAAATCATCATCAGGGGAACTACTCAACTTTAAAGATATGGGCTTTCGCGGCTTGTCTACTTAATGATTTTCGTCATCCTATTGTGTACAGGGAACTGACATGTTATAATTTCATCTGCATGGTTTAAAGTTACCCGTAACAGGTATTCACCTACTGCCTTTTATAACACTTAATACAATACCGGTCCCGTCCTTAAAGCGGACCATGACGAGGAGAACGCAGATGAGACGAGTAAAATACTTAAGCAGATTCACAGCGGCCGTTCTTACCGGCGCATTGATATTCACATCCGTACCCGCGGTTTCCGTATCGGCGGGAGAAGAAATCCTTTCAGCATCGGAAGATACCGGCGATATCGGCGTTTTTGCCGATGATGTCTCAGGAAACTCTGCCGCATATCCTGACGGTGACATTTCCGGCAATGCCGTTGACTATCCGGAGGCCGGGGAGGGATTCCTCCTCGCGGACAGCATCTCAGACAATGATATTTACGCTCCCGAAAGAGAGGCAGATACAGCTTATCATACGGTCACGATAAACTTTACGGAAGGCTCGTTCCCCGACAAATTTACATCATACCCCTATATCTGCTGTTTCCTCACAAAAAACGGGAAAACCGAGAGCAAAAATATAAGTATATCTGGTGACAGCATTGTGATAAATGTCGAAGCCGGCACGGATCTTGCACTCAACAGCATCGGCATGAGATCGCCATTCCTTCCGATACTTCGCGATAAGAACGGTAAGCCTTATCTGATGAAAGCCGAAAAGATGACTGATTCCATCATTCATGATTATGACTATAATACCCATAATATATGGCCCATAGGCAAAATAAACAAGGACATTGTCATCAGCGCCGAGCCCGCCGTATGTTATCTTGACGGGCCGCAGATCCCGATCGGCTATAAGCTTAAGAACCATACTTCCACCCCGCTTTCCGACTTCACTGTAGAAGAAGATTCCGAAGTTGAAATTGTTGACGGAAGAAAAGTACTCAAAGTATCGGAACAGCCCCACAGCGGCTATTACGGGGTTAATGTACATATGGGCGTAAAAACGGACGATCCCGCGCACTATTATGTTATAGAAAGCGAATGCTATTATAAGGACCATAACGGCAGGACCGTGCGTCCCGCCGTGCAGGGTCACGTAAACGGCGATGACAGGGTTAAGGAGGAGGACGGATATAAAGACGAACGCGACAGGTACCCTATAGCTCTGCCAACACATTATTACGTATGTCTGCCGCCGACGGCTGTCTATAATGCCTTTGTTTCGGGCAGCAAGCTTATGCTTCAGGTCATCCAGACAAGATTTGATAAGGCATGGGATGTTTATTCTGATACGGATTCCGGCATTGAAAAGATCAATATCTATCACGGGAACAAACTTATCTATGCGGTAAGATACTATGGGTGCGTAGATGATCTGCCCGTTGGATCCTATTATCCCAAATACGGAAGTCAGTTACGTTTTGTCGCTACTCCGAAGAAGGGATATAAGATAGCATCCGCACAGCTTGAATCGCTCACGGGAAAGGGCAAAAAGACGTTTACCGGCAAAGCGGCCGCCGATCTGAAATATACCGCCGCAGACGGAGCATATGCCACGTTTCGGACCGAGCCCGAATATCACGAACACGTCTTCTATATCAACTCAAACTTTCCCGAAGTACCTTATGATTCTTCAAACAGGAAATATGACGTATCCCATGACCGTTATGTAAGTATCTATCTTATGAAGGGAGAAGACATAATAGGCGAAGATATCATTGCAAAGATCGGAAATAAGGATGTCACAAAGCAGCTTTTAAGCGAGAAGATACTTGATAAGTCACACAACGGAAAAGAAACCGTTTACCACCTGAAAGGTGATCACGACCTCGTCAGAGGCAAAAGGATAGAATTCACCATATTCCGTGAAGGAACAAGCAAGAAGCACGAATCGGCACGCAGTTTTATCGTCGATCTGGACGACAGGGACAAAACAGTAGAATTTGCAGACGACATTTATTCGATCCCTGCCGGGGCCGGAGAAAGGAAGATAAACGCTGTCGTACGCGGAAATGTGGTCACCTCCATGCTCGTTAACGAAACCGAGGTAAAATCGCGTAAATTTACTGATCCGGAAAACGATGTCTCCATCAGTCTCTCCGGGGATAACAGGACGCTTACGGTATCCGGCGGAAATATATCATCATCCGCGTCACCCGTGTCGTACACTGTTCAAATAGTTGAAAAGACAGTCAAACCCTATTCCGTTTATGATACTGTCAACATAGTGATCGACCATACTGAGATCATTGATTCCCCCGCCCCGTCCGTCTCCGTTACCGGGACTACCAACAACAGTATCGGGGTAAGCATAAAGGATAAGAAGATCGATACGTCCATCGATGGATTGTATTATAAAGTGAGCGCAAAAAGGATAAGTGAGAAGCCCGCGGGGAGGTGCCCGCTTAAGGACGAGGCCGTTAAGATAATAAGTGCCGCAGACAGTTCCTGTACCTTAAGCCTTTTAAGAGACGATGCCACGGAGGCTGACAGATATGACGGCGACCCCACTGCCGTATATGAGATAAGCGCAGTCCTTTTACAGAAAAGTAACGTACCGGGAGAAGCTTCAACGGTCGTTGCACAGTCCAAAAACATCGGAAAAGCCGAAGCTGTAATGAGGGAAGGCGGTATTTTCGAGACAGCTCTTAAACTTGATAAGCCGGGCAAAAAGACTAAGCTCTACAGTAACTTAAGCAGGGAAAACTGCGCTCTTTACGGCGGCGATTACAGGATCGGCGTAAGTTACAGTAAGAATACATCCATACGCAGGCTTGAGCGTGTTGAGCTGCAAAACGGCAAGGGATACACGGTCGATACGGCAAGGCCGGGAGTAAAGGGACGCTGGCTCGATGTATCAGACGATCTGATAAGCATTTATCCGGGCAGTGATGATAACACCGATAAGCTTGCCCTCGGCAGTTACAAAGTCGTGGCCTATACCGTACAGCATACGGGAAATGATGTATGCGCTGTTTTAAACGTCAAGGTGTTAAGGGCTATTGAAGGCCTTACGATAAAACCGACCCCGGAAGATATACCGGTCAACACAAAAAAGGACATTAAGATACAGCTTAAGGCATATGATACCGGGACCGGCAAGCGGACTACAAAGGTCAGATGGGAAGTGATGAGCGCAGAACATGACAACTACGGGTGGCATCCTGTGGAAAAGCCTCTCAGGAATAAGGGCATCAGCATAAGCAAAAAGGGCGTGTTAAAGATAAGCAAAAACGTCAAATATACCTATCCCACATGCTTCTATGTAAAAGTGACCGCCAATGATTATGCGGCCAACAGGTCGGTAACGGCATTTTCCGATGAAGGCAGGTATTCGATCAGTATCACTGACAAAAAAAGCACACGCAACCTTGGTTTTTCAAGCGGGTTCCATAATCTGCACTTACCTGTATATAATGTCAATAAATGCTTTAAAAATACACGTTTTGATACCGGTGCCCCGGGCGGATATAATTATTATGCATATGTCAGTCTTACTGACAAGGTCGAAGGCTCTTACGGTTCGGATCCCGCAAAGTTCTCTGTTGAGGGTGGAAGCGTTAAGATCATAGACCAGTCCGACGGGAACGCACTCTTAGGCTTTAAGAAACCTGGCAAGGTTAAGATCAAAGCAAGGTCATTGCAAGGAAATGGCAGCGAATCAAGATCGTTCACTCTTGAAGGTCTGGATAAGAGCTGCCGGATGGCATTCGGTCTGTGGGACAGCAAAGAAGAAGCCATGAGCGGTACGGCTCCGGTATTTGGCAATCTTACCTGGTACAACCCCGAGGCTGGTAATGCAGGAGGTCTGATACCCGGCAAGGCCTTCTCATATGATAATCACCGACCCCTGAAGGAAGCCATCCCGCTTGAGGTCATCGGTTACAATGACAAGACAGGAGAAGTCGGGTTCATAAAGAACGCGGTTAAGGTTAAGGGCGGCAAGCTTAAGAAAGCCACCAAAAACAATGTAAGCTGCTACTATATCCTGCCGACATCCGCAAAGACCACAGTAACTCTCGCGGATAAAAGGTATAAGAAAAACAATACCATTAAGATCACGATAAACAATAAAGCGATAGCGGGAAAGAATGCCCCCGCCACCGTTGTGGTCCCTTCAAAGAAAAGCATTTACGGCTTTATAGATTATGCCGCGGCAGGCAACTATAAACAGGCAGAGGTCAACAGGATAAACTATGATCTGGGTCCCGCAAAAAAGAACAAAACGCTTGAAGCGCAATATGCGATAGTAAGCCTTGTAAAATCCGATAAGGGCGGACAGCTTAAGAGCGCACTGGAGGCAAACAGCAAAGGAGGCCTGAGCGGTTCGGGTGCCATAGCTCTCGGTGCCGGGATATATGCCTTCCCGGTTACGGATGGCGCATTTTCGATCGACTGGTCAAAAGACGGCTGCCTTGATGTCAAAAACGGTACATATGAATTCAGGGTAACGCCTGCGAACAAGATAAATACAGACGGTAAAGACAGATTTGTTGCGACCGGCAAAGCGGTGACCGTCAACCTTAAAACGGTCAGTGCCCCCGAAGCCAAAGTAAGCTACAACGGTGATATAACCCTTGATGATTCGGGATGCGCGGTCATAGAAAAGGTATCGGAGAAAAACATCATAAAAGACAGTAATGTGATAGGCGCCGCCGCCTATGGCATGCCTGTACTCAGGAACGAAAACACGGATGGTAAGCTCAACAGCTTTACAGACCGTTTCATTTTCACCCCTTCGACAGGGACGATAGCCTTAAACGACACGACAGCCGATCTTTCAGAGATCAAAAACGATCTTACCGGTTATGTGGCGTATAAGTACCAGTCGCTCAATGGGCAGGTAGTTTACAGGTATCAGAGAATAACTGTGAGTCAGGGTGAGTCAGGGGACGTATCTCCTGACTCATTTGGGAGAAACAAATAAATGAGTCAGGAGGGAAACATATGTGCTTCAAAAAATATCTTCGCAGATTTGTATCTGTCATTCTTTCGGGTGCAATGGTGTTTACCGCAATACCGGCGGTAAGTGCGGCAGCGCAGGAGGATGTATATGAAGATTTATATATTGAAGGGGAAAACGGCAGCGTTTTGATGCCGGAGACCGGTTTGGATGATTTCACACCCGAAGCACCGGAGGATGGCGACGCGATCGCTGTGGATGATATCGTGGAGGATGCATCAGCTGATATTGCGGAGGATGATGATATCTTCGATGATGGCGACGACAGCGCCCTGATATCTGACGACATCCCGGAAAATTCCATAGAAGACATACCGGGCACTGTTTCCGGGAATGCTTCCGAAGAAGAACAGGATGAAGATGAATACGTGCTTCCCGCTCCCGTTTCAGGCAATAAGATATACGATCCTGATATGGAAGAGGATACCGACTACTTAACCGTTACCGTAAAATTCGACGAAAGCAAAACAGACGGAAAGCTGAAGGACACCCCTTACGTAGATTATTACAGGTATGATAACGGGACCGTAAACAGTTACGCCACTAACGTCACAGGCGGCAAGGCTTTCATACGCGTGAAACCCGGCGAGAGCCTTTCCATAACCTCATTCGGTTTAAAGGACGGTTATGTTCCCATCGTAAAGAAAAAAGGGAAGATCATCAGGATCACCGAAACTCCGCATTTGAAATTCTATGCGGAAACGGGCTGGAATATTGGAAAGATCACAAAGAATACCACACTTAAGGTGGAGCCCTCCGTATGTTATCTGACCGGTCCGAAGGCCGCGATAGGATATACGCTTAAAGGGCATAAATCCACAAAACTTGCCGGCCTTACCTTCGATACCAGCGCCTGTGATATTTCGGGCCAAAGGGCGCTCGTCCTTAAAGTTGCACCGAATAATAATATCGATGACAAACTTTTTGTATATATGCACATGAAGACGACGGATCCCTTCTACTTCTATGAGATAGAAACGCATTACGGCTGCTCATATACGGACTGGGAAGGCAAGATGAGAACCGCCGGCAGGGTTGCCGGCGACAGCGCCGAAGACGGATGGCCCGGGGACAGAAACGAAGAGCGTTACCCCCGCCAGATATATGAATGCTATGGAACCGATGTTCCCTCATGGCATATATATAATTCCTTTGTTTCGGGTAAAAAGCTCAAACTTCAGATTAAACAGAAAAGGTGGCCCAAGGCATGGACCGTTTATGTTGATACCGATGAAGGCATTTCAAGGGTCGAAACATATTTCGGAAGCAGGTTTGTCTTTTCGACAGGCAACGGCGCATCGGGTTCCACAACACTTAACGATAGCTATAAATTAAGGGCCGGAAAACCGGCGCATTTTAAGACCACTGTCAAGAACGGATACAGGCTTGTATCCGCTTCGCTGGAGTCACTCAGCGGCAAGGCAAAAAAGACGTACAAAGGCAAAAAGGCGGCCGATTTTTCATATACTTCAATAGACGGCGCCAGGGCTGGATTTAAAACAGAGCCAACTTATGCCGAGAACATCCGTTATTCCGGCATCGGCCCGGTGCCCTATAATGACAAAGATAAGAAATACGAGGTTAACTATGACAAAACAGTAGTCATAGAAATGATATATGGCGATCAGGATATCACACCCGGAATAAAGGCTAAGATAGGCAAGAAGGACGTAACGGATCTGCTCATCAAAAACAAAGTCCTCAAGAGACTGCCCGAAGTTACCATACCTTCCTCACCGCCTGCAGTTTTCTTATTTGAAGGCGACAGCGATCTTGTAAGGGGTAAAACGGTTGACTTTACCATATTTAAGGAAGGGACAGGCGAAAAGGATGCAAGCGCAAGGAAGTTTTCCTTCAAGGTGGATAACAACGACAAGTCGATAAATTATCCCGAAGACAGTTACTCAGTCCCGGTCGGTGCAAAGGACAGGAAGATAACCGCAAAGGGAAAGGGCACCTTCAACACTGCGATGTCGGTTAACGGGACCGAAGTTCCTTCCCGTGAGTTTTCCGGTGAAGATACCAAGGTATCAATAAAGCTCTCGGATGACGGCAGGACCATAACCGTATCAAGCAGGGCCGCACTGGCGCCCGCCACAGAAAAAACCTATACAGTTGATGTGCTCGATAAGGACACGGGGCTCAAATGCGATACGGTCACGATAAAGCTTAACTATGACGCCATAAAGAATACTCCCGCCCCTTCGGTAAAGGTTACGGGAACAGGAAATAACAGCATCGATGTGAGCATCGGTGACAAGAAGTTCGATACAGACATTGAAGGCCTGTTCTATAAAGTGACCGCAAAAAGGATAGATGAGAAAGCATCCGGCTCCGGTCCTCTGAAAGATGAAGCGGTCCGGTTCATAAAGGCCAAGGAGAATGGCTGCAGCCTTAACCTTCTTAAGGATGGAGCCACGGCCGGTGAGGCTTTATCCGGCGATCCTTCGGCGCGATATGAAGTATACGCAAATCTTGTACAGATAAGCTCCGATACCCCGGATGAAGCTTCGATCATAGCCCACTGCGATAACAGCGGTAAGGACGGAGCAGCGATGAAGGACGGCGGGATCTACGAAACGAAGCTTTCACTCGTTAAGCCGGCGAAGGATACTCTGTACAGTAATTATTCAAGGGATAACTGTGCGCTCTATGACTGTGATTATAATATCGCGGTTAAGTACAGTGCCGCAACCTCCATACGAAGGCTCGACCACGTTGAGCTCATCACCGAAAAAGGAAAGGTTATCGATACCGCAAAGCCGGGGGTGAACGGGCAGTTTTTAAACGCTTCCGATAAAATCATAAGCATTTATCCCTCCGGAACGGACGGCAAAGTAAGACTTGTACCCGGCAGCTTCACGGTAAAGGCCTATGCCCTGACAGACACGGAAAACGATGTCACCGCAACTCAGAATATCGTGGTTGAAAGAGCCATAGAAGGGCTTAAGATCAAAATGGTACCCAGGAACATACTGATAAACCCCAAAAAGGATGTAAAGATCAAGCTTTCGGCATGGGATACGGGTACCGGCAAAAAAACATCCAAGGTTAAATGGGAGCTCTGTGTGGCCGGATGGGATAAAGGCTTTTTCCCGACTGATGAACCCTTTGTTCTTCCGGGTGTATCGATAAACTCCGAAGGTGTGCTGAAGATAAAAAAGAACACTGTTGTCTCCGATGATCCATGGTTCTTTGTTAAAGCAACAGCCACGGATAATCCCGCCA
>JAEEGL012947747.1_pt1 | contig 11091 bp, 3 predicted proteins | sample 9134231 | NCBI WGS metagenome assembly JAEEGL01 (sample SAMN16246548, study PRJNA631951) | gut metagenome | biome: gut microbiome; feature: rumen; material: fiber-attached | host: Bos | place: Iran: Karaj | collected 2018-10
GTTACGAGCAAATCAAACGCATCAAACTGTATCCGCACGAATTTGAAAAAACACCTAAAAAATCCATCAAACGCTATTTGTACACCCACGCATAACCTATGAATCTGTGTATTGACCAAGGCAATTCACGCATCAAAGTGGCGTTGTTTGATGGCGAAAAGATTACGAAAAAGTTGATATACAAAAGTTTTTCGTCCATTGACGTGGAGCGATTGTATTCGCTGTATCCGATTGAAAATGCCATCATCTCGTCTGTGATTAACGTGGAAGCCGCTATCATCAATACGTTGCAGCATTTGAGCAAAAAATTCATTCTCTTTGACCACCACACCAAAATCCCGATCGTCAACAAATACCAAACGCCCGAGACCTTAGGTTTAGACCGCTTGGCAGCCGCTGTGGGAGCAGCGAGTTTGAAGCCCAACGAAAACCTGCTCATCATTGATGTTGGTTCGGCGATTACCTTCGATTTTGTCAATTGTCAAGGGGAATACATGGGTGGAAACATATCACCGGGCTTAAAAATGCGTTTGCATATTTTAAAGCAAGCCACCAAAAAACTGCCTTTGGTGGAGACGGAAGAACGGGAACTGTTGCCTCTGTTTGGGCAAAGTACTCGCGAAGCCATTGCCACGGGTGTTGTGCGAGGCATCACGTACGAAGTGAAGGGTTATATGCGGACGCTTGCGGAACGTCTGGAACAGTATCAAACTTTTTTAACAGGTGGCAATGCACCGTATTTACTGACCTCCATCGGTGATGTGCATTACGAAAAAAATCTCGTTTTGATTGGGTTGAATCAGATTTTGAACAAAAATTTGTAATCTTTTAAAAAAAAGACTAAAAGTATAGCGTTTTTTCACTTTTTTCAGCAAAAATCCAATTTTTAGAGCCAAAAAAAATATATTTTTAATTTATGGCTCTATTTTCATTTTTGGGAATCTACGAAAAATCTACAAAAAAAATTACGAAAAATGTAAAAAATATTGCAAAAAAAAAAAAAAAGTATAATTTTGCAACTTGTAGTAAGAACCGAGACTATAAAATATGAAAAAAGTATTTTTTGTAACGCTGTTTTTAGTGTTATTAGGAGGATGTGAAAAGGTGGAATATGATCCATATATGCCTTATGGACCATCTACTGGTTTAGTTATTGACAAGGATTTGCCGCACGAATATTCGTTAGGTTGTGAGGCAGATACTGTGTATGTTGCTTTTAAGTCCGACTTTGTGTGGATAGCAGAAGTAGAAAAAAATGCGCAGTCTTGGTTAACGGTTGAACCTTCGGAAGGAAAGAAAGGAGACTGGAAAGTAGCGTTCATTGTTAAGAAAAATGGACTGAATAAGAATAATAGAGCTGGAGATATAACTATTAGTGCAAAGAATATGGAGGTTGTATTTACAGTCAATCAATCAATTTGTGCAAATGAATAAGAGTGTTATGAAAAGATTTGGTCGTTTTGCAATTTTATTGCTTTTTGTGGGTTTATTCATCACGTGTGAAAAGATCGAATATGATCCTTTTATGCCGTACACATCCGTAAGACCTTTGGAGTTTTCTCGGAATACGCAATATGAGTATTTCTTTGATATGAAAGAAGACTCTTCTGACCTTTATTTCACCGCTAATTATGTTTGGTTGACGGAAGTACCCGATTCTATTGCATCGTGGTTCAAGATTGTTCCTCGGCGAGGTAAGCCAGGAGAACAAAGGGTAACTTTCATTATTGCTAAGAATATAACGAATAAAGTTAGGACAGGCCACTTCTCTATCTGCTCAGGTGATGATTCTGTTAGGTTCGCCGTAACACAATTGCCACCTGATTTTTATGTAGAAAACGAAGATACGATTATCCAACTTGATCACGAAAGACAAGATTCAGTGCTATCTTTTTATGCCAATGTTGAATGGACAGCGACCGTAGAAGAAGGTGCAAGGTCCTGGTTAAGTATAAAAGAAGCGTCTGGCATCAACGAAAATACCAAGTTGGAAATTCATGCAGAGAGAAATGATCGAGATGATGACCGAGAAGGCAAAATTTTCATCAATAGTAAAAATAGTAGATGCACCATCATTGTAAAACAATCGCATGGACAGACATTTGAGTTTGATACAGACACGGAAATTTCCGTTGGTAACGAGGAAGGTAAAGATGAGTTCAAGTTTAAATCGAATGTACCCGATTGGGAGGCGACCACTTCGGACGATTGGTTGGAAGTGACTTCCGAAACGGGTGGTACTGGTGCTATAACCTTGCAATTCTCCTACAAGAAGAGTGAAGAAGAAACTGAACGTACAGGCGAAATCACGGTTAGGAGTGGGGAGGCTTCATTCGTTATTACGGTAAAGCAAGCCCGTGCCCGAGCATTTGAGTTTAATGAAGATACGAAATTCCAGTATCCAGTTGATAACCAGTATGGTACTAAAACTTTCGAATTCAAATCCAATGTTTCTAAATGGACGGCTACGAGTTCGGATGACAATTGGTTGCGTGTTGAGCCAGAGGAAGGTGACAAAGGTGATAAGTTTCTTATCATTACATACGAGGAGAGTGACAAAGCCTATCGTGCAGGGAGCATTACGGTAAGTGACGAAAAAGGCGACTCGACTTTTGTTATCACGGTGAATCAGTTAAGTGGTAGGGTATTCGATTTTGCACCCGATACTAAGTTTGAATACGATGTTGAGAGCGAATTAGGCACGAGGAAATTCAAGTTTATATCCAATGTAACCAAATGGGAAGCAAGTCCGTTGGATGAATGGTTGACAGTTTATCCGAAGGAAGGTGGAAATGGTAATATGACCTTTGATTTCAAGTTCGAAAAGAATACAAAACCAAGTGTACGCACGGGAAAAATCAAGGTTTGGAGTGGCGACTCAGTCTTTTATGTCACTGTAAATCAGGCAGAAGGACAGGCATTTGATTTCGATAAAGATGCCAACTTTATTGAGGTAAAGAACGAGGAAGGTACTGAGAAGTTTACTTTCCAATCGAATGTGGAGAGTTGGCAAGCGGAAGCAAGTAGTACGGATAATTGGTTGAGTGTTTCGCCAACCGTGGTAACGTCCAATGCTACAGGCAACCAAACCTTAGAAATTGGATTTAAAAAGAATACAGATGAATCCCAACGCACGGGCGAAATTAGAGTGTGGAGTGGAGAATATAGTTTCAAAATCACAGTAGTGCAAGCCCGTGGTCGAGCATTTGAGTTCTATGAGGACACGAAGTTCAGTTTGATCGGAAAGAACGCAGGAGGTGTTGAGAAATTTGACTTCATATCCAATGTGGATAGTTGGGAAGCAAGTAGTTCGGATGGTTGGGTAAGACTTAAGCCAAACTTTGTGGCATCTCCCGATGGCAAAGGACCCCAAACTTTGGAAATAACATACGACGCGAACGACAAATTAGAAGAACGTTCCGCAACCGTCACTGTTTGGAAGGGCGATTCGGCTTTCTTCATCGCCATCAATCAATTAGATGGTAGAGTGTTTGATTTTGCACCCAACACTCAATTTGGATACGAAGTTGGGTACGAGAAAGACGTTATAACCTTTACCTTCATATCGAATGTATCCAGTTGGCAGGCAACGAGTTCGGATGAGAGTTGGTTGAAAGTTTCGCCCACGTCGGGTGGCAAGGGTAACAACCAGGTGCTTACTATCACCCACGAGAAGAGTACAGAGGAATCCAAACGTGAAGGGACGATTACAGTCCAAAGTGGCGACTCGCTTTTTGTTATCACGGTTAAGCAAGACCGCGGAAAAGCATTTGAGTTCGATGACAATACGAAATTTACCTACGAAGTAGAAAATTCGGAAGGCGATACGACCTTTAAATTCCAATCCAATGTAACGAGTTGGGAAGCAAGTAGTTCGGCAGATTGGTTGAAGCTTAAGACAAGCAGTGACGATCCAGGTGCAACAACCGTGTCGGGCGACAAAGGTCCCAAGACGCTCACGTTCTCCTACGAGAGGAGTGCAGAGCAAGAAATACGTGAAGCGACCGTTACGGTGAAAGATAAGAATAGTGATGCAAGTTTTGATGTTACGGTAAAACAATCACGTGGACGGGCGTTTGATTTTAATGCGAACACGGATTTCATCTACACGGTGAATAACTCGGCAGGCAGTAAAACCTTCGAGTTTACATCCTATGTGTCAGACTGGGAAGCCACCAGCTCGGATAAAAGTTGGTTGACAGTTGACCCATCGTCGGGAGGTACTGGGATAAAGCGACTGACCATTGGCTATGAGAGTAGTACAGTAGCCTCGCGTTATGGAATAATAACGGTGAAGAGTAAGAGTCTCGACTCGAGTTTTATCATCACGGTGAATCAAATAAACGGTAGGGCATTTGACTTTGACGCAGGTACACAATATATATATAATGTTGACAACGCGGCAGGCGAAAGGACCTTTAAGTTTAGATCCAACGTTGCGGCTTGGACGACTGTCAGTTCGGGTAGTTGGTTGCGAGTTGAGCCAGCCTCTAAGGCAGCACCTGGCGGACAAGGCACCCACACGTTGACACTCAAATTCGATAAGAGTGCAGATGCGGCACAACGCATGGGAACGATTACCGTTAAGAGTGGCGACTCGCTGTTTGTTATCTCGGTCATCCAATCGCGTGGACGGGCGTTTGAGTTTGATGAAAATACGGTATTTGACTATGAAGTAGGCAACACGAAAGGCGATACGTCCTTTACGTTCCAGTCTAACGTGGAGAATTGGGAGGCTACGTGTCCAGAACTTTGGTTGGACATAAAAGTGGAACCCGAATCGGGAGGCATAGGCAAGATGAAGCTTATCCTCGAGTATGCGAAGAGCGAAGAGGAAACCGAACGTACGGGTAAAATTACCGTCCAGAGTGGCGACTCAATATTTTATATAAATGTAAAACAGGTACGTGGACGAGCATTTGAGTTCTACGACGATACGGAATTTAAGTATGAAGTAGGTAGTTTGAAAGGCGATACAACCTTTGCGTTCCAGTCCAACGTAACAAATTGGATTGCTATCAGTTCGGATGGTTGGCTGAAAGTTTCGACCGATGCGAAGGACAATGAGAAAAAAGGCAAGATGACGCTTACGCTCGAATACGAGAAGAACCTGAACGACTCCAAACGCGAAGGAACGATTACCGTTAAGAGTGGCGATGGCGACTCGACCTTCGTGATTAAGGTGGAACAAGCCCGCATACAAGCCTTTGAGTTTGATGAGAGTGCAGAATCTACCTACCGAGTAGGAAGTGCGGAAATCGACACCTCCTTTACGTTCCAATCCAACGTAGAAAATTGGACGGCAACAAGTAGCAATACAGACTGGTTGACGATTACTTCTACGGATGGTGGTGGCAAGGGTCAAAAGAAGTTGAAGTTCCACTGTGAAGAAAATAAAGATGAAGCCCGCTCGGCAGAAATCACCGTTCAGAGTGGCGAAGCAACCTTAGTGATTAAGGTTGAACAAGCCCGTGGACGAGTATTTGAGTTTGATGCAGATGTGAAATTCCTCCAGACGGTTAGGAACGAGGATGGCAATATGACCTTTGCGTTTAAATCGAAAGTAGATAGTTGGGAAGCCAAGAGTTCGGACGAATCATGGTTGACTGTTACGCCAACCTCTATGGAATCCCCCGATGGATTAGGCGATCAAACCTTGGAAATCGCATACTATCAGAGTGAAGACAATGCGGAACGTTCGGCAACCATCACTGTTTGGAAGGATGATTCGAGTTTTGTCATCACGGTGAATCAGATAATTGGTAGAGCGTTTGAGTTTGCAGACGATACTAAATTTGAATACGAAGTTGGTAACGAGAAAGGCACTGAGACCTTTGCATTCAAATCCAACGTAGCGGCTTGGGAGGCAAGTAGCTCGGATAAATGGTTGAGCGTTAAACCAGCATCTAAGGTAGCACCCGATGGCAAAGGCGACATGCAACTGACCATCGAATACGAAAAGAGTGAAGATCAAGCAGAACGTACGGGAACAATCACCGTTCAGAGTGGCGACTCGACCTTCGTGATTAAGGTGAAACAAGCCCGTGGACGAGCATTTGAGTTCGATGACAATACGGTATTTGAGTATAATATAAGCAACTCGGGAGCCGATACGACCTTTAAGTTCCAATCGAATGTGACGAAATGGGATGCTATCACTTCGGATGATAAATGGTTGACCGTTAAGCCAACGACGGGCGGTAAAGATAAGATAGAACTTACACTCACAATCACAAAGAATACCAACCAATCGGAACGCGAAGGAACGATTACGGTTACGGATGGCGACTCAACGTTTGTTATCAAGGTAAAACAGACAGGTGGACGAGCATTTGATTTTACATCGGATACGGAATTTGCGTACAATGTCAAGAACACGGCAGGCTATAAGACCTTCAATTTCCAAGCCTACGTAGAACCTTGGACAGCTACGAGTTCGAATGAGCAATGGTTGACCGTTTCGCCAGCAAAGGGTGTCAAAGGTAATGACATAACACTTACCATCAACTATGAAGCTAACGCACAACTCTCGCGTGATGGAACGATTACGGTTACGGATGGCGACTCGAGTTTCGTCATCACGGTGAATCAGTTGGATGGCAGGGTGTTTGAGTTTGCAGAAGCTGCAGAGTTTACCTATAACGTAGGTCTTGCAAAAGCCGATACGACCTTTAAGTTCAAATCGAATGTAACAAAATGGGATGCAATCAGTTCGGATAAGAGTTGGTTGAGCGTCAATCCAACCTCGGGTGGCAAAGACGAAATAACCTTGAAAATTAGATACGAGCAGTGCAACGATGAGTCGGGACGGGAAGGGACGATTACGGTTAAGAGTGGCGATTCAACGTTCGTCATCACGGTGAAACAATCACGCCAACGTGCATTTGAGTTCGAAGAAAATGCCGAATTTATCAATGTCGAAAATGCGAAAGGCGATACGACCTTCCAGTTCAAAGCGAATGTAGATAATTGGGAAACGGAAGCAAGTAGCACAGGTAATTGGTTGAGTGTTAAGGATCCAACCTCGGGTGGAAAAGGCAAAAATACCCTCACACTCGAATTTGAAAAGAATGAAGACGAATCGGCACGCGAAGGAAAAATCAAGGTTTGGAGTGGCGACTCAGTATTCTATGTTACGGTTAGGCAAGCCCGTGGACGAGCATTTGATTTCTATGACAATACGAACTTCCTTATTACGGTCGGTAGCGAAGAAAGTTATAAAGAATTTGCCTTCAAATCGTATGTGGAGAGCTGGTCTGTTACACCTTCGCAAACGTGGTTGACGGTTACCACTGAACCTAAAGAGGGTGGTAAAGGTGAGATGAAACTTACCATCAACTATAATGCAAATACACAAGACTCTCGTGCTGGAACAGTTACGGTCAAGAGTGGCGATTCAACGTTCGTCATTACCGTGAATCAGTTGAAGGGCAGGGCATTTGATTTTGATGCCGCTACCCAGTTTAGCTATGATGTTGATAATGCGAAAGACTATCGGGAATTTACGTTTACAGCGAACGTAACGAAATGGGAAGCCTTCAGTTCGGATATTTCTTGGTTGACCGTTTCGCCAACATCGGGAGGTAAAGGCAAAGATAAGGTCTTGCGAATTGACTTCGAAAAGAATGAGGATGCATCCAAACGCGAAGGAACGATTACCGTCAAGAGTGGCGACTCGCTTTTCGTTATCACCATAAAACAAGCCGCTGGACGGGCATTTGAGTACGAAGAGAATACGGAATTTATACCGGTAGAGAATACGAAAGGCGAAACGACCTTTATGTTCAAATCGAATGTAACGGAGTGGACGGCAAAGAGTTTGAATAAATGGCTGAGCGTTAAGCCAGAGTTAGGCGACAAAGGCCAAAAGACGCTCACGATAGAATACGAAAAGAATGAAGACCAAGCAGAACGCACGGGCGAAATTGTCGTTCAAGGTGGCGAATCGACCTTCACAATAACCGTTACACAAGCCCGTGGACGAGCATTTGAGTTCAAAGAAAATACAGAGTTTACCTACCAAGTGGAGAGTCCGAAAGGCAGTAAGACCTTTGCTTTCAAAGCGAATGTGTCGGATTGGACGGCTACGAGTTCGAATGAGAAATGGTTGACTGTTGACAAAACGTCTGGTGACAAAGGCGACATCAAACTGAATATCGCATACGAAAAGAACACCGCACAAACAAAACGTATCGATTCGATTACAGTCAAGAAAGGCGACTCAAGCTTTGTTATCAGGGTAGAACAAGCCCGCGGACGAGTATTTGAGTTTGATGAAAACACAGAATTTACCTACAAAGTAGGCAACACGAAAGGCGACACGATTTTTGCCTTCCACGCTAATGTAACCAATTGGACGGCTACGAGTACGCAAAAGTGGCTCACCGTCAAAAGAGCATCGGACGGGAAAGGTAATGATACCGTGAAACTCGAATATGCGAAGAGTGAAGAACAAACCGAACGCACAGCAAAAGTTATCGTTCAATATAATGACTCGCTTTTCGAAATCAAGGTGACGCAAGCATGTGGACGGGCATTTGAGTTCGATGAAAATGCGGAATTCATCCATACGGCTAAGACTTTTGCAGGCGAGAAGAGCTTTGCCTTCAAGTCGAATGTGCTGAGTTGGGAAGCAACGAGTTCAGATAAGTGGTTGAGTGTTGATAGGACTTTGGGTGGCAAAGGAGACTTTGTCTTAACTATTTCCTACGAGAATAGTACCTCACAAGAGGAACGCTCGGCAACGATTACGGTTAAGAGCAAGAATAGCGACTCGAGTTTCGTCATCACGGTGAATCAGTTGGGTGGTAGAGTGTTTGAGTTTAATGAAGGCACCGAGTTCTCCTTCGAAGTGGGTAACACGAAGGGTACTAAGACCTTTAACTTCAAGTCGAATGTGTCGGCTTGGACAACGGCAAGTTCAGGTGGTTGGTTAACGGCTGATCCATCGTCTCTGTTAGCACCCGATGGCAAAGGTAACCATACCTTGACATTGAAATACGATAAGAGTACAGAAGAATCGACACGCGAAGGAAGACTCACCGTCAAGAGTGGCGACTCGAGCTTCGTGATTAAGATAAAACAAGCACGTGGACGGGCATTTGAGTTCGATGAAAATACGAAATTTGAATACGAAGTGGATAGTCCCGAAGACTCGACCGAGTTTACTTTCACCTCCAATGTTGCAAGTTGGAAGGTGGAGTGCGAGCAATCCTGGCTTACGGTTAAACTCCCAGAAATAGGTACAGGTTCCAAGACCCTTATCCTCAAATCTGCAAAGAGTACGGAACAATCGATACGGGAAGCAGTCGTTAAGGTAACAGGTACCACGGCTAACTCCAAAGACTCGAGCTTCGTGATTAAGATAAAACAAGCACGTGGACGGGCATTTGAGTTCGATGAGGATGCAAAATTCCTGCACACGGTTCAGCCTCCAGCAGGCGAGAAATACTTTACCTTCAAGTCGAATGTGCCCGATTGGGAAGCGAAGAGTTCGGATCCTTCTTGGTTGACCGTTAAGCCAAGTCGCGGAGGTAAAGAGAGTTATACCTTAACGCTTTCTTATCTACAAAGCGGCCCGCAAGAGGAACGCTCGGCTACCGTCACGGTTACGGATGGCGACTCAAGTTTTGTCATCACGGTGAATCAGTTGAGTGGTAGGGCGTTTGACTTTAATGAAGGCACCGAGTTTACGTACGAAGTTGAACACACGCAAGGCGATACGACCTTTGACTTCCAATCCAATGTTGCCAAATGGGAGGCAACCAGTCTGGATAAATGGCTGAGAGTTGAACCGACCTCGGGCGACAAAGGTAGCAAGACGCTTAGGATTGAATACGATCCTAATGACGACGACGAACGTGTAGGTAAAATCAAAGTGCATAGTGGCGACTCTACCTTTGAGGTTACCATCAAACAAGCACGTGGAGAGGCGTTTGAGTTCTATGACAATACGCAATATGAATACAAAGTGGGTTACTTGGAAGGTAAGCAAGAGTTCGCCTTCAAGTCCCACGTAACAGAATGGGAAGCAACCAGCTCGGATAAATGGTTGAGTGTTGATGTTGACCCCGAGTCGGGTGGCAAGGGTGCTATGAAACTTACGCTCAAATACAGCAAGAGTGATGAGCAAGAAGAACGTGTCGGCACAATCACTGTCACGAGTGCCTATTCAAGTTTTGTGATTACGGTAAAACAAGCACGTGGACGAGCATTTGACTTTGACGAAAATACAGAGTTTACCTACCAAGTGGAAGGCTCGAAAGGCACGAGGACCTTTACCTTCCAACCCAATGTGATGAATTGGACGACTATTAGTTCGGATACGTGGCTGAGAGTCAATCCTGCGTCTGGCAATAGCGGTAGGAAAACGCTGATAATCGAATTCGATGAGAACACCGCACAAACAAAACGAACCGGTGAGATTAAATTCAAGAAAGGTGACTCAACCTTTGTTATCACGGTAGAACAAGCACGCGGACGAGTATTTAACTTTGATGAAAACACGGTATTTACATACGAAGTAGGCAACGCGAAAGGCGATACGACATTTATGTTCCATTCCAACGTAGCAGATTGGAAGGCAGAGAGCCTGGATGATTGGTTGAGTGTCAATCCGACATCTGGTGGCATAGGCGATGATACGCTTAAAATTGCATTCCAAAAGAATGTTGAACAAGCCGAACGTATCGGTACGATTAAAGTCTCGAAAGGCGACTCGACCTTTAGTGTTGTGATTAAACAGGCACGTGGAGAGGCATTTGAGTTTGATGAAGATGCACAATTCCTCCACACGGTTCAACCTCCAGCAGGCGAGAAATTATTTACCTTCATATCGAATGTAGATCACTGGACGGCTACCAGCTCGGATGAGTCTTGGTTGAAAATTGATAAAAAGTCGGGAGGCAAAGATCAGATAACGTTGAAAATCTCATACATGCAGAGCACCCTATCAGGGGAACGCTCTGGAACCATCACCGTTACAGATGGCACCTCAAGTTTCGTCATCACGGTGAATCAGTTGAATGGACGTGTATTTGACTTCTTTGACGATACACAATTTGAATACGAAGTGGAATACCCAGAAGGTAA
>JAEEGL013316961.1_pt1 | contig 11091 bp, 8 predicted proteins | sample 9134231 | NCBI WGS metagenome assembly JAEEGL01 (sample SAMN16246548, study PRJNA631951) | gut metagenome | biome: gut microbiome; feature: rumen; material: fiber-attached | host: Bos | place: Iran: Karaj | collected 2018-10
GCAGAAAACGCTAAGAAATCGATACCCATATCCTTGAAATCAGTCTTAACGTGAGGAACGGATTGAGCTCCATCACATACCATAATCGCACCATATTCATGAGCGATTTTGGCAAATTCTTTAACATCAGCGATATAGCCTAAAACGTTACCGACATGGGCTAAAGAAACGATCTTTGTTTTATTAGAAATTACCTTGCGTAAATTCTCTGGTAAGATTCTGCCATTTTCAATTTCAACATATTTAATAACAGCGCCTGTTAATTTAGCGATTCTAAACCAAGGAAGAACGTTAGATGCATGTTCTGCGACACTGATGATGATTTCATCACCTTTTTTAAGGAATTTTAAACCATAACCATAGGCCACTAAGTTTAAGCCATCAGTCGCACCACTTGTAAAGACAACTTCATTGGCTTCGCAGTTAACGAAAGAGGCAACTTCTTTTCTAGCGTTTTCAATCATCATATCAGCGTGCACTGATAAGTCATAATCGCCACGATGGGAATTGCTATTATACTTTGTATAATAATCATTCATCGCATCAAGTACGCATTGTGGTTTGAATGTGGTTGAACAGTTATCAAGGAAAGTAAGAGGCTTATTTTGCATCTTAATATCGCCTGTTAACATTGGGAATTGTTCCCTTATTTTATAAACGTCGTACATTTACATTCTCCTTTCAATAAGAGAAGAAATGTGACTTTTAACACTTTCTTCTTTGAAGCCTTCAAGAATTGGCTTTAAATAACCCCAAGTAATGAGCTCTTTAGCAACTTCTTCACTTAAACCACGAGAAGTTAAATAGAATAAATGCTCATCATTGATTTTACCAATGACCGCACCATGGCTTGCTTCAAGGTCATTTTCATCAATTTTTAAGATTGGTTTTGCGGTCGCATCACTGCTTTCATCAAAGACCATAATTCTGCAGTTTTGTTGTGCTTTGCTTTTTACTGAACCTTTGAAAACATGGCTTGTTCCCATAACCGTAATTTTGCCGTTGTCTTTGCAAATTCCATAGCAGTCAAATTTACCATACGTTTTTGGTGAAGTATGGTCGATTGAAATATCCACTAGTTTACGGTCATCATCAGCGATTAATGAAGCAACTTTATATGTGCATGTCGCACCTTCTTCAGCTAGATTGATACGACAGTGAAGATCGAGTGTTTTCTCGGAAAAGTCCGCAAAATAGCCAGTAAGTGTTGCGTTATTCTTGACTGTAATGTTGATATTTGAGGATTTCATCTCTTCTTCAGTGATGAAAGATAAGGTAACATTGCTATCTTGATTAATCACAATATTTAAGTCTTTTATATCCTTAATATTATTTAATAAGATATCACAAGTTGAATTAACCTCTATTTCAATACTTACTTTTTTACCAGACAACAGTAAACCATCGATGAGATAGTCACCGTTAGAAATGGTATTTTTGATGTCAGAAATAATGGTTCTTTCCATGTTACTTGATGCTTTCCTTAACAGCGCATGTACCAATAGAAACCTTATTCATTTCGATATCATCTTTTTCAATCTTGACACCATATTCTGTCTTGATGAATTCATAGCCGGTTTGGTCAATGCGTTTGAAGATTTCTGGACCACCATCTAAAACGATACGGCCGTTAATCATGACAACCGCTCTTGTTGGCTTAATCAAATCATATAAACGAGCATAGTGAGAGATGACTAAGAAGCCACGACCTTCTGCTTGTTCTTTTCTAATTACGTCCGCCACTATTTGCATAGCGTCCACGTCTAAGCCTGAATCGATTTCATCAAGCATAGCGATTTTTGGTTTTAATAATTCTAATTGAAGAATTTCATTTCTCTTCTTTTCGCCACCAGAGAAACCTTCGTTTAATGATCTAGTTGCTAAATCAAAAGGCATCTTTAATTCTTTAGTAGCTTGGTCTAATACTTTATAGAAATTATATGTAGAAATTGGTTTTTCTCTTCTGGCATTAACTGCGGCCTTTAAAAAGTCAGAGTTAATAACACCAGGAATTTCACTTGGTGACTGCATCGCTAAAAATAAACCTAATTTACTTCTCTCATCTACGGACAATGCTAAAACATCTTGATCATCGAAGAAAACACTACCTTCTGTGACCTGATATTTTGGATGTCCCATAATGACATTTAATAAAGTGGATTTACCATGACCATTCGGGCCTAATAATGCCACTGTTTCGCCTTCGTTAATCTGAAGATTAACACCTTTTAAGATTTCTTTACCTTCGACACTAGCGTGGAGGTTGGTTATTTTTAGTACTGACATAGCGGTTACCTCAGTTTCCTGGACTATTCTATATAAGCAAAGTTGTATAAGCAAATAAAACGATAATTTTTCTTATATGAAATGTTAGGAAAACGTTATTTGTAAACAAAGTTGTTGCACGAAAAGTATAGATTATTTATAATAATCGCGCTGTTATTTGAAAAAGGAGAGTTAAAAATGAAGAAAAGTAAACTATCAATAACACTAGTTACTAGCTTCATTGCGGCAATGGCAATGTCCGCCTGTAATTCCGTTTCAGCCAGTAAAAAAGCAATTGTTACTTTTACTCCTTATGGATCAAAAGAAACCGTTGATTTAGTTACTGACGATATTTATAACGAATACGGAAAAACAAGTGCTGGCGTTAGCAAGCTTTACGATAAGATCTTAGAGCTTTTAATCCGTTATAAGTTCAAAAACTTAGAATGGAAAGATGGCGATAAGAGCTACAAGGAAATCGAAAACTATGCTAGGAACGAAGTCCAAGCTAAAAAGGACGAAGCTTCTGCCAATGCTAAAAACAATGGAACTAGTTACGATGATGAATGGGAATCAATTCTCAAATCTAATAACGTCGAAGATTCTAAAGAATTATTACAAAAATTCATCTATGACGAAGAAAAGAAAGTCATGAAGGATTGGTACTCCGCCAATAACGAAAAGGCTGAAGAATTAAAGAATGAATTCATCGGTCTTACCGCTGATGGCAAAAAAGTGAATAGCAACGTTAAATCTGCTATGCCATACCACATCCGTCACATCCTCGTCAGCGTAGATGAAGCAAGCGACGCACAAGAAAAATTCTACAAAGGAACAGTTTCTCAAGAACAAGCTAACAACTTATACAACACAGCGACTGACTTAGCGTCAGGTAACTTCACATTCTCCGAAGTTGCTAAACGTTATCCAGGCGATGGCACTAAGGAAAAAGGTGGCGATTTAGGTATCGTTACAAACTCCGCTTCTTCCGGTAGCTTAGCAATGGTCAATGAATTCCAACTCGGTTGGTATGCCTATGACTATAAGTATGATCCAAATCATCAAACTGCTGGTGAAGCAAGAGATACTATCGGTGAAGGTTTAGGTTTCACTGATGATGTCTACAATGGCTTAGCTAACAATATTACTGAAGTTCCATACGAAGCTTTCATTAAGATGGGTAGATACGCTGAAGTTACTGCTGATAAATACGGCAATAAATTAGGCGATGGTAATTCCAGACTCTATCCAAGAAATATTATTTGGAACAAATACTTCAACTTACATAACGTATTCGTTATTAAGAACCGTAAGTGTGCTGCTTCTAACTTCGGTGCAGCCGACGCCAATACTGAGTTCTCTAACTTAGTTGATGACGCTAACGTTTATGACGCCAACTTACCAAGATTCAATAACGATGGTTATTTAACAGATGAAAAGGGTAATGTCATTATCTGTGTCCGTAGTCAACACGGTCTCCACTACATGGTTATCGAAAAATCCATGTTCGAATATGACACCTTATCCACATACTACAGCACCAAAGTTCCAGGTGACGAAGGTTACAGTGCCAATTCCTATGTTGGTTTCATTAAGACACAAGATACCAGTGAATACCTCTCTCGTGCTGAAGATGTGAAGAAGGCCATCAACTCATTCGACTCCACATATGACTACCGTCTCTTCGACTGGTTAACCAGTGCTGAAGGTGGTATGACCATTAACTACACAGAAAACGCCAAAGATTTAGGCAACAAGATTGCTCAATACATCGATACTCAAAGAGAATCCAATGGCTATAAGCAAGAAGATGGTTTAGCCAAAGTTTGGAAGACATACTTAAGATTACTCGATGTCCAAGAAGCAAACCGTGATGTCACACCATGGCAAACTGTTAACCCATTAACAGGTACAAAGACAACTGAATACTATACACGTTTAGTTTCTGAACAAGTTGCAGACGACTTCTATGAACTCTATAAGGGCAACCTTAGCGAAGACGCCTACAAAGCTTTCGCGGAAGGAGGCAAATATACATATTATGCGTAAAAATATTATTAAAATTGCTGCAATCACTTTATTAAGTGCATTCGCTCTTACCGCGTGCAATGATGATATCATTGCTAAACCAACCGGATACGACAAAAACTCTCCAATTGTCGAAATTAACGGTTCAAGTGATATCTATAACAACAACCTCGTTAGCATCTACGATTCCATTCGTTCTGGTAGCGTGGCCTCAGACGTGTTAGATCAACTCTTATATCAATACTCTGTTAGCGTGTTTGGTAACTATAACAAAGTTACTGCTAAAAGAATCTCCGAAAATAGCTTCGGTGAAGTGACATTAAAACAAGCTGTTAACGACTTAACTCACGATGCCTCTGGTGATTTAACCGGTGGTAATGAAATCGCTAAGAAGTTCATTAACGATCACAAAGCTTATTGGACAGTCGATAAGAAAGGTGAACGTGTGAGAAAAGAAGGTCAAGCTGCTGACGAAGTCACATTAGCCGAATTTGCTAGACTCGAACAAAAATGGAACACCATTGAAAAGAGAATCGCTCAAAAGATGTATTCCTTTATCTCTGGTGGTAGCTATAGCGAAGAAAACGTCTTCGAAGAAGCCAAATTCTTACGCTCCTTAGCCGGTTCCATTGAAAACAATGTTATCGCTATCAATGGTTCAGAAAAGACATTCAAAGGTGTCTTAACTGCTCAAGTTGAAGACTATGACGTTTTCAATGAAAAATCCGAAAAAGAAAATGACTACATTCTCCACCGTGAAAATTACCAAAGTAATTACAAACTCGATGAAGTTGAGTCAGAAGAACAAGACGCCACATATATCGAAGATAAACTCATCCCAGATATTTACCGTCAATTATTAGTCGAACAATACATTCTCGACAAATCATACGATACATTAGGTCGTACATCCGCCCGTCACATCAGCGTGCTCTCTATTTCTAAGAATAGTAAAGCTGAAAAGGCCGCTGCTGACTTAATGAAACAATATGTTGAAGATTACATCTTCGATCCAACAGGTGCCAAAGAGATTAACTTAAAGTCATTCAAGATGGTCTCCAACGCTTGGATCGGTGCATTCATGTCTGATGTTGCTAACTATGCTTCAACAGAAGAATTCGCCTTAATGGATGCTGCTAACCACGATTACTTCGATAACACAGATCCAACAAAGCCATACTTCAAAGGTACAGCTTATGGTGACATGATGGAAGAAATCAGCAAAATTGCTGACGATCCAAAGCTCTCCCAAAACGAAAGCACATACACCGGTAGCAATACTTACACAGTCGAAGTTGGTAAAGAAATCAAAACCCGTGAATTAGAGTTAAAAGACTACACATCCACAGGTTGGTATATCAAGTCTGTCGGTGTCTCAAGCTTACCAGAAAACATTAAGAGCAAATTATTCGACATCAACGTCGCTAATGCATTAAATCCTGCATTTGATGAACAAACAGGCGAACAAAAGAATAACTTCTGTGTCGAATACACTTATGAAAACGGTGCTTGGACCACAAACGTTGATAAATTAGAAGCCGAAGGTAAATCCACTTCTAACATCATCAGCTGTGTTGGTAAAGTTAACGGCAACTTCTTCTTAAGAAAAACAAGCAGAATTGCTAGTGACTCCGTTGAAAACGATATCTTATTTGAAAATGATGGTACCTATTACGTCGTCTTAGTGGAAGACGCAATCAGATCCAAAAACTTAGATAAGAAGAATATCGGCGATCTCGATGCTGATGGTCTCGAAACACTCGAAACATACGTCAACGAAATCGTTCAAATCGTTGCTAACAACGACACCTACAAGAACTTATCCAAGAAACACTGGCTCGAAGAAATGAACATCAAGTATCATGACACAACAGTCTATGAATACTTCAAGAGCAACTTCCCAGAACTCTTCGATTAATTCAAAAACAAACTAAGGAGGTCTAAACAACCTCCTTTTTTGTGCTATAATTTTTATATATTCCTCATGGAGAAAATATAATTATGGAAAAAGATGTTTTTTGTAAGATTATTGATGGAGAAATCCCTTGTTATAAGTTATATGAAGACGCGGACGTTTTGGCGTTCTTAGATATCTCTCAAGTCACTAAAGGTCACGCTTTAGTTGTTCCAAAGGAACACTACGACACATTCCTTTCTACGCCTGAAAAGATTATGCATAAGGTATTTGATGTCGCTCAACGTATTGGTCAAATAGACATCCAATTCTTAGGGGCTAAAGGCGTGAATATCTTAACTAACTGCTACGAAGTAGCGGGACAAACAGTCAAACACTTCCATGTCCACGTTATTCCTCGTTATGAATCTCATGATGGTTTCGAACTTGAAATGAAAAATAATGCGGAAGGATTAAACCTCCCAGTCATCGCAGAAACAATTAAGAATAACTTAAAATAGGCAAAATAAAAGGACATCAGCGAGAAGCGATGTCCTTTTCTTATATTTACTTATTTGGCTTATAGAATGAGCGATTATCAAGTGGGAATACTTTATTAGAGAAGTTTCCTGGTTCCACATCTTGAAGGGCTTTATTAACCACGACCATTTTACTATCAAGATTATCTACGAGTGATAATAAGAGAGCTTCTTTAGTGAGTGGCATAACTGGTGAGCCGAATTCAAGTTGTCCGTGATGCGATAACACCATGTGTTCGAGTAATACTGGTATCTCGCTAGTGATTTTCAATTCATCCGCGGCTTTTCTAATCTCCGCTGCCATAATGGAGATATGGCCTAAGAGTTTACCTTCGGTAGAGTATTTATAAACGATTGGTCCTTCTAGTTCAATCATCTTACCCATATCGTGGAGTAAACAACCAGTGACCACTAAGTCATGGTCAGCATCATATATTTTGCACAAAGAAGAAGCGATATCCGCCATAGTAACGGAATGCATAAGAAGACCACTACTATATTCATGATGAATGGAAACAGCAGCAGGATAGGAGAATAAAGAATCACCAAACTTCTTCACAAAATAATTTAAGAGTTTTTGACAGTCTTCATTCTTCACTGAATCCTTATGCTCATTAAATCTTTTAATTAATTCACTCTTAGCGACTGGAGGGGCTTTGACAAATCTTTCCACATCGATTTCTTCTAAAGGAACGAGTTCTGCGGTTAAAACTTTTAACTGTAATTGATCTTTATACTTATTTGTTTCACCAGTAATGGAAACAACATTACCAGCGATAAAGATTTGTTCGTCTTGAAGAGTAGCATCCCACTTTTTAGCGGAGATATTACCGCTTGCGTCTCTTAATTCAACGGAAAAATATGAACCACCGACTGTATTAACACCTTTGGAGACATTACCAACAAGGAATTGTCCTTCGACGTGTTCGTGATCAGTTAATTCAGAAATCATTTTCATAATCTATATCCTCCAATACTTTTCTTATTTCATTACTTCGATAGCCTTTACTAGCTAAAGCAGCATATATTCTTTTTCTTAATTCATAGCCTTCATATTTATTTTCATAGCGGCGTTTGATTTTTAAGAAATCTTTTTCCAATTTTTCGTATTCTTTCTTTGGTTGATCTTTTTTAGAGAGATTACTGACTTCTTTTGCTACCTCTATTTCGTAGCCTTGACTAATTAAAGCATTAAAGATGTGTTTCTTTTTGCTTTCAAAGGCGTATTTAGCGTACTTCTTTTCTAACTTAGGTAATAAGCCTTTGGCTTTCTTAAGCTCGCTAGAAAGGGGGAATTTCGCTTTAGCGATTAAGTTATCAGGAATACCTTGATCTTTTAAATGCTTAATGGTTTTGTTTTTACCATATTTTCTTTCGTCATCCCAAGCGATCAGATCTTCCATGAGCATCTTATCGTCTAATAAGTTATTTTCTTTTAGTTTAGCGATTACTCCATTAATCGCAGTTTTGTTATTATCTTTAGCTTTGAGCTTTTCCGTGAGTTTTCTTTCACTGTAGTGTCTTTTACTAATTAACGACAAAGCGTAATTAAGTAATGTTGAAAGCGCAGTGATTTCTAATAGTTTATCAATCTCTTTTTTATTAAGGGTTTTTCCTTCATATAAATAGGAAGATAAATATGCCTCTTTTGATATTTGGAGTTTTTCGCGCTTCGCAAAAGATAAAGTCACATGGTCTTTATAGACTTTGATGGCTTTTATCACATTTTTACCAGTGTTTACGGACGGCACGTTTATAAACCCTCACTATATTGTCATAGAACTTTTCAATCGAATAATTATCTAGGATAACATTCGCTTCTTTGATGATTTCTTCTTTTTGCTCGTTAGTTAATTTAAAGATCTTTTCAACTTGGCTCACAAATGAGGCATCATCGGTAAAGAAGAAACCAGTCTTACCATTCACAATTGTGCCTGTTAAGTTTGAGTCAAATCTAGCGAGCACGATCTTATTGGCCGCCATCGCTTCCATAAATGTTAAACCTTGGGTTTCGGTAATGGAGGCACTTGTATAGATATCGCATAAATTGTAATAGAAAGGCACTTCTAAGGCTGGAACTGAACCGATGAAGTCAACTAAGCTAGATAAGCCTAATTCTTCAGCAAGAAGGCCTAATTCTTCTCTAGCAGGACCATCACCCACCACTAAAACTTTGATATCTGTTTCTGGGTGTTTGTTATGATAACTAGCAATGCCTCTTAAAGAGACATCCATACTCTTTTCTTTAGCGATACGACCTAAGATTAAGAACACTTTGGTATTTGGTTTAATATTGTGTTCTTCTTTAAATTTTTTGGTCTTTTCTTGATCGATTTTTTCTGGTTTAAAAATTGAGAAATCAATACCAGTAGGAATGACATTGATATAAATATCACTACCAACGAGTCTCATATACTCTTTGGTCTTTTCACTAGGAGTAATGAATTCAGTCATACGGCTCGCTAAATCACGGGAATAATTTCTCACTACCCTTTTAGCGAATCTATCCATAATGCCGTGTGTGACATAGTAGGTATAGTCTTCATATGATGTGTGATATGTATAAACGATTGGTAGCTTTAACTTTTTAGCGCATCTTCTAGCGAGCACACCAATGGTGAAGTCAGTTTGATTATGAATGATGTCTGGTTTGAACTTCTTCACCATTTTGATTGGTTTATTGGAGAATAAGTTAGTTAAGCGATAACCATACATCTTTTTAAGATAAATACCTGGAATATATACGACATTACCAATTTGCTCTAATTTGCCATCCGTTGGTCGAGGAGCGAACACTAAAACATCGTGTCCTTTTTCCATTAACGAATTAACAAGGTTAAAGGTCGATGTAGAAACACCGTTAATGAATGGAGGATAGGTATCAGTGAAAATCACGATGCGCATTAATTGCCCTCCAAATCATCCAATTCTACTTCATCATAGTCTTGTTTAGATATATCAGCAGGAGAAGCTTTAGATTTCTTTTTATTTTTCTTTTTCTTGTTTGCTACAACTGGATTTAACTTTTCAATAATAGCTTTACGAGAAAGACGCGTGGTTTCCATGAGAGATTCAACTTCTTGCGATCTTTCAACAAAGGTTTCTTGTTGCAAGGAGTAGAAGGTTTGTCTGTTTGGTAAATCGCCAGCGTGAGTTTCGTCTTTCGGCGAACTTCGATAGAACGCTGCCACAAAACCACCAATGAGGATTGGGATAACGAATGTTGAACTTCTCCAAATGAGAAGGGATGATCTCGCTAATGCGGTTGTGGCTTTTACATCAACCACTCTCATCATTTCTCCACCGATTTCCACATTGGTAAAGACACAGAAGAAGCCTGTTTCTGGTTGGGTTTCATTGACGAATAAATTATAGAAGACGAATTCAGAAACACCCGCACTACCAGGAATAGGAATAAGACCAGTCACCATTTGGTGATAGTTACTTAAGAAGATACAATCCCAGAAGCCAGCGGCATGGCTTTGATTGCCTAAGGCTAAACCAACGAAATATGGAATACAGAACTTTAAAATCATATAGGCAGTAAAGCAAACGACAACCAAGATTAAGAATGGGATGTTTGTGCTTAAACGTCTAAATTCAATTTTGAAGTTCTCCACTTGAATACGGAGGTTTTCTCTTGTTTTGTCTGGATTTTTAACAATTTTTAACTTGTGACACAAGGAAACAACTGGTCCCATGATAAAGTTATGGAATCCATGCCAATAACCCATTAAGAAGACTAAGGCAATAACACCAACGTTAAGGATGAAACCAATGATGGTTAATGGCCAAATAGGGATATTTAATGAACCTGTTTCATTGAGGGTGACTTTAACATAACCTAAAGCGGTAATGAAATCGTATTTGATAATGAATGAGATCAAACCAAAGATAATCAAGATGATTTGATAAACGATGGAATACATGGCAAGAATAGAAACCGCACTAGAAACAGGCATGCCTTGTTTTCGATAGGTATAGGCTTGCATGATTTGACCACCACTAGCACCTGGCGTAATCGCATTATAGAATTGACCAATTTGGTCAACTGCGATCGCTTGATGGAAATGGTAGCGGCGAGTAAATAAGTGTGCGAAAGCAAAGTATAAGAAACTTCTCACACCAATACAACCAAGCATAATACCAACGATGACTAATAAGAATCTCCAGTCAGCGGTCGCTAGTTTTTGGATAATCTCATTGAAATCATCTTTGATTGCTAAAAAGATCGCTAAACCAGTAATGATTAAAACGACTGAGATGTTAATAATGTATTTTATGGTCGCTTTCTTGCTTTTTGCTTTGCCAGATTCGACTTGTTCAGAATGCTCTTGAACTTTCTTTTCTAGTTCTTGTTTGTCC
>JAEEGL014100796.1_pt1 | contig 11091 bp, 3 predicted proteins | sample 9134231 | NCBI WGS metagenome assembly JAEEGL01 (sample SAMN16246548, study PRJNA631951) | gut metagenome | biome: gut microbiome; feature: rumen; material: fiber-attached | host: Bos | place: Iran: Karaj | collected 2018-10
CAATCAGCCGTTTGATCCGGATCGTCTATTTGAGTATGTAAACAATCACAAGATTGACAGCTACATCGAAGCTATCATGAGTGATATCGACCCAAGAGAGTTTGATGCTACAGTTAGAATAATTCTAAATGGCATCACCAACAAGGATGGTACTCTAAATTCCATGCTTGCTAACTCTGTTGGCGATACAATCACTCAGATGCGTCTCGCTGACCAGTACAAGGTCACTCTCCCTAGAAACTTCGAAGCGTTCGGTGACAGAGACCTTATATCTGAAACTGCCGGTGAAGTTTATGTCGACAGCAAAGGTGTCAAGCGTGTATTTAGAAATGCTCAGCGTGGTATAGTCAGAGATGTGACAGGAGAGATTTCTAAATCTTTCTTGTCCGACAGACTTGCTGACGTTGACGAATCTAAGATAACGAACCCTGAAGATATTGCGGAAACTTACGGATATGAAGAACTTGAGAGGCACTTAAATGCAGACGAATTCGTAAAGAATCAAGCTACTGCATGGAAAGTTTCTTTTGAAGATTCTGCTCCTGGTAAAGCAATGACTTGGCTTGCTGCCAAACTTGGATGGTTCTTTGATCCTAACAATGACAGTAAGCTCCCTAGTCTCGCAAGAGTCCTTGCTGGAAGTGCTGCAGTTTCTCTTGGTAAAGAAAAGATATCTGCAGATGAAGAGCGAATTCGTAAGCTCGCTAAGGCTAGCGCGACAAAAGGAGAAAAGGAAAAAGCGCGTTCTCCTGATGCGGTTGTTAATGTGGTTGAGGTTGCATCTAAAGGAACGACTCCCAAGGTTAAAGATGTAGAACCAGCAACCTCTGATAGTAAAGATGCCAAACCCCAGGAGCCAGAGGTCGTAAAAACTGTAGCAGCTGAAGAGATTACTAAAGAGCCGGAGGCAACTCCCGCAGGAGACGTAACAACTGAGGGTTCTGACATTAACGTTGAACTTCCTTCATCTGAGCCAAAGTCATCCAAAGTCAAGCAATGGTTCGATGATGGAATTAGAAGACTTGATGAGAGTCTAGATAAGATACCTCAGACTCCAGAAGATGTAGAGAAGCAAGTGGCAAGTGTAGTTGAGTTCATGGACAATGCCTGGAGGAATAGACCTAAGAGTGCCAAAGACATACAGGACAGGTTCGAGACATATATCAAACATGTTTCTGAAACACACCCTGAACTTGCTAAGTATGCTTTAGATAGGGCTAATGAACTCGCTCAAACTCGTGGATACAAGTTCGCTTCAGCTTGGGCCAAATATCTCAACGACAGAGTTGGTAAGAAGGCTTCAAAGTGGATTAAAGACGGATACGCTTCCGCGGCAAAGAAAGCTTCAGAAGCGAAAAATAAAATACAGAATAAAGCCGCTGAAATAGCCAATGGTGTCATTAAGGCTAGCGGCTCAACGATGGATGCTGGAATTGCATTCACTGCAATCAATCCTTTCGCTAAGAAAGAAGATCGAGAAGCTGCTAGACAGTTGATAGCTAGCGAAGATCCTGAACTTCTTAAGAACCTAGAGACACACTTTAAGAAAGAAGCCAGTGATCTATACGGGACTGCTAAAGAGAAATTCTCAGCTGCTATGGATGCCACTGGCGGATTCATAAAGGATACTACTAAGACGGCAGGTAACTGGTGGTCTCAGTTAAGAGATAAGTGGAAAGAAGGAACTGGAGCCGAAGAGTCTCCTGAAAGGCCTTCTGCCTCTGGTGTATCTTCTAGTCTGATGTCTCTACTTGAAGAGTGGAGAGCATCTCAGACACGCGCACATGCAACTCTAATTGAAGCAGCAGAGCATTTGATAAGCGTAGTAGAAACACGGAGTTTTGGTAAAGACGATGTACGTGGTAAAGATGGACGCTATGTCCTTATCAAAGAGTTCAACAAAGACAGCTACGGATTCTTTGGTAAAGGTGGAAAAATTATAAGCGGTATATTTAAGAAGACTGCTAGCACAATAGGTAAAGGGTCATGGTGGCTCGGTAAGACTATGGCCAAGGGATATGTCCATGCAGCTATGCTTCCGTTCCAAGTACCCTATTATGCAGTTAAAGGTGTAGCTAAAGTTGGAAGCTGGGCAGCTAATTCAATAGGAATTAATCCTTTTAGAGACATTTATGTTGTCGGAGAAGATAAGCCCATCTTAACTTGGCGTAAGCAAGCATCCAAAGAAGGTGTTTTCTTTGCAGGGACCAATACAAGACCTAAATCCTCTAAAGAGATAATTGAAAAAGGTCTTCCGATAGTTGATCACGAAGGTCAGTATCTGATAACTGAAGAGGATATCAAAAAGGGTCTTTGGGCCAAAGATAGTTCTGTAGTCAAGGGATTAGGCTCCGTTGCGGGAGGAATAATCAAAGCTCCGTTCAGTGTAGCATCCGCATATATCAAAATGGAGACTGAAGTAATCAAGGGTATGTTTGGAATAGGTAAGACTATCGCTAAAGGTATCTTTGGTGCTGGTGCTCCTGAAAAATATGTTGATGTTTACAGAAAAGGTGAGTTCAAGAAACCGATCCTAACACGTCGGAAACAGAAAGAAGGTGTCTATCTCAAGGATAAAGATGGTAGCCTAAGCCGACTTGAAAGATCCTCTGATATACATGAGCCCGTTTATGAGATCATAAACGGAGAACCGCAAGAGATTGTCAGTGAAGAAGATATCGAGCATGGTCTATGTGACGTTAACGGAAAACCGTTGGGTTCCGGACAATATAGAGGCGGCTTATTAGGGGCTGCTTTAGGATTGGGCGCTGGTATCGGAAAGCTTGGTCTCAAAGTCCTAGGTGGAGGAGCCGGAATGTTCTTCTCGTTTTGGAAGAACACGTTTGGAATTCTAGGCAAAGCTGGGGGAGCTGTTGTATCTGGTGTTAGACACCTTGGTGCCAGATTATTTGGTCTAGACACCAAAGATGGTCACGGCGCAATTGCATTTAGAGGAGTTACAGATAGACTCGACACTATCATAGAACTGATGAAATCAGGATACTATCTCGGTGGAGGCTACTATCTCGGTAGAGGCATTGTAGATGATTCATCAACAGGAACTCATAAGAAAAAGAAGAAACATTCCAGAGAAGTCACATCTGAAGGAAATTCAGCTGGATCTTCTATAAAGCCTCAAACAGAAAAAGAACCTGTTCACGGGTCTGCGCCTGCAAGTAGTAGAGTTGTCAGTCGTAAAGGGTCATTAAAAGATAAAATTGGATGGGGGCCTCATAAGGATTCTGACGATGATGATGGTGATTGGAAGACATACATTCCATTCGCAGGATTGGCTCCGTTTGTCAAAAAACCTTATGGTTGGGCTAGGAAAAAAATAAAAGACCTTTTTTCAAGTGCCTATAGACCCAGACAGTTGGTAAGACACCCAAATGGAAAAGTTAAAACACTGGAGGGTGTTAATGTATCAGAAGCTGAAGCGGCTGAACTTAGAGATAAGATATGGACAAAAGGCAAAGATGGGGTTATAAGAGATAGCAAAGGTAATCCTATAAGTAAAGAGACATACGAGCGTACTCGTGCAGCCGATAAAGGAAAGACTTCTCCTTTCGATAAGCATACTCCTAAACCTGGGAGCGGAAAGGGTAAAAGTGAGAAAACTCCAGGAAAGAAAGGAGCACCAAAAGAGCCACACGGAAAACCTCCTAAAAAACCAAGGCTCCAAAAAGCCAGAGGATGGTTGGCCGCTCTCATGGCACTCATTGGAGTAAAAACTCTCGCTTCCGATTTAACAGACGAATCTAAAGGTGATACAGTCGGTGAGCGAATAAATAACTTAGATTTAAATGACGTTGCACCGTCTGCATCACTGGCTTCGACTATTCCAGAATACCTACTCAGAAAACCTGCACCTAAAGTTAGTAACTTGTTTGGGGAGTTTGGTAGATGGTTCCTTCCAATAGTTGCTGCAACAGATACAGCTTTCTCTGTTGATAATTCGGATGATGTTGCTGCATGGCTTACTGACAAAAGTGTTGAGGAGCTTACACAGTCTGAAAAAGATGTAGCAAAAATGCATGCAATGGGAACGGGGGTTAGAGACTACACTCCTATTCCTTTTACAGCAGATATGATTAATCTTGGATGGGGATTATTTACAGGAGAAAGACTGTGGGAAGGTGGCGCGCTAGATGCAACAGCTAGACAACTTACTGGATTAAGTGACAAAGAGCTATTTGCTGCCCATGCAAATTACGCTGACTATTTAAAGCGCAATGGGATGCAGGATTTAAATGAGATGTCTCAGCTTAATGCATCTCAGTTTAATTTTGGATGGGATAGCGATTCTAGTTTTTTGGAAAATTTGGCAGGAAACACATACAGCCTTCTAGGAACCGGGTTAACACATTGGAATGATCAGGACTATAGATGGTACGACTGGCGCGAATGGGTTAGGGTTACTCACAATTTAGCAACTGATACTGCCACCTATAGTGCCAAAACTGTTGCTTCATTGCTTCAGCTACCATGGGCTTGGGAAAAAGTAAAAAATGATGCGGCTGATATTAAAAATGATGCCGACTGGAAATCTGAACACCAGATGAGAAAATTAATTAAAGTCACTCAACTGGTGTCCAAGATATTTGAAGAGGAAGGTGTAAAACTTCCTCCAGATTGTTATCATACATATACAGCTTCAACCAAAAGTAGAACTAGAGGCCTTAAGGGTGTAGAAAAAGTTTTATTTTCTAAAGGCGATGTTAATATTGAGAGTGAAACATTTAAAAACCTATGGTACAAATTCAGTTCTGAAAAGAATACAAATGGAAAGAGCTTCTTCTCAAGAAACGGAGAAGATGTAACAAGAGAATTTGCCAAATGGTTAGTAAAGATTGGGTATGCTGATAAACAAGCAAATGCTAAAGCTAAGAAAGCATATTACTACAAATCAGTAAAAATACTTCGTTGGATGAAACCGGACATGACACCTTATCACACTTACACAATAAGTGGAGATCTTGCCAGAAGTATCCAGGAAAATGAAGCTGTTAAGAAAATAAAACATGGTAATATGTGGCCAGAGATGCCTTATGCCGGTGGAGGTATAGATGAATGTGTGTCAGCTTACTTATCAGCGTATGACGATGTTAGATTGTTTTATCTAGCTCATGCATACGACAAAGGTAAAAAGACATCATCATCACGCACTGTTTACGTCCCTGGTCTCGGTGGTACGTTCGACGATCCGTTTGGAGTTACCAATACGTATACTGAGACAGATTTCAAAACTGAGATATTTTCAGGATGGTTCGATGATTGGATAACTTATATTGCAACCGACATCTACGGCGCTGGTCAAGGAGTTATCAGACCTGGAGACACTGGGTTCTCTGGGTGGTGGAATGAGAATATGGCAAACTCGTCTGTTCCAATTGTTAGATGGCTAAGCCCTTCAATGGCAGTAGATCGTAGACCGTCTCCGGAAGAACAGAAAAAACTTAGGTATGCTGTTATGGACAGACTTGATGACATATGGGAAAAAATAAACGCGTATGTCATCGGAAATAGCGAGCAGACAGATCCAGGGAAATTCGTGACCGATCTCTCTTATAGCGTCATTAAAGAAATGGAAAATAATGGCTCTATTGGAGGGGAAGTTACAGGCGATTCGATACTTAACACAGTAAGAAGCCATATAGTCGGAAGTAAAGAATACAGAGGATTGACTGAAGATGAGCGAAATGAATTCGACGAGACTATTAAAGAAAATGTTCGTAGAGTTCTAAAAGAAACACATCCTGAATTAGCAAAGTTCACAGGCGATAAAGAAAATGCAACATCTTCTGGATCAACTGTTAGAGGTTTTGATATACAGCGTAAAATTAATAGTTTCGCAAATACAGTTGTATCTACATTAAGGAATCCTGGTAATAGAAAGAAAGTGTTCGAAAAGTATAATGTTGCGTACAATCCGAATGATCCTGACTATACAACATTAGCTAATGCTATATCAAGAGAAGTTCCCAGTAAGTATATGGGATTAACGGATGCCTCTGATATAGAGGCTGCTTCATCAGCACTAAGAAACGCTATTCTAGATGGGATAGATGATTCTGGTGTGCTTAGTGGAAAAACGGTTCTCGGTAGAAACTGGAAAACGCGTACAGTTGAAGTTCGTAAAGTAGATCAATCTCTGCTCACCAAAGAACCTCCATCAGAAGAGGCAGTAACACCAGCTAAGGTTGAGGCATCTAAGCTTGAAGCCGAGTCAGCTCATAGAGATGCAACAGTTAAGGCAATATCGACGGCAGTAGGGCCTACTGTGGAAGCTGCTAAGCAGCTTGATAATAGTAGAGCCATAACCGAAGGGTTCAATAGCATGACTAACCTTCAGAGTAAATCCTTTAGTCTGCTCGGATCTATAATAGGTCCTAACGGATTAAAGGTAGAAGGTATACCTGAATTGACTGCTATAACAGCAGCCAAACCATCAGGCGGAAATGTCACTAATATTACTAATGTGACGCCTGTTAGAACTCAAGATGAAGGACTAGATGTTAGAGCATCTCAGAAGTGATCAACGGTCTGTACAGGGTGCGGATGCACCCTGTACAGACTACATTTATTGGCCTATTTTATAGACTTTTTATCTAGAGAGGAGTTTTATGGCTGAAAATTCAAAAGAATCAGTCGGAGATTCCAACAAGGGGTGGGTCAGACACCCATACGGATGTAGCATCGGTATGAGTTTCTCCAGCTACAAAGAGCAACTGATAGAGATTATGCTTGCCGGGTCGGAAAGCGGAGGCAAGGATGTAGATGTTTTAGCTGAGAAGTCTTTTGATGCTGCCAAGGCAGCCGATGGAAAGAATTTCAGTGATGGAGGAGCTGAAGCAGTTGTCGGTACAGTTGCCGGTATACTTAAGCAAGAAAAAGGTGCCGATACAAATTTAGGAGCGCACCTTACAGATCTTCCTAGTGTAACTGATTCATCCCTATTTGGAAATGATGCAATTAACCCATATTCAGGGTTTTGCAGAGACGATGACATAGTTCATCAGGAATATAAGTCCAAGACAAATGGTAATCATGTGTTCAGGATGGGTAGAGTGTATAATGAGATTTACAACTCTAAGCAGCAGGTCGTGTACATGCAGTTTGGAATTCCTAAATACAGGAACCTATTTCATTATATCACTAATGCAGCATCTGCTCAAATGAGTGATATGAACGATCACGGATCTAGTAGTGTCATATCGGCAGTTGCAAACTTCTTTATTGACGGAACTAAATTTGCTATCAACATAGTAACTCTTCCTCTTGAGTGGGCATGGAGATTTTTTGAAGGTCTAGATAGTGTAAGAGTTACAGAGTATTTCTATTTCAAAGAACAGATGTTCATGTATTGGAATTATGTAAATACGATTCTGATACACATCGCATCTGGAATGGGATTGTATGATGCAAATGGAAAAATAACAGGACAAGAAACTGAACTTCCCCAAATACTTAGAGGAACTAACAACGGACCTGACATATATCAAATACTTTCATGCCGAGGATCGAGATACGGAGCAGGGAAAGTGGCGGCTGCATATGCTGCGGCAGGAGATCCATCTAAAGGTTTACTGGCGGATCCTGAAAAAGTTGATTCAGATGCTGCGGCTAAGAACGAGAATCCAAAAGGTCTTGACACTTGGACCGATAAACTCTCCAATACACTAGATGATACAAGGGAAATGATCAAAGTTTCTTATAAAGGGTTTTGGAGTCAGACCTGGGGAGAAATAAAAGATAAGATTAAGGACATGTACAATGGATGGGAAACAGGCGCGCTTGATAGCTCTAAATGGCTAGCATTCAGATTAGAAAAAGATTCTGATAATGCAAGTGAATCGTTCTCAAACTCGTTATCGACATCCAATCTTCAAGAAGAACTAAACGGATTTACTGCTAGTAATAGAGCTAATGAGCTAGATGCTAGTACATCTGGCGGAGGGATACTAGGATCCGTAAATAGGCTTTGGAAGAAGGCTAACACATGGAAGGCAGTTGCATCTGAAATATTTAGTAGAGATCAAGGTCCAGGAGCACTTACATCTATTCTAAGTTATGCAATGTCTGGAAATGGTTACTATGATCTGCCTCAGCAGTGGAGCGGGTCAAACTTCTCAAGATCTGTAAACATTAATGTTAGGTTAAGATCTAGAACTGGTGGCGACCCAATTTCAATCTTTACAAATGTGATCATTCCGTTCTCCTGTATATTAGCAGGTGCGTGCCCTAGAGCCGATGGGTCTTCTACCTACACTTCCCCGTTTATAGTCAGAGCATATTGTAGAGGTATGTTTGCTATATCCGCAGGTATGATTACAAGTTTGTCAATAACTAGAGGAGATAGTGAATTTGGATGGTCTATCCATAGGTTGCCAACGACAATGGCCATACAGATACAGATAACTGATCTGAGTCCAATATTGTTCTTAAGCATTTCTGGGGCAGATGCTGGTATAACCCAAATAGCGGGTATATTCAGAGAAGCTTTTATGAACAATACAAAAATGCATGACTATCTTGACACCATATCTGGCATGGGTCTCAAGCAAAGGATCTATTGGGGTATGGGAACCTGGAGAAATGCTAAAATAGCCGGGCGAATAATCAAGAGCCACTGGGGTAACCCAACCTACTGGGGTATGTTATTTGCTGATACATGGATGTCTAGATCTGTTATGGCATTCAGACGTGCTGGCAACATGAACGTGCCTTCTAACTAAAGGAGCAACTATGTCTAATACAACAAAACGTGCAAGAGTTAACAGTCGGATAGGTGCTCTTAATAGGTGCCTAGCTGATCTAGAATGTAAGTTTAAGGATTATGAGGAATTGCTCATGATCCGTAAGCGTATTGCGGCCGGATCTATGTCTGAGGAACTGTATAAATTCCTAAATGTGAACGGTAGCCTTGAGACACTTCTACATGGTCTACCTATGGCCAAGGATCTTCCTGAAAGTGCTCAGGAAGATCTCCAGAATAACCAACTAGTGTTCGTAGATGCAGCTATTGAAAACATCCTTACAACTATTAAGGATGCTATCGTTAAGCTGTGGAACTACTGGAAAGAATGGGTAAAAGACTGGGTCATCACTAATAGGCGTCTCAAGTTCTATCTTCGTAAACATCTGACACGTCTCAAAGCATACAGCTTTAATTACGGAGATCCTGCCACTTTCAACAAAATAGAAGCGATAATCTATCGTTATACTGAGTGGAACGCCATGCTTAAGGCGTCACAGAAGTTAAACTCTCTCATGGATAGAGTAACTCCTAACACACCTGCTCAGTATTTCCAGTCTCATTTCAGAGAGTTCAAACTAGCATTCGATGAGTTTGGATACAGATTCACAGATACTGCCATCGTAAGGGATTATCCTAAGTATCTTCGTAAAAAACTGTATCTAGGAACAGGTGGTGCTGGTTGGAATAGAACTGCTCTAGTTGAGAATGTTTCGACTACTATGGACAATCTCCAAGATGAAGAAAAAGCGAGTCGCAAAATGATCAACACAGAAAGAGCGTTTAAGTATGCTGTAACAACCGCTACAGATGCCAATGATCTAAATGCTCTAAAATGGCTTGTAGCCATGTGTAAGTACACAGAAGAGGCTGCTGGTGTAGTTGCTAGAGGCCTGCTAGATGTACTTAAAGCTGCCAAGCGTGGTTCGTGACAAAAAAGAACTAACATCTACCTGGAGCTGGTATTCCCAGCTCCAGGTAGATGCAGTTACTTTACAAGTTCCCGAAGAAACTAGTTTGACCAGATCTCTCAGCAGCCGGTCTAACAGAGATCGATTCCTTTGCAGATGCACTGAGCTGTCTGAAATAAGGATTATCTCTAGAAGTGTCGTTTGCTTCTGTTATCGGCAAAAATGCAGTGTCTCCGATACTAATCGTGACCTTATTTAGAATAGACAACCCGAATGGATTGTTTATAGGTCGTCTAATACTAGCACGTATGCTTTCTTTATTGACTTCAGTTGCAGTTACCGCAGGTTCGTTCACATTGATAATGTGAACATTATCAGGATTTACCTCTGCGATGTTTGTGGAGAACTTGAACTCGGTTATCAAGTTGTTTTCCAGTTTAGCTATAGCTGTCATTGTAAGTCCTCCTTAGAAATGCAAACGAATCATACGAAGGTCAAATCTATCACACTCTCTGCTCATAGATCCGAGGAATGGCTCTACAGACAGATTTAGTAGTGAATCAACTGCAATAGACTTGTCAGTGAGTGACTCTCTATCTAGAGGTTCCCACCTATACGATCCAAGAGAATAAACGGATCCTGCTGATCTTGTGTAGATTAACTGTCTATACGGAGATTCGCTAGTGATAGGTAACTTAGTGATATTAACCTTGCAGAAACACAGGTCTTCCATATTCACTATCACTTCACCACCAGACGATCCGTTAACAGTATCGTCTCCACTAGGAGACAATGTTCCCATGCACGTCACAAATCTGTTGTACAGTCTATCGAACAGCACAAGTGTCATTCCAGTTATACTCTTAGGATCTATGAGATCCTGTAGTTTCGAGTTGAACATGGCAATAGACGTATACGGATGTGGTGTGTACGGAGTATTATCGTAAAGACCTTCTGTTTCACCGGCGTAGGTTCCATCGTCTAGTTTGTCACAAGGAGCAGTTGACTTAGCATACTTGGTGATATTTACATTACCGAGCCACGCGACTGCACCTCCTATTGGTTCTATGATCTTGACGCACTCTTTGTGAATACCATGAGACCAAGTTTCTCCACTCGGAAGTGTAAACGTGTCATCGGCATCAAATGTGCTAGACACGTCTAGCTCAAGTGTGTTACTAGGATCTTCAATTGTAGAACCTTCAAGAGTGAATGGAGTTAGAACTTCTCCGTCTACCATATACCCTGCATCTTGCGCAGCTTGCTCTGTCATTACAGGCGGTAACGCAGATACATATCTGTTATAGAGATATCTCTCGAACAGGTTGGGTCCTTCTCCCACTGCATTCCCCGCAGCATCGTAGATGGTCTCATTCAGAGACTGAGTTGGGTTTCCAGGGAGGTATGCCTGAGTGGACTGATCCA
>JAEEGL017130022.1_pt1 | contig 11091 bp, 10 predicted proteins | sample 9134231 | NCBI WGS metagenome assembly JAEEGL01 (sample SAMN16246548, study PRJNA631951) | gut metagenome | biome: gut microbiome; feature: rumen; material: fiber-attached | host: Bos | place: Iran: Karaj | collected 2018-10
ACACGATGTATGCTGCATACACAACCATACACAACCATACATGGTTTTGGGCATTTTGCTGTCGATGCCCATATTTGACGACCTCTTTCCGATGCAGTTTCACACTATTCCCGACGGCGGAAACAACTTGTTTCTGCCTTGGAAACAAAGTGCTTCTCCAATGGAAACAAGTTGTTTCCATAATCGGAACATGTGTGAAACAGATACTGGAATTCATTGGCCTGCGTCGAAAATCTCGGACAGTTTCGCTCCTAACATCTCGCCGCGCAGGTCTATGTCCACGATTTTCCCCTCGCCGTCGAGGAGTATGTTGGCAGGTATGCTGCGTATGCCGTAAATCTGTGAGCCGAGGCTCTGCCACCCTTTCAGGTCGCTGAGGTGAATCCACGGCATGTTCAGTCTCTCTATGGCCTGCAGCCAGGCCTCCTTCTTCTGGTCGAAACTGACGCCGATGATGTCGAGCCCCTTGTCATGGTACTTCCCGTAGCAAGCCACCACGTTAGGCATCTCCATGCGACAAGGCCCGCACCACGATGCCCAGAAGTCGATGAGGACATAGCGTCCCTTGCCGCACCACTCGCTCAGACGGTGCTCCACCCCCTCGGTGTCGGCCATAGCCATATCGGTGAACATCTTCCCTATGGAGCGCGGGGAGTTGCCCGTGAGCATGTCCAGTCGCTCGCGTGCACTTCTCATTTCCGGACAATTATAGTAAGGTGCCGAGGGCTGTAGTATCTTCTGCAGGTCGCCTGCCGGCAGTCCGTCGGCAATCATAGGCACGAACACCACAGGCAGCATTGTGTCAAGGTTGTCCATCACGACACTGCGCATCAGCGACAAGGCTTTCTCCTCGCTCTCCCTTGTCTTTTCCTTTTGCATAAGCTGCATCAGGCCACGCATGGTCTCGTTCAGCGACACCGACGCTTTCGATCCCTTCACGGTGCCCCCTGCGAGGTCAATGCTCGTTGCCTCCGTGTCTACCATAACAAATACCATCGACCCCGTCTGCGGGCCCCCCTTGGTCTTGTCATCGAATACAGCCATGACATATTGTCCCGCTGGCTTCACTGCCTCGTAACGCCAAATACCGTCTGCTACTGCCACGCTGTCCGTGCCAGAAAAATCTAAACCGTTGCTTATGTAAACGGTCTTTGCACCTGCAGAAGCCGTTCCTCTGAGGCTTACCTTTGTCTGCGCCATCACTGCGGTAGAGGCCATGATTAGCAATGCCGATAAATATGCTTTTACTCTTCTCATAATGATGCTATATACTATTATGGGGGCAAAGGTACATAAAAAACTCGAATTGGCAAAAAGAATCGGGAAAAACGTTAGCAAGAAAAAATCTCCGAATCGCTTGGCGGTTCGGAGATTTTGTTGTATCTTTGCACAAATGAAAGAAGAATCTTGGCAGGCATGACAGAAGAGAGCAAATACATAATATATAAAGAATTATGAATAAATCATTCTTAACGTTATTACTCACTGTATCATCCTTTACGATGGCTACGGCTCAAAACAATGGTGAGCAGGAGCAATCTGCTCCACCCACGATGGGCTGGAGTTCTTGGAACACCTTTGGTGTAAACATCAGTGAATCGATTATCAAGAACCAGGCCAGTGCTATGGTGTCGAAAGGTTTGAAGGATGTGGGCTTTGATCATATCAATATCGACGATGGCTATTTTGGTGGTCGCGATGCCACCGACGGCCACCTGCTTATCCATAAGACGCGCTTCCCCAACGGCCTGAAGCCCGTGGCTGACTATATACACCGCAAGGGTCTGAAGGCCGGCATCTACAGCGATGCAGGGCGCAACACCTGCGGAAGCATGTTCAACGGCGACGTCACCGGCAAGGGCGTAGGACTCTATGAGCACGACCAGCAGGATGCCGACTTCTTCTTCAAGGACTGCGGCTTCGACTTCATCAAAGTAGACTTTTGCGGCGGCTCTTACTATCACAACGAAGACCACCTGGTGCTTGACGAGGAGCAGCGCTACAAAGCCATAGCACAGGCCATACGCAACACTGGGCGCACCGACGTGAGGATGAACGCCTGCCGATGGGCCTACCCCGGTACGTGGATCAATGATGCCGCATTCTCTTGGCGCACCACTGGCGACATCTACGACGGCTGGGAGTCGGTGAAAGGCATACTGGCCGAGAATCTCTACCTGAGTGCCTACTGTTACGACGGTCACTACAACGACATGGATATGCTGGAGGTGGGACGCTCGATGACCACCGAGGAGGACAAGACCCACTTCGGCATGTGGTGCATCATGTCGTCGCCGCTGCTCATCGGCTGCAACCTCACTTCCATCAAAACGGCGACGCTCAATCTTCTGAAAAACAAGGAACTCATCGCCCTCAATCAGGATGCACTCTGTCTGCAGGCTTACGTGGCAGCACTTGTCAACGACTGCTACATCATGGTGAAGGACATAGAGACGCTCAACGGGACAAAGCGCGCCTTTGCCGTCTACAATCCCAACGATGACTCCAAGACTGTGCAGGTTGATTTTGCCGACATCGACCTTGCCGGCACCGTCAGGCTGCGCGACGTGTTCCAGCAGAAAGACCTGGGCGAGTTTACCGGCCAGTACGAGGTGACCATTCCTAAGCACGGCACCCGCATCTACGTGGCCGAGGCCGACACCCGACTGGAACGCACACACTACGAGGCCGAGACTGCCTTTATCAGTGACTATCAGGAGATTAAGAACAACCAGTCTGAGAAAACGGGCATCTACGAGTATGCTGACTTCTGCTCGGCAGGTATCAAGGCGGGCTGGCTGGGCTGCAGTGAGAAGAACGACCTGCAGTGGCGCGACGTCTACAGCACCGAGGGTGGCGAATACGAACTCACCATCGGCTTTATCTGCGGCGAGAGCCGCAGCATCACCGTCAGTGTGAACGGAGTAAAGGTAAAGACCATCAGCGTGAACTCGGGCGCATGGAACAAGGTGGCCACTCGCACCCTAAGCATTCAACTACAAAAGGGCCGCAATACTGTTCGCCTGTCAAATCCCAGCAACTGGATGCCCGACATCGACTATATCCAGTTGAAGTGTACCGCCCCGTCGGCCGTCAAATTGCCTGTAGACACGCCTCATCCGTCTGGTCAGGCCTATAACCTGCTCGGACAGAAGGTTGATGCTGCTCGCACTCATCATGATGTAATAGTCAGGGACGGCAAGAAAATCGTTACCCCGGCACCATAGCATTGCCAATTTGTAAACAATAATCAACAGATGATATTTATGAAGAACTGGATGTTGACTTTGGCCGTGATGCTGACTTCTATAGCAGCCATGGCCCAGCAGAGAGAGGGCACATTTACAGTACAGCCCAAAGTTGGTATGAACCTGACCACGATGACCGATGCCGACAAGACTATTGCCGACCTCTGCTTCGGCATGGAGGCAGAGTATATGTTTACCGATATGTTCAGCCTGTCGGCAGGGCTCGTGGTGTCTAACCAAGGTGCCAAGTACGATGAAGGAACTATTGACTTAGACTATGCCAACGTGCCCATCATGGCAAATGTCTACGTGTTGCCCGGACTAGCCTTGAAGGCTGGCGTTCAGCCCGGCTTCAAGACAAAGGCCAAGGCAAAGACCGATGACGGCTCTTATGACCTGGACGAGTTTTATAAACTGTACAATATGATTGCAGGTGATGACATGGAAGTCCGTAAGGTGGATTTCTCCATTCCTGTCGGCATATCATACGAGTACCGCAATTTTGTCCTCGACGCCCGCTATAACTGGGGTCTCGTCAAGATAGTAAACGTTAGCGATGCTCCCTACAACCGCGTATTCCAGTTGACGCTGGGCTATAAGTTCGCGCTCGATTTCTAAAGAGCCTGCTGCTTCGTTCTACTGGCAGCGGTTACTGGTCGGGATTCTCCACGAATCCTTGATATTCAGGCACTATGGCAGACATCACACTGTCGTAGGCCTGATTTTTTGTGGCCTCAATGTTTTCAGGGCCCTGGCCAACGGGATAGATGGGCTGATGGATGGTGAGCGAGAGACGATGCCAGTGGACGAACTTCATGTCGCGCATGCGGGGCATGATGTCAAACGAGCCGTTGATGGTCAGCGGCACCACGGGCAACTGCAATTCGTCGGCCAGGGCGAAGGCCCCTTTCTTGAACACACCCATGTGGCCGGTAAACGTGCGTGAGCCTTCGGGAAAGACGGTGACGCTGGTGCCGCCCTTCAAGGTCTCGCGGGCTTTATCGTAGGTGGCCTTAATCTTCTTGGGGCCGCGCTTGTCGACGAATATCTGGTGCGACTTCTCGCAGGCATAGCCGATGAGGGGTATCTGTCGCAACTGGTGCTTCATCATCCACTTGAAGTTACGGTTCAGGTGGCCGTAGATAAGGAAGATGTCGAACGCTCCCTGATGGTTGGCCACGAAGACATACGACTCCTTGCTCTCCAGATGTTCGCGCCCCTCCACCTTGACGGGGATGAGCAGCAGCCACAATATGATGCGTGCCCAGAGATGGGCGGGGTAATAGCCCCAGAAATGGCCGTTGCCAATGGCACATCCTATGACGATGATGATGACGATAAGAACGGTCACGATAAGTGCCAGCGGCAGTGCTATGCATAGTTGATACAAATAGTAGAGAAATTTCATATATTTACGATTTACAAATTTACAATTTACGATTTGTTAGTTTCCATCAGCAAAACTATCCTACTTTACCTCCTTTACTCCTTTTCTGAGCGTAACGACAACGATTTCAGCAGGAACGCCGAGACGGAAAGGCACAACACCACCCAGGCCACGACTGACGTAGAGGCTGCGCTGTCCGGCCTGATAAAGGCCGCCATATTCATGATAGGTGATGCTAGCGGGCGTCAATCCGAAGAGCGACACCTGACCACCGTGTGTATGTCCGCTAAGAGTCAGTTGGGTATGGCTGTGAGGCAGAATCTTGCGTCGCCAGGCCGTCGGGTCGTGCTCCAGCATGACGACGAAGTCACTCAGGCGCACACCATAGAGCGTCTGCTGCACGTCGCCGTTCTGGGGGAAGCGCTCGCTGGCACCGTCGTTGTCCATGCCGGCAATGACGATGCGGTCGTTGCCCCGGCGAATGGAGCGATGCTCGTTGATGAGCAGCGTCCAGCCCAGTTGGTAGTCAGTATTCATGCGGATGCCCATCTTCTCGTATTTCTCAAACTCGTCGCCGCGGTAATACATGGGATAGTCGTGGTTGCCCAAAACGGAATACACACCGTCCTTGGCCTTGATGGACGACAGGAGGTCGGCCACAGGCTCTATCTCCTCGGGCACAATATTCTGCAAGTCGCCGGTAAACACCACCATGTCGGCCTGCTGCGCGTTGATGCTGTCGATAGCCTCTTCTAACAGATGGCGGCGACGGCCTGTCATCGTGCCGGCATGCACGTCGCTGAACTGCACAATCTTGTAGCCGTCGAACGATGGCGGCAGGTCGTCGAACGTCAGTTCTACATGCTGCACCTCAAACTGGCAGAAGCCGATGTACGTGCCGTAAAGGAACATCGCCCAGAGCAGGGCGAGGAATAAATAGGTGATAGATGATAGGTGATGGGTGTTAGGTGATGGGTGATGGGTGTTAGGTGATGGGTGATGGGGGTTAGGTGAACGCCTCCTGTGCCGCCAGAAAAGCCAGGTCAGCAAGGTAAAGAGGGTCAGCACAGCCCATCCTATATAAATATAGGTGTCGGGATCGAGCAATATGATGAGTATGGCGTTTGTCATTGGATGGGTGGTGGGTGTTAGGTGGTGGGTGTTAGGTGGTGGGTGTTAGGTGGTGGGTGTTATAGGTTGGCTGAGAGGAATTTACGGATGGTGTCAACGGGCATCTGGCGGCGACGGGCATAGTCGAGCAACTGATCCTCGCCGATTTTCCCGATAGAGAAATAACGGGCCTCAGGGTTGGCAATCATCAGTCCCGATACGCTGGCATGAGGACGCATGGCACCATTCTCGGTCAGACTGATGCCTATCTGCTGCATGTTCAGCAGACGGTCGAGTAGGAAGTTGAGGCTGGTATCGGGCAGCGAAGGATAGCCCACGGCAGGGCGGATGCCTTGAAAACGCTCCTGAAGCATCTCGCTGATACTGAGGTTCTCGTCCTTGGCATAGCCCCAGTAGTGCTTGCGCACCTCTTCGTGCATACGCTCGGCGGCGGCCTCGGCCAGACGGTCGGCCAGCAACTGCGCCATCATCTTCTGATAGGGGTCGCGGTCGAAGTCGTGCTCCATGCCCGCATCGACGCTGGTGGCGAAAAGGGATATTTTTGGGGAATGAAGGGGGAGTGAAGGGGGAGTGAAGGGGGAGTGAAAGGGACAATAGTTGGGATACGGAGTAATGAAGTCGGCCAGACAGAGAAAATCGGAGTCTACCTGCTGCTGTCGCAAGCAAGGTATCCGCTCTCCTCTCACCTCTTGCTCCTCACCTCTCACCACTACAATATCATCACCATCGGCGTAGGCATCGGCAAGCAGGAACAGGGCGTAGGCATGATAGCGATCCTGCACGGATGCCAGGAACGCCTCGGCCTCACACCTGATGCGCTGCTTCTCATCGTCATCCTTTAATTGCCAAGCATGATAGAAGTATACCCAGTTGATATAGGGCACAAGGGTGCTGATGTCGTAGGTCAGTTTCATCGGAGTGATGTCATGAGTCTGTTTCATCTGAAAACAAGCGGCTGGCCAATATACTCTCGGTCTACCACACCATTATTATATATAAGGTGGCCGTTGCAGAGCGTCTGTTCAACGCGCCAGTTGAAGGTATGACCTTCCATGGGACTCCATTTGCATTTGCTCTCAATGACTTCGGGCGTGAGCGTCCACGACGTTTTCGGGCGCACGATGACGAGGTCGGCCTGATAGCCTTTGCGTATAAAGCCACGCCCATGCACCTCGAACAACAAGGCGGGGTTGTGGGCCATGAGTTGCACCATGCGCTCGATGGTCAGCACCCTTTGGTCTACCAGTTCGAGCATCGTGACCAGCGAGAACTGCACCATAGGCATGCCGCTGGCAGCGCGTGCGCAGCCTCCCTCTTTCTGCGAGAGCAGGTGAGGGGCATGGTCGGTGGCGATAGTGGTGATGCGCCCGTCACGGAGTGCCTCACGCAGCATAAACTGGTCTACGGGGCTTTTGATGGCGGGGTTCACCTTGATGCGTGTACCCAGTCGCTGGTAGTCCTGCGATGAGAAGAAGAGGTGGCCTACGCAGGCTTCCGCAGAAATACGCGGTAACTGATCATACCTCTCAGTTCTCAGTTCTAAGTTCTCGGTTGGAAACAGTTCCACCTCCTCGGCTGTTGACACATGGGCCACATGGAGGCGGGCATGATGTTTCTTGGCCAATGCCACGGCCTTTTCCGTTGAGCGGAGGCAGGCCTCCTCGCTGCGTATCAGCGGATGGAGAAATACGGCGGGGTCGTCACCGTGGCCTTCTTTGGCCAGGGCCATGTTGCGGTTGATGATGGCCGTATCCTCGCAATGGGCCATGATGGGCAGCGGGCCAGCACTCTTGAAGATGCGCTCCAGCGCCTCGTCACGGTCTACGAGCATGTTGCCCGTGCTGCTGCCCATGAAGAGTTTGATGCCGGGGATGCGGTGGATGTCCAATTGGCGGAACAGCCCGGCGTTGTCGTTGGTAGCCCCGAAAAAGAAAGCATAATTGACGTGACTACTCTCGGCCGCCCGCCGATACTTATCGTCGAGTGCCTCCAGCGTGGTGGTCTGCGGCACGGTGTTGGGCATATCCATAAACGAGGTGACACCGCCAGCCGCCGCTGCACGGCTCTCGCTCTCAATGTCGGCCTTCTCGGTGAGTCCCGGCTCGCGGAAATGCACGTGGCTGTCGATGATGCCAGGCAAAACGTAGCATCCCGAGACATCGGCCGTTTCGTCGGCAGGTGTCTCGGGATGCTGTCCGGGCTTCAGTATTTCCACTATCTTCTCGTCTTCGATGACCAGTGAGCCGTCGAAGCACTTACCCTCGTTGACTATTCGTCCGCCCTTAATGAGTAGTCTCTTTCCCATTCAGTATATCTTGTATCGTCGCGTCATCTATTTCCGAAGAAGTCCCAGCCGCGTCGCGCTGTATCTCCTTGGCCGCATTGCCGCTGTCCTGCACGTACTGATAGAACTCGCTGACCGTTGGGTTGTTCTTAAACGCATCGGGAGCCTTGCTCATGATATGCTCTATCTGCGGCACCGACGATGCCATCTGCACAAAGACAAACGGAGCCAGCACATTGTCAAAGTTGGCCATGACGAAGTCGGACACCAGGCTGTCTTCCTGATGGGCAATGACGGCGGCCTCGACACTCAGCGTGCGGTTTATCTCGTCTTCATCGATGCCGTCGAGCAGCATCTGACTGAAGCGATGGTCCAGTTCCTGCATTTCGTTCTGCAGGCGCGTGTGCTTGTCCAGAAAGTCGTAGAGCACGTCGTTCAGGGGCGAGCCGCTCACCTTCTGCTGCGCATTGTCGATGCGTATGGTAATGTCGCCCTTCTCCACCACCAGGGGCATGAGGCTCTGGTCGTCCATAAAGAGCGATGCCAGTTGGGTGGTGTCAAGGGTGCCGGTGAAGCGGAACTTGCCATGCACCACCTCGCACGAGTCGAGGTTGGTCAGTTCTTTGTTCTTCATCACCTTCAGATAGAGTTTGCTGCCATCCAACTGCGACACCGACGACGTACCCTGAATAAGATAGGATTCGGCGCACGAGGTGAGCGCAGCCACTAAAGCACACGTGTAAACCAGTTTTTTCATATTCTCCATTTGCTTTTCGTTTGCAAATGTACAACCTTATATTGACTTAAAGAAAAAAATTTGCGCAATTTAAAACAATTGCGCAAACTTTTATAGTTTTTTTGCCTCTTTTTCCAGTTCGCTGCCTATTCTGTGCGTTGTATAGAGTTGCAGGACGGCAGCCAACAGGAGTACCACCACCCAGTTGTTTCGCACGTAGGTGAGGTAGTAAAACCAGTCGAGGCCGAAGGTGTTGCCCTGCGTGGCAAACATCAGGGCACCGGCCAGCAGGAAGAGCACGTCGCTCATAATCATGATGCGGCGCAGGCGCCGGATGGTGAAACTGGGGCCGTCGTAGCGTTGCAGCAACTGCATGCTGGCAAAGCACACAGCACCCACCGAATAGACATACGGGAACCACGCCCACTTAAACACGCTGGCCACCGCACCCACCACCATCAGGATGGCACCAATGAGGAACACGGCGTTCTGCCACTTATTCAACTGTCTCATTGCTGCTATCCTCTGACTCGTTTGCCTCGTCGCGGAGCACGAAGATGTCTTCCTCGGCTCGCTTCATAAAGTAACGTTCGCGGGCAATGCGCTCCATGGCCTTCGGGTTGCTCTGGAGCAGATGAATCTGTGCCTGGTCGCGCTGGTATTCGCCCTCGAAGTGCTCTATCTCATCTTTCAACTCGCTGATTCTCAGTTTATACTGGAAATGGGCCCACACGCTGTTGGATCCCACGAAGCCTATCATCAGCACACTTACCACCAGCACGATGGCGTACTTCATAAACGGTATGGCCATAAAAGCCTTAAACATGTCTTTAACCTTCTTCATCGTTATTTGATTATTTTCGTTACTATTCCCTCAACTAATTTCACGCCAGTTCCAGATCAAAGGCCTGCAGCAGTTTCTCTACAGCCGGATTCTGACTGCACATCAGTTGAAACTGCTCACGGCGGGTCAGGATCTTCTCGCGTTCGCCCTGTTCGGCCACCCGCATGGTCAGCGTAATGGCGTTGTTGTGCAGATAAAGTTTCAGGGTGCTGATGATGCTCCCCTTGATATGCTCCATCTCGTCGCGCACAATTTCGTTGGGCACCACCACCTCCACGGCAGGCATCTGCACGATGGTGGGGTTCATGTCTTTCACCCTCGCGGCTATGCCACTGAGTTTCTGCGGCATTCGGTTGCACATCGACATCCATTGCAGTTCCAGATCGTCTTGCGAGAATTGCTCCTGCTCGTCTTTCCTGGTCTCTGCGCCGGGCGTGCCGGGCAGTATCTGCATCTTCTGAGGACGGCTCTGGTTGCGGAGATTATTCCACGACAAGCCCAGGCTCGACACCTTCATAGTTGGGGCTTTGGCCGGATTTCCCGGAGCCCCTGGATTTCCTGGATTTTCCGGATTTTCCGGAGCCCCCGGAGAGCCCGGAACCCCCGAATACCCCGGATTACTAATACCACTCATATTAGGATTCTTGGGCGCAGCCGCGGCCACCTGCGGAGCCGGCTTCATTGTGGGCTGTGCCTGGCGAATCAGTTGCTTAAACAGGGATTTCAGTCTTCTGGGCTTACGCCCATTGCTTGGCCCCTCGTCGGGCTGGGTCAGTTGGGCTATCTCGATGAGCGTCAGTTCCACCAGCAGCCGCTTATTGCTCGACTGGCGGTAGTTGATGTCACACTGGTTGGTAAGCCTCAACGCCCCGTAGAGGAAACGGGTATCGGCCTTTTGAGCCTGCTCCTGATAGCGCTGGCGGGCCTGCTCGCTCACCTCAAGCAGCGGCAGCGTCAGCGGGTCCTTGGCCATCAGCACGTTGCGCACATGCTTGGCCAATCCCTGCACCAGCAGCCCGGCATCAAAGCCGTTGTTCAACACCTGGTTGAGCAGCACCATCACCTCGCTCACCTTATTATTTATGGAGAGGTCTACGATGCGGAAGTAGTTCTCCAAGTCGAGCACGTTCAGGTCTTCTATCACCTTCTGGTAGGTGATGTTGCCCTGACAGAACGAGGCAGCCTGGTCGAAGATGCTCAGGGCATCACGCATGCCGCCGTCGGCCTTCTCGGCTATCACGGCCAGTGCCTCTTCCTCATACTGTATGCCCTCCTTCTCGGCCACGCTCTTCAGGTGGTTGATGGTGTTCTGCACCGTCATGCGCTCGCAGTCGTAGATCTGACAGCGGCTGAGGATGGTCGGCAGGATCTTGTGCTTCTCCGTCGTGGCGAGGATGAAGATGACATGTGCCGGCGGCTCCTCGAGCGTCTTCAGGAACGCGTTGAAGGCCGACGTCGACA
>JAEEGL010335069.1_pt1 | contig 11090 bp, 16 predicted proteins | sample 9134231 | NCBI WGS metagenome assembly JAEEGL01 (sample SAMN16246548, study PRJNA631951) | gut metagenome | biome: gut microbiome; feature: rumen; material: fiber-attached | host: Bos | place: Iran: Karaj | collected 2018-10
CTGCAACTCTTGTTGGTACTATTGAAGAAGACGGCGTCGTAATTGGTAAGATAGTTTCATGCAATCAAATCAATATGTATGAAGGCTATTATAATCATTATGGAAATACACAAAACGGTATTCAAAACTTCTTAAGTGCAAGTGGCTCATGTTGGAGACAGTTCTTTGTAACAAATGACGACAAGGAAAATAGCTGCTATCGTATAGATTATAATGGCGGTGCACAAGGCGGCGGATATTCAAAGTATACAGCTAAATTCGTTTCTAAATTTAGTGGTTATGTAAGATACTTTGATGTAAGAAGATATCAAGCACTTCAAAATATGGGAAGAGCTTCACTTCTTATTAAAGAGCCAAGAGCACAAGACTCTTACGCCGATGTTATCATTGACGAGAATGGATATCGCCAGGTCAAAGAAGGCAAGATTGTTAGAACTGATAATAACAATAATGCTTATGACGCTAAAGCAAGTATTGCAGTAAACAATTCAAGAACCGGTTTACCACAACAATATGATAATAAAGGATAGCCTGAGGATATTTATAGTCTAATTTCTACCTGTGTCGGAAAGAATGCAACTGTATTCCATGGTAATACTGCTCTTTCTACAACAAGTGTATGTCAATATAAATAAGAGGTGAGAAAATGAGCGTAACAAAATTTAATAAAGAAGAGTTCTTATCTCTTGTTATAAACAAGTTAGCTACAGAAAGTGGACTCAAAGAAGTCTTCTATCAGAAAATGCTACTTGGTTTACATGATAATGACCCAGTTTATAAGAGTGAAACAGTAGAGCATACAGAGGGCGGCGTAACCGTCCCCTCTGATGTTCTTAGTAATGTTCTTAATAATATTGACTGGGAAATGTTTGCGTCTACTGAATACGGAGAGGATGAATTCTTTAATGGACCGGATGGTCTTTATACCTCATTAGGCAATGCTTTAAAAGAAGTCTTTGAAGCTCAAGGCAATGACTATAAAAAAATGGACTTGGTCGGCGGCGATAATAGCTGGTGGTCAAATAGTTACTGGAATGAGTCTGTTGCAAAGTTAATGCAGATTCTTGCTCAACGAATCGACCCTGATAATATTAAAACCTATGAGAAGTCTGGTTTACTTATTGAACTTGTCGAGCCGCCTGAAAATGATGGCATGATAGATGTTGACCATCTTCGCGGTAGTATCGCTCCTGAGAGAGGTAGTTATAAAGGGACTCTTGCAGAACTCCGAATCATTGACATTATGGATGCTGATGCAGGTTATAGCTTTGCTGGTGAGAATGATACGTACTGGTTCGGAAGATACTTTGATAAAGTAACTTATTCTTACAGAAAAAATTCACAGAGTGAGCCTTAGTCAGTTACATATGAAAAAATTCTTTATAAGCAAGAAGCTCTTGAAACTTTAGCTGCAATTGAAAATGGTTATGAAATCGATGTTGAAGATTTAACAAAACTCCTTCGTACTGACAGTGAAACTTCTTTAGGTTCTTATATTTATAGTGGTAAAAGAGTTTCTGAACATGTACCACCGTTTCCTTCTGAAGGAACAGTTTAGGTAACAATGGAAACCGAAGGAGAAAAATACACATTCAAAGTTGTTAAAAATCCTTGGGTTATTCCTTGGTACAATATTGATGGTGAAACATATCGCCGCGTAAGAGGAGTCGATAAAAAGCTTAGTGCTTTAACTGACCCATCAAAACTTGACTTTACAAGACTTGGAAAGGACCAGCTCAGTTCAAATCCTTTCCTAAATGTTAAAGCAAGACAGGTTTATGATGAACTTAATTATTATGGCGAAGAGCGTCGCGCAGCACACGATTTAGAATTTAGTGATGGCACTGAAGTGGACTATAAAACCGATACAAAATGGGGCAATATAGACATGGATAATCGCCAGATTCTTGAAATGGAAGATGGTAGTATTCAAACTGTCTATGCTGGAACATGCGCTTTTGAGCTTAATGATTATCTTCCTTCTCCATTACCAGCGGGATATGAAGATTTAGTAGACAAAAGTATTTCATTCTGTTATAGTCATCTTGAATTAACAAATGGAATTCGTCCAATAGAATATACTGATGGAGAATGTGAATCTTATCTTTCCAATTTATTAAGCACAATTATTGTCGATGGACCGGCGGCGGATTAGATTTGTAATTTAATTCTTGCAGCAGATAAGGAGAATAAAAATCTCATAGCAATGGTAGAAATCGTAGAAGACGCAGATGATTGTAAGTCTGTTGAACTTGGAAGTATGCTCCACTATATTGGTAAATATGGTTCAGTTCTTATTGATGAACCTTATTTTGAAAAACTTGCAAATAGATACGGTTTTACACTTGATTAGATTACATACAACTTCTATTTTGAAGCTTTTAAGGCTGCCTATATTCAGTGTTCAAGTAGATGGATAAGACTTATAATGCCACAGTATAAGCGTAGAGTTGAAGTTGAAGACTTGAATAGAAACTTTTGGGTTATCGGATAGGTACTTGCTGGAATCTGTATAGATATATTTGACCCTAATGGACCTATCGGTGCGATGATAAAAGGTTTGCTTAATGAAATTGCCCAGCTTTGGGAGAACGTAGCTTTCCTTTGGGCGGCATTGGCATTACTTTCTCAAGGAAGATTCTATGGAGAAACTTATGCTGAGGTTGTTACTATTCCAAATGAGGCATTCTTGCCTTATCTTAAATATGATAATTTTGACAACTTGACAACATCATCAAATATAGAAATTATCAAGTAGAAACTTAGTTATCTTATTTCACAATATCCTGAGAAGAACCTTGTAATTCTTCCACAAATCAGATTGCAAAATTATGAGAGAAATTACTATGATGTAATTTGGTATCCGGGCGTATTTATATATGATAGAAATAAGAATGTAGGTTGGGAAGTTTATTATTTTGACCCAGATGAAGAAGAAGGAATCGTAGTTGATTTGAAAGATTATGTGGATTATATTTATGGATTACATGAAGAAGAAGAAACATATTCTTATTTGGCGCCGCTTAGTGAGACGGAGAATGAGACTGCTGACGATGATGTACGATTCTATGGAATGGTAAGAGATAATATTTCCATTGAAGGAAATCTTTACACTTATGATGAAGAGAGCAGTGAATGGAATGAGGATAGAAGTATTGATGTATCAATCAATTTTATAGACTTGGCAAAATATCTTGTTACTCAAAATAAAACTCCTATCTTGCAAATAACTTCTCTTTTAGAAGAAGATGAAATGAATACAACAACCGTATATGATATCAAGGATGACGGCGAAATTGCTAAGGTTGAGATGTCTTCTGTAAATATCGAGAAAGGTTACTATTAGGGAGAGGTACTTAGTACTTGTATGGATGTTGAAGCTATTGAATATGAAATTCATGTTGAAACTTATAGCTATCAAAATATGAACCCTGATAATAACCAAAGTAAATACGAAATTGTTGAGAATCCTTTGATTTATAAAAATAAATATTGGACAAATGACAGAGCAGAACTTGAAGCTGAACTGAATAGAATATGGACAGAAAGACAATATACTAAAAAGGATATTCTATTTGTAAAAGCATAGAGAACATATGCCAGTGGTTATAAACTTCCTTGCGGCTTTGGTATTATGTTCTTTATCAAAGGCGTAAAACAAGAATACTATTATCCTTTAGTAACTGAACAGCTTGGTTTTGACGGCATATACTGGATACGCACAAGAAGTGAAGAAGGATAGGACGGCTCATATGGAACGAACTATGCTGATAATGAATTTATCATTTTGAGAAAAAATGAGGATGATAAATTAACTCCTACTAATTGGTCAATTATGTTTATTTCTTGTTATGGCGGTCAGCATGTCCCAATGTTTAGTGACGTAGATTCTCCTGGTTATATCGGTAGTGTAAGAGCCTTAGACTCAATTAGTGCAATGTCAAGTGATGTTCATAATTGGACACATGATGATAATGCTATAAGATGGTCTGATATGTATGGTACTTAGCCGGCGATTTAGCAAGAAACTGATATTCAAAATGACGCTGATTATTAGAGCGATATCAGAGAAATGTATGAATTCTTAAAAGGAACAGAATTTGTAAATCCTGATGGCTATTACATTGACGGCGGAATCTATACAGGATAGACTATTCTTGCTTTTGGTCCTGGCGAAAACCAATGGGGTTCTCAGACTTATAAACGTAAGAGCCCATCTGAATGGTAGCCAGACGCATTAACTTGGACCAAGGATATAACTATAAATGGTAGTGAAAAAGGCTTTAATGATTTAAGAAGTAATTATGTAGCCTTTATGAACTTGAATGGAGGCGGCAGAAAATATAGCAAGGGACATGAAAGAAATTACGATAGGTATAAAGATAATGGTCGAGCAAAAATGCAGAATGGTGATTCATTAACCGATTGGCAAGCATATACCTGGGAAGATGAAACATGAGAGGTGAGTAATAATGGCAGCAACGCCTGAACAGATTAAATGGTTTAAATCTCTTAAAACTGTTACTGACATCAGTGTTTTAATTAAATCTCTTAATCTTACTCCTCAAACTGAAGCTATCTTTTGGAAGAAGTTCCTCGCTCTTTTAAAGAGCGAGGAGTCTCCAATCCGATGGACAGCAGATGATATTGGAGGTCCAGAGGACATACAAGACGAAGATATTAGAACCTTGATGGGTTTCATAACTCAAAATGCAGATTTAAAAGATTTAGAACAAACTCCGATTTATAGCGCACTTTATAATAATATAAAGGAGCTTATCAGTGAAGGAGAAGATAGTTTTTGGAATCAGTCAATGCAAAAACTAATTGAGTTCTTCATTAAAAACTTTGAGTAGAATGAAAATAAAGTTCTTCTCGATATTGATGGCGACGAACATGATATCACCGTTAATGTTTTAAAAGATGCAGATGCAGGACTTAACCTCCCCGAGACTCGTATTGGTGAACAGTGGGTAAAACCTTGGTGGAACATTGATAATGATAGCTACGATGACGTTCGTAAGTGTGATGAGGTTTATAATATTCTTAAAAATTAGAGTAAGCTTCAATACACTCGCGCCCCTTAGAACCCTCTTCTTAATGAAGAAGAGGAAGAACTTACATTTAAGAATTGGATAAGACTTCTTATGCCTCAATATGGTAGAAGAGTTGAGATAGAGGACCTTGACAGAAATTTCTGGGTTATCGCTCAAACTATCGCGGCAATTAGTGCTTATCTTTTTGACCCCGACAATCCTCTTTCTAAAATGTGGGAAGGATTAACTCGCGAAGTCTCTGAGATTTGGGAAAACATTCTTTATCTTTGGACAGGCATCGCGGCGGCAACACAAAAGAAAAATGGTAGTGAAGTTGCTATTATTCACCTTCCATTACAGTTAAGAGACAATGAACATGGTAGATAGTATGACTATATTGATACTGACATCGATTGGTATTCTTATGAAGATGACGGTCATGGTTATCTTAATGTTACTCGTGGAGCAAATTTTGACGCAGAAGTAGAAAAGAGACTTGCATATTTAATAGAAAGATATGCAGATAAGAACCTTTGTATTATTCCTTACATTCGTCTTGAAAACTATAAACATAATTATTATGCAGCAAGCTGGTATCCGGGTGTTTATATGTATCATCAAGGTACAAAAGAATGGACTGTTTATAAGCTTGTTGAAATTCCTGAGAATGTTTATACTCCCGATGAAGAAACTCCTATAAGAGAGATAATTATTTCTCCTAAATATGAAAGAGCCTTTAAACTCCTTCAAGAAGGAGAAACTACCTTGCCTCGTTTTTCTCCCCATATTTATTCTTCGAAGCAGTCAAGAGATGAATGCATTTATTATTCATCTCCTTTTAGTAAGACTTCAGTAGCAAGAGCAGACTATGCACGATTTATTCTTTATGGTTGCTTAAAAACTTCTGTATCTGATACTTGGGTTGATTGCGAAGCAACACCAAATGGTTTTAATTTTACTCGTATTGATATTGATATTTATGACGCCGCCGCACAGCTCATTGAAGGAGGCAGAGTGCTTGGAAGACTTGGATATTATACAAGTCAGACTGTTAAAAATAATACAGTTTATTTACGTTATCGTGATGAAAATAGAGCTGTTCCAGATAATCTTGAAGTTGTTTGCGGAAATCCAACTGCGGGATATCCCGGCTATTACATGGGCGAAGTTACTTCTTGGAAATTAAAAACTATGAAGGAGTCTCATTCTAATAATCTATTTAATACTACTGCTCATGTTATTAAAGTTGGTAGTTATCTCAGAACAGGAATGACTCAATTTGAAACTGCAAGAATGAGTGATTAGACACATACTCTTATGAGAGGTAATGTTACAACTCATACCAGCGGTATAAATCCTGATACAAATAGAAGTGAACTTAAGTTCTATTTGAATAACTGGTCAACATACTTATATGATAAAGATTAGCTTGGACAAAGTTCAACTGATTTATGTTTCAGTGAGAATCCTACGGCAAAAAGTTGTGAAGAAATTAACGAAGCATTTTTGAAGAAACAAGGTCTTATTGCAGTAAAGAATTATTTAATTAAATCTAATAACCTTTCATAGCCTTGTTATGTTGCAACAGCAATTGGAGTAACTCCATGGATTGGTAATGGAAGCGTGCTATATTGGGATATTGGTGCTTTATGTCATCTTTACCATTTCATTCCTTCAGAATATTCATTAGAGACTCCTCCGACTGATGACTCTTACGAACAAGCGTATGATATTGATGCTGTTACAATCGATGGTGAATCTGGTGTAATGACTATTCAAGTAAATGGTGAAAGTGTTGAAGTTGGAAAAATCATTTCTTGTAATTTAATTAAGAAATATGATTCTTTCTATGACAGCTCTAACTGGGATATGTGTGATGGAACTTGTTATTACAGCACAGAACTTTTGGGAAAATGGAGACAGTTCAAAATTATTTCAGGTACCGACGAAAAATGTTTCTGTATAACTATAAATGAAGGAGACCCTGACGAAGAAGTTACTTATGACGTAGTCTTCTCTACAAGTTTTACCGGAGAAGTTAAATACTATGACCATAGATGGGCAAGCGTAAATAATGTAGATGTCTTCAATGATGGATGTCAAGTTGGTTGGGCACCAGGAGTCACAATTGATGCGAATGGTTATTCACAAAGTCAAGGAGAACAAGGAGAGGGTATGATTTCTCCTTGCACAACTCCAGACGTTCCATTAGATGCTCGCGTAAATAAGGCAAGAAATAATAATGATACTGGATTTATGGCAGTTCCTGTCTCTGGCAAAATTGACTTCATGAATATCCCATCAGGCACAGCAGAATCAAGTATTGCGAATGGACTTAGTGACCCAGACTGGATTTATACTTAATAGATTGACTTTTCCAAAAAATTTTGATATAATAATAGTAGTTCAGTAAGAAGGAGGAACTACGCAATGGAATTTAATGTTCGACAGAAAAATATTATTGCGGCAAATGATAAAAATATCCTCTGTTTAGCGTGCGCCGCAGCAGGTAAAACACGCACGCTGATTGGTAGAATAGAACGACTTTTGGATGAGGGCGTCGAGCCCTCTTCCATTGTCGCTTTTACATTTACAAATCAGGCAGCAGAGGAAATGAGAAAGCGTTTAGGCGATAAATGTAAAGATATGTTTATTGGTACTATTCATTCTTATGCAAATAAGATTTGTTCTATTGGCGGCATTGATACATATGATTATATTCAGACCGAACGCTTTGATAAAATTATTGAAAAGGCTATGACTGTACCGTGGGAAAAATATCCAGCAGTTAAGTATCTATTTGTAGACGAGTTTCAGGACACAGACCCAATTCAGTACAGCTTCATTACAAGAATCCCCGCAGAGAATCGTTTCTATGTTGGAGATGAAAGACAGTTTATTTACTCTTTCCGTGGAGCAACAGACCGCTTCATTCGAGAGTTGGCAACAGATGATAACTTTAAAAAGTATCCGCTCGTAGATAACTATCGTAATCCTCCGAACATTTTAAGATTCGCGGATGATTTCCTCAACTCAATGCCAAAGATTTCGCCTTGTGCAAATCCAGTACAGGTTAAGTCGGGTTTCCTTGATGAATGTACATTCAGGGACGCGGCAGAGGAAATGACTTGGACAGAAGATTGGACTGGTTGGACAGTTCTTTGTAGAACAAATTCAGAGATTGAAGCAGCTCAAGAATATCTTGATTCAAAAGATGTAAGAAACATTATTGTTAAGCGTGGAGACCTCGACCTTGACCAGATGGGAGACCTTCTTGGTCGTAATGCAGTTAAGATTATGACTGTTCATTCTGCAAAAGGACTTGAGTTTGACCACGTTGTTGCAGTAGGTTGTAAGACATTTAATGAAGAGGAAAGACGAATTTGTTATGTCGCCGCAACCCGTGCAATGAAGTCTCTTTATTGGTGTCCATCTATTAAATCTTATAGAGGTAAGGCAAGAACAAAAAAGACACAAGCTGGTAACGTTTTCTCCAAGACACAGAAGAAGTCCATTCAATTCTGAGGGGTGGAGTAAATGGAGTTTGTTACTATCTATGAGAATGAAGAATAGAAAGTAATGATGCCAAAACCGATTGCTGATGAACTTATGTTCAGAGCAAATAATCAAAAACAATTATCTCAAATAGAGTTTGAAATGATGACACAAGATGTGTTAACATATGTCGAACCTCTATTTGATTTAAAAGGTAAGCGTGTCATATCAACATCAAAAGCGATGATAGTAAACCGCGGCAAGATGGCGGCGATTACAAACATCTATGACCCGTTAACCGATGCAATTTTAATGGTAAGTGAAGCATTTGACCTTACTGAAAAAGAAGTTACACATGACTGGAAAATTGATATGGAGATTCTGATTAAACTCTATTATAAAACTCAATGCGAACAGAAATGTGTGGCGCATTTTTACGATGTAAAAACCAATGGAGTCTCAGGTTTTATAGCTTTAGAACTGCAAGATAATATCTTAATCCTCCCACTGATTCTTAATGAAGAAGGAAAAGTTTGGAGACTCTATTAAGGTTTTTCACATATTATTGTTACTCTCTGTGAGTAAAACCCAATTTAACAGTAATCCTTTTATAGGTCAGCAATGACTAACTAAAAGGAGGCTTTTTAAATGAAGAGAATTACTAAAATTATGTGTGGCATTATCCTCGGCGTGACCATGTGTTTTGCAGCGACAGCTTGCGGACACGATACAGATTCTATTTCTGACAGCAGCGAGATTGTTATTACTACAAGTGTCACAGAGAGTACTACAAGTACATCCGAAACAACCACAACCACATCGACAACAACGGATACGACAGAAACTACATCCGCAACCGATACAACTACAATAACAACTTCAACTACACTTGAGGAGACAGAAGCTACAACAGGTGGCATTGTTCCTCTTGCTAATGTGAAGAATGATACAAAGGAAGCTACCCAAGCACTCCCTTCATCTTCAAAGGTTGAAAACAGCGAAACAAAAACTACTGAGGTTGTAACCACTTGTGTGACTACAACAGAAGCACCAGCTACAACAGTGGAGCCTACCAAAAAGTCTGTTGAAGAAATCGCGGCAGAAGTTTGGGAAGGTAAGTGGGGTACTGGAGCAGACCGTAAAGCTCGTCTTGAGGCGGCAGGTTACGATTATGCTGAAGTACAGGCTGCAGTTGATGCTATGAGACCTACACCCGTTATTAACAATGGAACAGCCGATAATGCTGATGGTTATCCTATGACATATGTTAAGAACTTCTCTCGCGGTACTTACTATGCATACGGTTATCAGTGTACAGGCGGCTCTGGTAGAAGCCTTATTGACTGTTCGTATGGTTCTGGCGGCGTGAAGGGTTCTATTGCAAGTTCATATCTTTACAGAAATTATGGATATAACTACAATGGAAAGCGCACAATGGTATATCTTGAAATTAGTGGCTATCCATCAATGAATGGTTATTACTACCTTGATGACTCCGATGCTGGTAATCCAAATGTAATTGACTTTTACTACACATACAACAGCAACTGCCAGTTCCAGTATCAGGGCGTTGTAAGTGTTGATTGTTACATCGTAAGCTACTAATCTCAAGACAAATCAAGTTTATTTGTGGGAATAAGCTTGTGTGAACGGAATTGAGTTGGCACCTCAATTGCTAATGATAAGAAGGTAAACACAAGGATTACTGTAAAAAAATTGAAAATTGGGAATGATTGGGGAAGGCTTCTGCCTTCCCTTTTCTATTATCTTCTTGACTTTTTTTCAAATTTTTGATATAATAATAATAGAAAAATTGGAAGGAGGAAACTAAAATGGATTTAAGTTTCGTCAAAGATACAATCGAAGATAAGTGGGATGACTCAATGGGATGCGGCGGCTTGATTTTTATTATCTTGCTCGTACTTGCTATTGTCTTTGGCTTTTGTTGCCTGACTTGGTGGATTGAGTATCTTCTTTGGGGAGCTATCATGGTTAAGGTCTTTGGTCTGCCTGCTCTTACATTCTGGCAGATGGCTGGTCTTGACATTCTTCTTAGCTGTCTTATTCCCCATTCTTCAAGCAGCTCTAAGAGCAAAGACTGAGGTGAATTATGGCAACTTATATAATCGCAGATTTAAAGTTGTTCAACGATGAGTAGCGAGAACTTCTCGGCTACTCTTCTTTTGAACAGATGAACAAAGCTATTATCAGAACTTGGAATAAAACAGTTAAGCCCGAAGATACAGTTATCATTATGGGCGACAATGGTAATGGCGACCTTGAACAGATGAAGTCGGTAATCTCTCAGCTTAATGGTGAGAAGACGGCTACATCAAAACATTTGAATGAGAAGTTTTCAAAAGCAGAATGGAGAGAGATTGGCTTCAAACATTTTTGGGGCGTATCTATGTTTAATAAACTTGAAGATGGTAAGGAAGTTCTTTATATAATCAAGCCTATACTTAATCTTGATATATATAAAAGTGACTATGCTCTTCTTGTTGTTGACAGCGAGAATCCTATTGAAGGAATGACAAAAGATATTATGCTCTCTGCTGA
>JAEEGL010964170.1_pt1 | contig 11090 bp, 10 predicted proteins | sample 9134231 | NCBI WGS metagenome assembly JAEEGL01 (sample SAMN16246548, study PRJNA631951) | gut metagenome | biome: gut microbiome; feature: rumen; material: fiber-attached | host: Bos | place: Iran: Karaj | collected 2018-10
AGAAAGGAAGGTTTATCACATGAGCAGTATTTCAAATTATCTGAAAATGAACTCCGAGGAACTTGAAAAGGAAATATCCAAGCAGAATAAAAGAATCGCTTCTGCAAAAGAGACAATTGCACTATTGAAGAAATTGCAGATTGCGTCAAATGTATCAAATGCCGGTAATCAGAAACCATATCAGCAGAATGCTGATAAAGGTATCTGATTATGGCAAGCATAGAAAAAGTTACTGCGAGTGGTGTTGTAAATTGGCTAAGGCACAATAACCGTACTATTGAAAATGACGGTAATACAGATATTGATTATTCCAGATCTAAGGATAACTACTCTCTCACTCCATATATTGATATTCCCCGGGAAGAGCAATTTGAACGCCGTGAAGAAATAAGAAAACTGGAATATCAACATTACAAAGAACTGAAAGAACAGTTTTACTGTTTCAACAGAAAGGATGTCAACACAATGGTTTCCGTTGTGGTGACGCTCCCAAAGGAAATCAATGATCCTGAAACTGAGGAAAAGTTCTTTAAGGGGGTTGCCGACTTCCTAACTGATAGATATGGCAATACCGTATCTATCACAGTCCATAAGGACGAAGGTAAGCATTATGTCTTAAAGGACAATAATGGAAATCCCCTACTTGATGATTCCGGAAAACCAATAAAAGAATGGCATGAAGGTCGTCCACATCTGCATTACACATTTGTGCCCACAGTGAAAATTGATAAAAAGGCACTTTCAGAAAAGAAAAACCCTATTAAGGCAATGTCTGAATATGAAGAAAAGATAAGTGCCAAAGAGCGCATTAACAGAACTGAGCTTTTACATCTTCACCCAGATCTCAATCATTATATAAATGAAAAATGCGGGATTAAATGTAATCTAAACTCTGGGATTACTAAATCCCAGGGCGGCAATAAAAGTGTTGAGCAGTTAAAGAAGGACTTTGATCAGAAAGTTATCCGGGAACTGACTATTGAAAATGAACGCCTTCGCACAGAAATCACTGATGTAAAGCATGAACTATCAGAGTCCAAAAGTATTTATGAAAACAAGATTGTCAATTACGAAGACCAGCGCAGTAAATACTTATCACAATTAAAACAGAAAGACGAAACCATTCATCAGCTTCAGCGTGAATCAACCTCAAAAGATGCTGTCATAGAAAGCATAAAAAAAGACCTGAAGCATGACCGTGACCGTATTAATGATCTTGAATACAATCAGCAGAACATCAATACCGGCAAGAACACAATTGAAAAGCAGAAACATGAAATTGATGTGCTGCAGGAACAGGTCCTTGCTCTAAAAAAGGACCTGAAGAATGTAGAAGCTGAAAACACAGCCTTATTAAAAAATAAGGATGCTGAATTGCAGCTTCTCAAGGAAAAGAATGCTGAGCTTGAGGTCAAGCTCGCACAAAAGAATATCGAACACAGTGAAGATATCAACAATAACAAATGGGGACAGACAAACAACTGGGGGCAGAACCGCAGTTGGGGAAATGTTGAAAGGGGGACAGGAACATGGACAATGGATCAGAACAATTAACCGATATGGCTGTTTCCGAAATCTCTCGCGCATCAAGAAAAATCATGCATGATATTGATAATAATAATGCAGATTCTGATGCCATGGCTAAGGATGCCATGAAAGAAATGGTGCATCTTACTAAGAATGCAATAAGAGTTGGAGAAATGGCCTCCCGTGCCATCTCAAATCATTGGGGTGGGGATTTTGAAAGGAGTCATGAATGCAACGTGGATTTATAAAAACACTAATACACTATGGAGTCATACAGTTTGGAATGGCAGCATTCCTTATGCACCTATTTTATCCGCTGCTATGTAGCACAGTCTGGGAAGCATTCTTTGGTGATGCCAGAGACCTTCTGCATCTCAGGGATGAAGTCTCATTAAACCTTTTTACACTGGTGCTTATAGCTCTTTGGACACTCTTCTACTTCATTTATCTCCGCGAAGTACGGTATCGTGACAAAACAGGGAGAAGCTTTGGATCAGATCATAGAAAATATGGATATTCATGGCATGAGCTTGTTGAGTACTTCAAAGATGCTGACGATAAACGGATCCGTAAAGAAGAGCTCCCTGATGGTAACTGGAAAACCTCTGAAGGGATAATACTTGGACATGTTGGGGGTAAGCTTGTAAAAAGAGATTCTGACGGAGTCGGAAATCTCGCACTCTTCTCTCTTCCCGGTGGCGGAAAGACAACTTCACAGATTATACCTACAGCCATGAGATTTAAAGGCAGTGTCCTTTGTATTGATATCAAAGGTGATGTTCTTAACTGGATAAGAAAACATATAAAAAGAAAAATAAAGATATTCGCTCCGGATAATGCAAAGATAAGCTGTCATTTTGACCCTCTTGGTGGTATCAAAACCATGAATATCACTGAAAGAAAGGCTTTTATAGAAAATCTAGGCTTTGCACTCATTCCAGATGAGCCAGGCGATAATTCCAAATTTTTTGTGGACGGTGGCCGCGACTTCTGGAATGGAGTGTCTTTGTATATGCTTGCCCAAGATATTAATACTTCTTTCATGGATATCGTAGATGCGATTCTTACTGAGGATCCATTTACATGGATAGTCCGTATTAAGGATAGTGATGTATATGAAGCCAAGATATTTACAGATGGATATTATCAGGGAAATGAACGTAATATCTCAGGTCAGTGGAAAAAGACCTGTGATGCAGTAAGACCTTTTACGAATGGTGCACTTGCTACTCTCCTACAGTCTGCTGATGATGCCATAACACCGAAAACACTTGATGCCGGATATGATATATATATTGAGATTCCCCAAGATAAGATCCAGATGTATGCTCCGGTAACAACCATAATAGTACAGAATTTCATGACCTATTTCATGGGGCGTCCTGATAGCTCTACCGGTGTCAAAATAAGACCTATATTGATGCTTTTAGATGAATTTCCGCAGCTCCATTTCAACATTGAAACTCTTCTGTCAGCCATGGAGACTCTTCGTTCAAAGAAGGTTTCACTATTTCTTGCACAGCAATCTCTAGCAAGCCTTTCGCGCCGATATGGTGAGGATGGCTGCAGGGAAATCATTGATAACTGTGCCTACATCTCTGTCATGAGCGCACAGGATCCTAAGAGCAGAAAGTTTTTCCAAGAACTTATTGGTACACGTAAGGTCCTAAAAGTTGGAAAAACTGACAGCTCACATGGTTCTGGTAACAGTTCTAACAGCCGTTCTGTTCAAGAAGCACGAGAACCAGTATATCAGCCTGAAGATTTCGGTAATCTTAACGACAAAGTTGTTATTGTCGCTAATGGTAGATATATCGAGGCTGATAAATGTAAATGTTATGAATGAGGATAACACATCATCATCTATGTTGTTGTTTATTAATAATAAAACAACAAGTTTTACTTTATTAATTTAAGGACCTTTGAAGCCAGTAAACATGTGGGTTTCAGTTCGAAGTAGTGTAGTAATATTCCGTAAGTAGTGTAGTGAATGTCAGTAAGTGGTGTAATAAAATACTGTAAGTAGTGTAATAAATGTCACATCACAGAATAGGCTAAGTGGTGTAGTAATCTTCTAAAAGTAGTGTAGAAATATTCCTAATATGTATACCAGCCCTATGAAGTGGTGTAGAAAAATTCCAATAATAGGAATGGATAGATGGCATGATAAATATAAGATCAGTACTATTCTAACATATTTGATTATGACATTTACTACACCACTTCTAAAGAAAACCAAAGATTGGAAAAAAACTACACCACTTCTCTACTGCATGGAATGTGGGCTATATTAGGACTCTGATAATCTGACTTTTTTTACACCACTTCTAAGTAGTGTAAAAAATGATAGATAAGTAGTGTAGAAAATGGTAAAATTGTTTTTGAAGTGGTGTAGAAAAGGGTGGATTATGAGCGACAGCAAAAACAACACAAACAAAGAAAAAAAGTATGGGATAAACAGCTATAAGAAGAGTAATCTTCTTATAAGTTCTAAATATAAATCCACCATAACAGAGAATAAGATCCAGGCTATAGCACTTGCCAGTATTCAGAATGCAAAGGAGAATAAGGCTGGAAATCTTGAATGCACTTTCTCTGCAGCGGAGCTGCGTAAACTTTTTGGGGATGACTCCGGTAGTCTATATAAGAGACTGGATTCAACCGCAAAAAAAATGACTGGCAGTGTCATTGGCTACACCAATGAAGAAACACAGAGCTTTGAGTATATATCCGTGATTTCTAAGGCTAAGTATGAAAATTCTAAATTCACTATTATCTTTAATGGTGAACTTAAGGATCAGATTCTTGATATACAGGAGAAATATACAATACTCAACCTTACTACCATGATGAAGTTTGAGCATGTATATTCCTTCAGACTCTATGAGTATATCAAGAGCGAATATTACAAGAAAAAATACATAGCTCAAGAAAGATTAAAAGGAATGGGCTATGAAATGACCATTCCTTGTGCTGAAATGCGACTTATGATGGGAACCATAGATGCCAATGATGATAAAGTAAAAGCCGTATTAAGCAAGGGGAAAAAGCCTGATTACGATAAAGCAGTTGAAGTTGCCGAACGTGAGAATAAGTCAAAATTTAAAGCATGGAAAGAGTTCAAAAGAAGTGTAATAGATGTCGCAGTAAAAGAAATCAATGAGCTGACGGAACTTCATATAGAATGCAAAACAGATCGAGCCGGAATCGGCGGTAAAGCTGTTGGAATTAGTTTTATTATCACTGATAAGGACAATAAAACTATGGAAACAGAACCAGAAGTAATTGAAACTAATGAAGTTGATATTCTAGATCTGATTGATGAGGTAAGAGCTTTTATTACAGAGTCACTCCCCTCTTCTGACATTAAAGCAATACTTGAAAGTGCAGATCTTGATGTTGCCAGGGTAAGAAATGCTTATGATTTATCCAAAACTCAAAAGAAAATAACTAATCTTACCGGATGGCTTATAAAAGCAATCGAGAATAATTATCAACCTGGGGTAAGCACTAAGGGAAAAGCCAATAAATTCAACAACTTTCCGCAGAATGAGTATAATTTTGAGGAACTTGAAGACAAATTATTGGATAATTAAAAATATATAAATGTAATTTAATGTGGTTAAAACTATATATAAACATATTAAAATGCATAAAAATATATTTATGTATAATTAACAACAAAAAACCACATTAAACAATATAAAACAACAAAAATAAATAAAAAAATATATAAAACCATTTGAAAATATATTATAATATTTTTAAGTGGTTTTATTTTGATATTACGATACTGGGAGGCAGATATGGCATACAAGATAGTAGTAGCAAACCAAAAGGGCGGGGTGGCAAAAACAACAACAGCAGTTAATATTGCAGATGCACTTATGTATATGAAATACAAAGTGCTGTTGTTGGATCTGGATCCCCAGTGTAACAGTACATCTGTATTTATTGGTGGAGCACCTTCTGCAGAGGATAAAACAATCCTTGATGTATTCCAAAAGAAAGACAACATCAAGGATTGCATTAAGCATACAGATTTTGGTGATGTTGTGTGTGGATCAAGGGAGCTGGCAAATTCAGAAGATACTTATATGAGAGCTGCCGGCGGATTAAAAATCATTAAGAATGCTCTTAAGAAGATAGAGGATGAATATGATTTTGTAATCATGGACACACCACCAAACGTTGGAGCATTTATGAGAAATGCTCTCTTTGCAGCAGATGGAATCATTACCCCTCTGCAGGCAAAGAGATTTGCTCTTGATGGTCTTTCAGATTTCCTTGATACAGTCGAGCTACTTAAAGACGATGGTAATGAGAATCTTGAAATCCTTGGAATCCTACTGACAATGTATGACCAGAGAAATAAACAGGATAAAGAAGTATTTGAAGCATTACCAGAAGTTGGAAAGCAGCTTGGTATAAATGTATTTAAAACTGCGATAAGAACATGCCAGGACATAGAAAATGCGATAGCAGATTCAAAGAGCCTGTTCAGGACCAAGAGCAATTCAAATGGCGCTAATGATTATGCTGATCTTGTATGTGAGATACTGGAAAAAATAAAGAGATAAGGAGGAACCGATATGAGCGCACTGGATAAGCTGAATGCAAAAGCCAATATTACATCAAACAAAGAAGAGGATAAAACAGAAAAGAAGGTTGCTCCAAAGAAACAACCGGAAAAGGCAGTAAAACAAACGGCGGAAAAGAAAACAAAAACAACAACAACAAAAACAACATCATCTGAAAAAATGAAGCCAGCTAGCAAGAAGGTAGAAGCAGTAAAAGAAGATAAGACGAAGAGAGCAGTCGGAAGGAAGAACACTAGGGGTAAAGAAGGCGAAGACTATAAGATGATGAATATTGCCGTTCCGATGGATGTATATGAGAAGTTGAGAGAAGCATGCAATGGCAACATGACATATTATATAAATGCTATTCTTAAAGAGAGTGTGACTAAATAAATATTGTTTTATATATTTAAAACAATATTTAACCATACTAAATTACATTTATTGGGGGCATTAAAATGACTGATGCAGAAAGAAGAGAAGCTGCACGACAGTTCTATCAGAAGTGGGTAAATAAAGGAAAAGAAGATGAAGATGACAGATCATATTGGATTGATTTTCTACAAGATGTAATGGGCGTTGACCATGTTACGGATAGGATTGAATTTCAGAAAAAAGTCGTTGGTCCAGATGGAAATACAAAAAGAATAGATGCTTATATTCCTGAAACAAGGGTACTGATAGAACAAAAGAGCTTAAACATAGACTTATCCAAACCACAGCAGGGGCATAATGGAATGACACCATATGAGCAGGCAAAGATGTATGATAATTCGCTGCCTGTGAGTGAGAAATCTAAGTGGATTGTTTTATCAAACTTTGCTGAAATATGGATATATGACATGGATACAAGAGTACCTGAGCCAACAAAGATTACTCTTGCAGAAATTCCAACCAAATATAGTCTATTTGAATTTCTGATAAACCAGAAACAGCAGAAGATAAGCCAGGAAATGGAAATCTCTGTAAAAGCAGGTGAGTTTGTTGGATTGATTTATGATGCGTTACTAAAGCAGTATATCAACCCTGAAAGCGAGCAAAGCCTAAAGAGCCTCAATATGCTTTGCGTTAGGCTAGTCTTTTGTCTTTATGCGGAAGATGCTCATATTTTTGGAGATAATGGGCATATGTTCCATGATTATTTGGAGCAATATGATTCAAAAGATATGAGAAAAGCGCTCATAGAGCTTTTTAAAATTCTTGATACACCGGAAGATAAAAGAGATCCTTATGATACTAGTGAATTATCAAAGTTCCCCTATGTTAATGGTGGGCTTTTTGAAGAAGAGAATATTGAAATACCCAATTTTACAGATGAAATAAAAGATATACTGTTAGCTAAAGCAAGTGAGGGATTTGACTGGTCCATGATAAGCCCTACTATTTTTGGAGCAGTATTTGAATCAACTCTTAATCCGGAAACAAGGCGTTCAGGAGGAATGCACTATACATCTATTGAGAACATCCATAAAGTCATTGATCCGCTTTTTTTAGATGATCTGAAAGCAGAGCTTAAGGAAATAAAGGAAATACAGATACCCAAGTCTAGAAATCCTAAGCTTCGAGCTTTTCAAAATAAACTTGCAAGTTTGACATGGCTTGATCCTGCCTGTGGTTCTGGAAATTTTTTGACAGAAACATATATATCAATAAGACGATTAGAAAATGAGGTAGTACAGACATTAAAAGGTGGTCAGATGCAGTTTGTATTTGACGAAGATTTTAGTCCTATTAAAGTCGGTATTGATCAGTTCTATGGAATAGAGATAAATGATTTTGCAGTAACTGTAGCAAAAACAGCACTTTGGATTGCTGAGTCTCAGATGATGAAAGAAACAGAAGATATACTTCTTATGCATTTGGATTTTCTGCCGTTAAAGACAAATGCATATATTGTTGAAGGAAACTCACTTCGCGTGAGCTGGGATGATATAATCTCACATAAAAAGTTAAGCTATATTATTGGAAACCCGCCATTTGTAGGATACGCATATCAGACAAAATCACAAAAAGATGATCTTACTGCGATATATGATAGAGCAAAAAACTTTGATTATGTGGCTGGCTGGTATTTTACTGCAGCAAAATATATAAAAGACACTCATATTAAAGTTGCGTTTGTTTCTACCAATTCAATTACACAGGGAGAGCAGGTAGCAGCGATATGGAAACATCTAATTCAGGATGAAAACATATCCATTCTATTTGCACATCAGACATTCAGATGGGACAGTGAGGCAAGTATTAAAGCGCATGTACACTGTGTAATTATAGGATTTGCTTATAAAAATGCGTTTCCAAAAGCAGAACGTATTTTATTTGAAGCTAATGGAAAACCGCAAAAGGTATCAAATATTAATCCTTATTTGGTTGATGCCGGAAATGTCTTTATTGAAAAAAGGACCTCTCCACTATGTAATGTTTCAGTTATGCATAGAGGCAGTCAACCCACTGATGATGGTAATTTTATATTTACCAAAGAAGAATATGAAGAGTTTATATCAAAGGATCCATCGTCAAAACCTTTATTTAGAAAATATATGATGGGGAAGGATTTTATAGACCGTAAACCAAGATATTGTTTATGGCTTAATGGTGCGGATCTCACTCTAATCAAACATTCAAAAGCCATAATGGAAAGAATAGAGAATGTGAGACAATTTAGGCTAAAATCTACAAAAGAAGCCACCCGAAAAAAAGCAGATACACCTACATTATTTGATGAGAACCAGCAGCCGGATACAAATTTTGTAGCATTGCCAAAAGTATCATCAGAACGAAGGCGTTATGTTCCAATGGACTTCATGACTCCAGAGACTGTTGTAGGAGATAAAATATATGTTGTAGAAAATGCCTCTTTATATGAATTTGGCATATTAGAATCCAATGTACATATGGCATGGATGCGTGCTATTTGTGGAAGGCTAAAAAGTGATTACAGTTATTCTAATACTATCGTCTACAATAATTTTCCATGGCCTAATGTAACAGAAGAGCACAAACATAAAATATCACAAACTGCACAAGCAATACTTGATGCTAGGAATTTATATCCAGATAATAGCCTGGCGGATCTCTATGATCCATTAACAATGCCTATTGAATTACAAAAAGCCCATATTGCAAATGATAAAGCTGTAATGCAAGCATATGGATTTTCAATTAAAGATATGTCAGAAGCAGATTGTGTGGCAGCGTTAATGAAAATGTATCAAGAACTTATAACTGCATGACCATGGCTAGCATTTGATTATCAAGCTTGAAGAGGATTTATTATAAATGAAGAAAATAGAAGATAGGCAAGAAGCCGCCGAAAGACAACGTGAAAGCAATAGGAAGGCCGTAAAAAAATACCAAGAAAACTTCAAGAGAATCAACTGTAGGATGGCTCCTGAGCTGTATCAGCGAATTGCTGATACAGGGCAGTCTGTTAATACATTCATTATTGAAGCGTGCATGGAAAAGTTGGAAAGAATGTCATCAAGAACATAACTATTTATATCAAATTAATGTGGTTCATTAGTGCTGTTTCATGCATTTTTGATGTTATTCCAACGTACTTCTGGGTAATTGCCACTGAGCTATGCTGCAGGAGCTGCTGAACAAGAACTATATTGTAGTTGTTGTTCATATAGATTTCTGTAGCAAAGAATTTGCGGAAGGAGTGTGTGCCGATATTTTCATGACCAAGGTAATCCGCAACTTTGCTAAGATACTTTTGGACTGCTCTTTCTCCGACAGGGAAGAGCAGTTCGTTTTCTTTTATGCCATTATCAATGGCATAGACTCTGATATAGTTATAGATTGGCAGCGGAACCGTAAAGGTCCTTTTTTTGCCGGTCTTTTTTTCTTTGATGTTGAGGCGGTATCGACTTCCATCAGAAATGATGTCCATAAGCTTCAGGTTAAGGATATCTTCAATTCTAAGTCCCAGATTTGCTTCAAGGACCAGGGCTGTAGCAACTCGATTGTTAGGCCGGAATCCAACGCCCCCGGTTTTCATTGTCTCTATGATCTCTTTATACTGTTCCTTGGTAAGTGCAACGGTAGTTTTATTTGCCATTTATAACCTCTAAGCGCATATTTTATCTATTAGGATAATAGTTATATCCATGCATAGTGCCATATTTTTCATATAGTTTAATTACGAAGGGCTCAGCGGAACTGCTACTCATCATTTCCTGATAGAATCTTTTACCAGGATCACATCTTTTAGGGCTTTTAAGTTGACCAAATAGACGACCGTCTTTATAAGCACGCATAATATAGACATCGCAATCTGCCCATAAATATTCCAGGACGACAATACCTTCCGTAAATGTATATATATTGAATATTCTGTCAGAACATCTACAGAATCGTTTCCACATATTCCATTCTTCACTTGAACATGGGTAATATGGTAAAGGTAAATCTATACTTTCACCTTTTACCGGGGTTATCGTACCATCTGCATAAATGATTTCCATCTGACCGCCCACATTATCGAAAGTAAAAGCTCTACGGCTGGTGAGTTTCATTTTTACTGATTTTTGTGTTTCAGTATATTTATATCTCAGAAATGGACCTGCTGGCCCGATTCGCTGAATGATTTCTTTCCTAACATCCATTGTTAATCCCGGAGTACCATAAAAAAGTTCTCTCAAATCATAATACATGTAACCCATAAAATAATCCTCAAAAGTTCGTAAAACGACAAAAAGGAGTTCGTATATAGATATAGTGTAGCATAAAACATGGTAAACACGCAAAAAAACAGTTCGTATTATATATCTTTTACGTACTTTTTGAGTATATTTGCCAAATAATCTTCAAATCGGTCATTAACCTAAAAAGTATCTTTTAAGCACATTTCAAGTATATAATCAAAAAAATATTGAAGTGGCTCTGAAGTTTTTATTGAAGTTGCATTGAAGTGATTGTTGAAGTATTATTGAAGTGGCTTTTGAAGTACTTCAATAGGAGGATTTTAGCATGTTTTTA
>JAEEGL014224192.1_pt1 | contig 11090 bp, 7 predicted proteins | sample 9134231 | NCBI WGS metagenome assembly JAEEGL01 (sample SAMN16246548, study PRJNA631951) | gut metagenome | biome: gut microbiome; feature: rumen; material: fiber-attached | host: Bos | place: Iran: Karaj | collected 2018-10
CCTCACGCCTTATATCATGAAGGCTGCCGGGCCATGCTATACGTTCCTTTACAATCACGTTCCAGCGGGCATGCGTGCTAAGATCGACCGGCGCGAGCAGCAAGTGGCAGAAGCAGAGGCGAAGGCGGCTAAGCCATCCGGCGGCAAGAGCTCATTAGCAGGCAGGGTGCGCCATGCTGTCAGGAACACCTTTATCACGAAGCATCTTGTCAATCTGTTTATCAAGAACATGAGTGCTCATGATGAAGAACAAATTGTTTCTTGACAATGCGGTCGAGCCTGCTCTCGCTTAATCGCAGCCTTGTGGGGTTTCAGGTCGTGGTGACCTTGTCAACAATAGCTGCGACGCAGGAGTCGGACCAGACGTTTTCTGCCGTTTCCACCATGTCGATAATGGTGTAGATAGGCAGGATGATGCCAAGAACGGCAACAGGTGCACCTATGCCCGACATGAGCGATAGGGTGAGGAAATAGCAACCCATAGGTACCCCCGCATTGCCGACAGCCGAGACGACGGAGACGAGAAGCCATAGCAGGATGGTGGGAAGCGTAAGTGCTATCCCTCCGTTCTGCATGACAAAGAGCGAGGTGACGAGGATAAAGGCGGCACAACCGTTCATATTGATGGTGGTACAGATGGGCAGAACGAAGCGAGCCACCTTGCTGCGAACGCCCAGACGATTCTCTGCCGAGTCCATTGTAACAGGCAACGTAGCGGCACTGCTCTTGGTGAAAAGAGCCATCAGCACAGCAGGCATCATGCGGCCCAATACGTGGACTGGGTTGAGACCGCGTAATAATAAGAACAGGGGCAGGACAACGAAGAACTGGATAGCATTACCGCCCAACACCACTAGGACATACTTGCCGATGCTATCGGCAACCACCCCTGCTGACACTTGGGCCGACAATTGGGCAGCGAAGGCCACAATGCCGAGGGGTAGTGTCCAGATAAGCCCTCGAATCAAGAGGAACAACAATTCTTGCAGTCCTAACAGCCCTTTTACCACCACGGCCTTATTTTCCGATTCCGGCAACTTTGACAGTCCGAAGCCAATGGCGAAGGCCAACAGCAACAAAGATAGCACGTTACCTTCGAGGACAGGTTTCACGATGTTGTTGGGAATGATACTCACGATGTGACCAATGTAGGATGTCTGAGGGCTGATGTCTGAGGGCTGAGTAGCATTGCTGATAGCCTCGACGGGCAGGTTGCCTGGGGCGATGAGCACATACAGCACAGCACCTACAGCGGCAGCAGCAAAGGTTGTGAGCAAGGTGTAAGTCAGCGTATGACCAAATATCTTACCCGAGCCTTTCGAACCAAACGTGGCAAAGGTGGTAATCACTGCCAACACAATGGTAGGCACTGCCAACAATTGGAACAGTCGCGTATAGACCGTTGCCACAAAATTCATGACCTCGTTAAGCCAATTCAAGCCCAACAGTCCCAACACAGCACCCACCACGAGTGCACCAATCCATATCAATGTCTTCTTCATACTTATATTTTTAACTCTAAACTCGCAAAAATATTGCGTCCTTTCTGCGGAATATCGTTCCAGTCGGCATAAGTGGCATAGAGGCGGTCGAATACGTTCTCGATGCCTACGCGCAGGGTGAATAGTGAGAATTGGTATTGTGAAGAGAGGTTTAGTACGGTCCATGCTGCAGTAGGCGTTTCACCATACTTGCTGCCAGGCGTGTCCTGACGTGTATTGCCCTTTACCTCAGCCTGTACACGCAGGGCCTGATAGTTGTAGGCCAGTCGGAAAGCATAGCTGAAAGGCGATATCAGCGGCAAAGCATCGCCATCAGCATCACGCCCTATGGCATAACCTAGTGAAAGTTGAGAGTTGAGAGATGAGTGTTGGGAGATATTCACTTTGTAATTGGCAGTCAACGAGGCATTGGCAATGGTAGCGTGGTCGATATTGCCATACACCTTCACGCCCTCGGCACCAACAGTCATCGCACTCAGGCGATTCTCAAACTGTCCGATGATGTAGTTCGAAAAGAAGAACGCGTTGGCGTCAAGACCAATTGAGAGCTGAGAATTGAGAATGGAGAGTTGATAGCTGGTATTAACTTCAATGGCACTCTCGTTCTTCAGTCGCAGGTTGCCGATGTAGTCGTACTGGTCGAAGGTATTGTTCAGATAATAGCCATAGGCCTCGGTCACCGTGGGTGCACGGCTGCCCCAACCTGCTCCAATTGAGAATTGAGAGTTGAGAATTGAGAATTGATAGTTGGCTGCGATGCGACCTGTAGTCTGGTGGTAGTGGTTCTTCATGCCAGGGAAGAAAACGCTCAGCGCTTTGTAGCCCTCCTCGTTGTTCAGGCGTTGTTGCTGCCAAGAGATTTTACCAGAGAGACGTAAGGTCGACACATTGCTGAGACGGATGTTGTCCGTCAGCGCAGCACCTATGTTCATGGTTCCTACATCGGGCCACGTCACCATATACATCGGAGCAGCACCGCCAGGATACATGGTCATGTCGGCAAACAGACGATTGTAGTAACCGTCAATGTTCAGTTGCGCAGTATGTTGTCCAAAGCTACCTGTCAGCAGTGAATAGGCACCTGCCGTCCAGCTCTTCCCTGGCATATCCATGTGGATCGCTACGTCTGGGCGCTTCGTGTCATCCATGATGTGAGTGATGTGATTGTAGTATACCTTTGTCTCCCACGACTCCAGTCGGCTGTCTTGAATCAGATGCTTATACGACAGCGAGGTGATAAAAGCCTCAGCCTTTGCCACGTCCATGTTCAGAGCCGGATAGCCCACGTCAGTGGCACGGTCGAAGATGAACGTTGCCTCTGCCATATCGTGCTCAGCCAGTCTGACGCCGCTATTCACGAAAGCATTGACCTTTTGGAACTGTGAGAAAGGCAACTCCTTGCCATCGCCCGTCTTGTAGTTGTCCGCATGACGATAAAATACACCACCATTGCTATATAACCGATGCGACGACCAGGCAGCATCGGCGCCATACACCTGCACGTGACCATTTGTCTCATAACCTGCTGTGGCTGTGGCTGTAAAAGGGTCATTGTCAAACCCCGCCTTTCGCAGTCGCAGGTCCAGTGACCCGCCGATATTCCCCGTAGCCTGCGGATTACCGTCGAGTCCTGCATTCAGACTGATGCTCTGCAGGTTGCCGCTCTCCACATAGCTCGTCACGGGGTCCATCTTGTCCGTGCAGGCATAGAAAATCTTCATGCCGTCGATGGTGGTGGATATACGCTCGGTCTGCATATTGTTGACCACAGGTTCCCAAGCGTATGATCCACGTCGCACCAGATTGACGTGCGACAACTCCGACAGGTGTTCGTCGATAGACGCCACTTGTCCTTTGGCAGAGCGTTTACCACCCTGCTTGCGGGAGACCACCACCACCTCATCCAGCCGTTGCGACTGGTTGACGGTGGTGTCGGCCTGCAATCCGATTGTCAACAAGAATAATCCAAGCATACTTCTTATCTCTTGCCTCTTACTTCTTACCTCTTAAATCGTGACATCCCAATACAGCGAGCTCAGTTCCCCGCCGCCAGCCACAACCTCGCCATCAACATTCCTCACGGTCAAGTGAATACGCCACAGACCTGTCATCGTCAGGTTGATAGTGCCCTGATAGCTGCCGTCGGCTTGTTTCACGAGAGCAGTATTGTCGGGTGATGTATGGTTGCCCATGTCAGGCATGCGGGGGTCGATGTCGATGGTGAAGGTGTCCGATGCTAACGTGTAGGGAGTAGTAGCCTTGGCGCTCTTCTTCGAGACGTAGGCACGGATGCTGTTGGTGCCAGTCTGCCACTCATTGGGATTCACCAGCGACAGGTAATAGGTGTTGTCGCCTACCTTAAACGACTTTATCCATGCTTGTCCGTCGGGCAGTGCATTGACCACGATGTCCTGTTTTTCAATACCGCCTGTCTTGCCTAATACCAGAGCGTCATACGACAGCGTCCATGAGCCGGCGTCACTGCTGTTCATCACGAACGATACCCAACTACGCTTCACGGCCAGATAGCCGTCGTTGAAACTCACTGCATCAGGACCCACTGGCGTGCTGTGATACATATCCATCTTCACCATGTGCATCAACGGCGTGAGGTTCGTCACGTCGAAGTTCTTAATATAGTTACCCGTCGACTGCTTGGTAGCTACGAAATAGATGTCGTTGTAGCCCGAGTGCAGAGCACCTGTCTTGGTATAGGCAAACACGTTGTACTTGCCATCGACAACGGTCGACAACTCTGGCACAATCTTCACCGTCTGCAAGAAACGGTACACCTGTAGTGCCTCCTCGGCCGAGCAGCAGTCGACATCGTCTGTGATGGTGATACCTGGAATCTCGATACCTGCCTGCACACCGTCGTCATTGCTGTTGCAGGAGGTCACGGTAGTGCCCAAGAGCACTACCACAACCGAAAGAAACAAATTTTTGAGTATCTTCATAACAATAACCAATAACCAATAACCATTAACCAATAACCAATAACCAATTAATATCCTGGGTTCTGTGCAATGCCGAGTGCCTCACCGCTCAGACCTGTCGGGATGGGCTGGCGATAGTGCTTGCCACGGACATTATTATACTTAGCCTTCAGATGGTTGTGCACCTTGGTAAAGTAGGCCTCCTGATCAGCGTTGTAGGTATTGCCGAGGGCGGTCTTCCAGTTGTCGGCGAAGTGCTTGTAAGCCGAAACCTTCTTGACAGAAGAAATCAAGTCCTTCCAGCGGTAGCTGTTCAGCACAGAGAACTGCTCGTAGGTGAACTCATAGTCCCATTCACGCTTGATCTCGGGGAAAGTGGGAGCGCTGACCTCGGCGATGCCGGCACGACGGCGCAGCTGGTTGAAGGGCTCTGCGGCTTCGCTGTTACGGCCCAACTGCACGAGGGCCTCAGCCTTCGTCAGCAACACTTCGGCATAGCGAATCTCGATACGGTCGACACTATTTTGCTTAATCTCCAGATTCTCTGAGTTCTCGTAGCTTTGGTCTACGCCCTTACCATTGATGGGCGTATAGATTGGTGAGTAGTAGTGGTAGGTCTGACCGTCCTCGGGGTTCTTCACCTCAATGAAGTATGTCTCTGCCAGACGCTTGTCATTAGGCTGCTCAGTCTTCCAGTCGTCATAAAGGTTGTCGTCGGCCACCTCGGTATGGTTCTGGGTATAGCCCTTGCCATTCTCACCATTCTGGAATGGGAAGGTCCATGAGCAGTGGGTCTGGTGGTTGCCCTGAGCGTCTTTCTTGTCACCATCGTGGGCAATGGTAAAGAGGTGCTCGTTGGTGCCACGCTTGTTGCTCTCATAGTCGCGGCCATAGAGCTTGTTGAACTCTGGATCGAGGGCCAGCTTACCGCTGTTGATGACCTTGTTGGCATACTCGACAGCCTTCTCCAGACGACTGTCAGTTTTCGAGAACTGCGGATCGGTCTGCCCATTGGCAATGGCCTGAACCTCTGCAGCACTCAGTGGGTTGTCACCCCATACCAGATAGGTACGAGCCAATAAGGCCTGAGCAGCTTGCTTGGAAGGCACGCGGGGGTCGCCATTATAGTCGTTCAACAGGGCTTCGGCCTCTGTGAAGTCGCTGACAATCTGGTTGAACACGACGTTCAGTTCCTGACGCTCTGTGGTACTTCCGCCCTTCTCTGTGAATACAGGCACCTCACCCCACAACTGGGCCAGCTTTAGGTAAGCCAGGGCACGCAGGAACTTAGCCTTTCCCACGGCGGCGTTATAACCCGACTGCGTCACCTTCTTGGCCTTCAGTGAATTATCGACGGTGGTGATGGCCTCGTTAGCCTGAGCAATGCCGAGGAGCAGGTGGTTGAATATCTTCACCTGATACCACGTGGTGGGTTCCTGTTCGAAACGGCTGTTCACAGGACCGGCCTCGCTCTCTTCACCCTCGAAGGAAATGAGTTTGTTCGAGTTCAGTTCGATGATGAACGAGAACGATGACGACAGGGGCTGCCAGTGGCTGTAGACACCGTTGACGAGCGCCAGAGCACTGGCATCATCGTCTACGACATTTTCGTCGGTCACCTGATTATTATTACTACCTGCGTCGTCGCTACTGCTCGAGCAAGATACGAATCCTAATGAAAGGGTTGCTGCCAATGCGGCACTGAATAAAAAGTTCTTCTTCTTCATACTTAAATCTCCTTTTACCTTTTAGTTAATACTGTGTGTAAGTTTAGTTTTATTTTAATGTTAAGTTAATACCAAATACGATGCTGCGCGATGAGGGGTAGGCACCTGCATCAGTTCCACTGGCCACCTCGGGATCATAGCCTTTATAGGGTGTGATGGTGAAGAGGTTCTGGCCCGTGGCGTATACACGCACGTCAACAGGGAATGTCTTGGCTAATGGAAGGCGATAGCCAATGGTGACGTTGCGCAACTTCAGATAGCTGGCGCTCTGCACATAACGGCTGTCGATATACGAGAAGGGACGGGCGTTGACGGTCGACAACGGATAGTCGATAGTGGCCAGACGCTCACCAACCGTGCTCAGCACGTTGTACGAGTCGCCAACCAGTTCTAGACGACGGCCCAGAGCGTTGTATACCTTGTTGCCATAGCTGCCGGCAAACGATGCCGAGAAGTCGAGTCTGTGCCATGTCAGCTGTGTCGATACGCCGTAGATGAGCTTGGGCTGGATGCTGCCCAGTATCTGACGGTCGTTACCATCGATGCGGTGGTTGCCGTCAGTGTCCTCAAACTTCAAGTCGCCAACCTTGGGTGTCTGTCCGTTGATGGTAGGCAACAGGCTCACGTCCTCGCCGGGCTGTACGATGCCGGAGTAGTTTAGCCCGTAAAACGAACCCAGCGACTCACCCTTACGCAGAATATACTGGTTGTCAGCACCCTGAATGACGTTGTCCGTTGCTCCCATGTCGGTAATCTCGTTCTTGTTGTAAGCCACATTGCCACCAAGCGTCCACGAGAGACGTTTGCGACGGATGAGGGCTACGTTGGCCGAGAGTTCTACGCCCTTGTTCTCGACATTACCTACATTCTGCAACTGGGTGGTAACGCCTGACGCAAAGCCCATTGGCACGACCAACAGCAGGTCGCTGGTTTTCTTGTAGTAAGCATCGAATGTAATGCTCAGACGGTCGTGCCAAAGTCCGAGGTCGACGCCGAGGTTATAACTGGCTGTCGTCTCCCACTTCAGATTGTCGTTGGCGGCATTCTGCTTCGAATAGCTGCTGCTGCCGGCATACGAACCTGTGGCGTAGGAGGTGGTGAAGGCATAGTCGCTGATTTCCTGATTGCCCACCAGACCTGCAGACAGGCGCACCTTCAGATAGTCGATGCTGCGGACGCGGCTCAGGAACGACTCCTTCTCGACGTTCCACGACAGACCCAACGAGGGGAAGTAGCCCCAACGGTTACCTGCCGAAAAACGGCTGCTGTTGTCGGCACGGAAGGTGGCCGTCGCGTTATAGCGTCCAAGGAATGTATAGTTGACGCGAGCTAGCAGTGAGTTCAGCGACGACTCGTTGATGCCGGTCTGCGGCGTATAGACGTTGGCACCGTCTCCCAGGTTATACTGCTTTAGAGCCTCGTTCGTGAAGTGGTTGGTACGGATGGAGCTGTAGGTTGATGTTTGGGTCTGACGGGTATAGCCTGCCAATGCATCGATATAGTGCTTGTCGTTCAGGTCGCGACTGTAGCTGATGGTATATTCCTGCTGCCACACGTCAGTCTGACGATTGCCCACACCGCCAATGCCCTGCGTGGCCAAACCGAGCGAGGTATAGGCTCCCGAGAAATAGTTCTGTGTCAACTTCTCGCTGTTCAGTCCCAACGAAGCTTTCAGCGTCAGGTCGCCAATGCGATAGGAAGCCCAGACGGTAGAGAGTAGATAGTTGTTGATGTTCTCTGCCACACTCTCTTTCAGGTCATAGACGGCATTGGCCGCATGGTCGCCAATGGCAAAGTAGGCATACTCGTAGGGATTGGTGAAGTTGTACGAGCCATCAGTATTGTAGACAGGAACGACGGGCGGTGTCAGCAGGGCATAGACAAAGCTGTTGGTGATGCCGGCTGAATAGGGCGACGAGTTGAACACCTGCTCCTCAGTCGTGGTCAGTCCGCTCTGCTTCGAACGACCGTAGGTGGCATTGACGCCAAAGCGCAGATCCTTCTTCAGTTCCCACTCGGCATTGACGTGGAAATTGTAACGCTGAAAACCAGAACCGATGACGATACCGTCCTGATCGGTATAGTTGGCCGAGAAGGCGTAGCGGTTCTTCTGTCCGCCACCGTTGATGCTCAGCTCGTGGGTCTGCTGGGTAGCTGTACGCAACACGGCATCCTGCCAGTCGGTACCCTTGCCTAAAGCTGCAATCCCAGCGTCGGTATAGCCGCCCTTGTTGCCGAAGAAGTCCTTCTGCAACTTAGCCCATTCAGAAGCACCCAGCAGGTCGAGTTTCTTGCTGACGTGGCTGACACCGATCTTATAGCCGTAACTGATGTTGACCTTGCCTTCGCCCAACTTACCCTTCTTTGTGGTAATCAGGATAACACCATTGGCACCGCGCGAACCGTAAATAGCGGTGGCAGAGACATCTTTCAGTACCTCGATGCTTTCGATGTCTGAAGGGTTAATGGTAGCCAGCGGATTCAGACTGCCCTCGATGGCACCAAGACCCGTGTCGTTCAGGGCGGCATCCTTGAAGTAGATGAAGCCGTCGACAACATAAAGAGGTTCGTTCGAGGCATTGATAGAGTTGCCGCCACGAATGCGTATCTGACTGTCGGCACCAGGCTGTCCACTGGTGGCTGTCACGTTCAAACCAGCCACCTGTCCACTCAGGGCGCCGTCGAGTGTAGGTTGCAGACTGTTCTCGAACACCTCGGCGCGAACGGTCGTCACGCTACCCGTCAACTGGGTGCGCTTCTGCGTGCCGTAGCCTACGACCACCACCTCGCTCAACTTGTTGGAATTGTCAATGAGCTGGATGTCGATGGCCTCCGAGTCATCATAGACGTCGATCTCCTGCGAACGGTAACCCACATACTCGACGCTCAACGTCAGCGGTAACTTGGTCTTGGTTACCAGGCGGAAGTTACCCTCTGCATCCGTCACGGCACCAGTCTCCTTACTCGACTTAGGTACCAGTGTGGCACCAACCAGGGGCTCACCAGTACGGGCATCAGTGATGCGACCCGTCAGGTTGGTCTGGGCAAAAGCTACAGTTGCCGTTGCCAGCAGTATAATCTGTGTAAACAATCTTTTTTCCATAAGCGCAAGTCTTCTCTAAAGGAACGGGCCGTCATTGCCCGTTCCTCAAATTTTAAAACAAGTATTTATTATGGCTAAAGTTTATTTTTGTGCTAAGTCTTTCTGGTTCACGCGCTGCTTCTGGGCTGCCAGCTCTTTCTGCGTCAGCGAGAGCAGACCGTAGTGGTGCAGGTCGCTGACACCTGTGCTCAGTATCCAACTTACGAAGTCGTTGATGGCGGCATTGCTGTGGTTGTAGGCAAAACCTACACGACCTACAGGGATTTCGTCATAGTGCGTCTGTTCCAACAGAGTGATGATGTCGTCCAGGCGTCCGCTTTCCAATGTCTGCCGACCCTGTTTGTCGATATCCAGAGGCAACAGCGTCAGCGATGCTTTCAGCTGGCGACTGTCTATATCAAAAATATTGGATAAGGAATTGATGGTGACACCCAGCGGGTCACGACTGATGGCGGTGGTCAGAAACGAGTCGTCGCCCGAAATCTTCTTGCCCTTGTAGTTGGCGGTCTCCTGCTTCAGATACGAGGCATACAGGCGCGAGGCCGATAGTTGGCTGTTGCCAGTATAGATGTGAATCTGCTGTTCGGCTTTCGTCTCATCCTCGTCGTCGTCCAACTCGTCCTTCACGAAGAACAGCGAACGCAACCTTTTGGCATTGAGACGGTGGGAGGCTGTCAGGTGGTCGGCCTCAGAATTCCTTGTAGTAACGGGAAGTACGGCAAAGCGGGCAAAGTTCACCGCTTCGGCATCGGTCGTTAAAAATAGTGTGTTGGAATTGCTATCCTGCGATTTCCCTGAAACAAACTGGAAATCAACATTTGTGTGAATCTTCTGGTAGTCGCTGGCCCACTTCTCTACCAATGGACGTACGAAGTTGGGTACATGCAGCGAAATCTTTTCCTGACTAATGGCTGTCTGGCTAAGCAGCAGCCCTAAGAACAATGCTATGTGGAATGCTGATTTTTTCATATTGTTGTTCGTTATATATATTAATAATGTGTTGGTTTCGCTTCTCCTTATCATTACGCATCATGTGCATGCTACAGCAACAGCAGCACCACATTCGCATTCGCAGGTTCATCATCATTGTTTTCATATTTCTATAATTTAATGTTTAATCTTTAATGTTTAATTTTCACGCTGCAAAGGTACGGCGATTTCTGCATTCCCACAATCCCATGTATATGGCATTTGCATACCACAACTATGGTATTTCGACAAAAAACGCCAGTAAATGCGAAATTCTACTGGCGATTTAACATATAAAGCAGTTATAGATGTACCTCTTTGTCCACGACCTCGGCGTTCAGAATCTTGAAAGAATTCAGATGCACACCCTCGTGGAGAGAGAGGATGGCGTAGCGGATGGTGGGGTCGTTGGCCAAACGGAGATCCTCCTGCGAGGGGCGCGAAGGCGAGGCAGGATGACTATGCCAATTGGCGAGGATCTTCAGGCCTTTGCTGCGAGCATATTTCAAGGCAGCGAACTGATCCTTCGGGGCGAAAGAGAAGTGCTCAGGGGAGTGGTCGATGTTCTCCATCCAGTAGTTTTCCTTCACGACATCACCCTCGTCCGTGGTAATACCCAGCAGGTAACCGCACGTCTCATTCGGTGCGTCCTGCCGGGCTTGGCTGATTAATTCATCAATTATTTCTTTACCTATAAACATACGGTCTTTCTTATTATACAAAATCAATGTTTCAAATCGCAAGCGGCCTGTTCGTAATCTATCAGATGATCGATGGTAGGATTAGTGCCACAGATGGCGCACGAGTCGCGATGCTTCACGGGAACGGTGCGGAACTGCATGGTCTTGGCATC
>JAEEGL014878753.1_pt1 | contig 11090 bp, 8 predicted proteins | sample 9134231 | NCBI WGS metagenome assembly JAEEGL01 (sample SAMN16246548, study PRJNA631951) | gut metagenome | biome: gut microbiome; feature: rumen; material: fiber-attached | host: Bos | place: Iran: Karaj | collected 2018-10
AGGAGGTGGACAACTACCTGAAACGCATCATGAACGATATTCACGAGAACTGCGTGAAGTACGGTACTGAGAAGGATGGCTACATCAACTACGTGAAGGGTGCCAACGTGGCCGGCTTCATGAAGGTTGCCAAGGCCATGATGGCTCAGGGCATTGTGTAAGCTTGACGAAGTCAAGAACTTAAATATATCTATCTGCCAGGGGCTGTACTCGCGATGAGCACAGCCCCTGTTTTTTATGTTTCAGCTATCTGAGTTTCAGCTCGTCGCCAATGCGAAGGTCATAATCGGGCGACAGATGGTTCATCTTGTAGAGAGACTTCAGGCGGATGCCATATTTCTGGGCAATGGTGTACATGGACTCACCACTGCGCACATAGTGACGACGGCCCTTGTAGTCCTTGGGGGCTTTCTTCTGCTTCTTCTTCAGCCAGATTACCTCACCCGGGTCGATGGGATCGTTCTTGTCGCGCTCGTTGTATTTTGCAATCTTGCGATAGGAGACTCCTATTTCTTCACCAATAGCACGGAACGTATCGCCTGAGCGGGCTATGATGTAGTAGTTCTTGTTGTAGATCTTGATGGGGTGCAGAGGCTGACCTGCAGTGGAATGGGCCTTCAGATGATCGACCAGCACCTTGTCGTAGCCCTTGGCCTTGTCGTACTCGTAAAGCTTGTAGAGCTGAATGAGGTCGATGAGCTTTTGGGCATATTGCGGATTGGTGGCATAGCCAGCTGCCTTCAGTCCACGGGCCCAGCCTTTATAGTCGGTGGCCTTCAAGCTGAAAAGACTCCTATAGCGCTGGCCAGTAGCCAGAAATCGGGAGTGGTCCTCATACGAGTCGAAAGCCGAGGGATAGGCACGGAAGCACTCGTTGCGCTGGTCGTCGTCGTGATAGACTGCCGCCCCACCCCATCCGTGGCACTTGATGCCAAAGTGGTTGTTGCCCTTGCGTGCCAGTTCGCTCTGTCCTGCCCCACTCTCAAAGATGCCCTGTGCCAACGTGATGCTTGCGGGAATCTTCCATCGTTTCATCTGCTCGATGGCAATGTCCTTGTATTGGTCTATATATTGCTGGTATCTCTGGTTCCAGGTCATCTGCGCCTGAGCGTTGCATGAGTACGCCAAAGCAATGACTAAAAGAGCTTTTTGCATCATGTGAATCAAATTTTTCTGCAAAAATACTACATTCTGCCGATATTTTATTATTTTTGCAGCAGAAAACTATAGATATTATGGAAGAAATTACTTTGAAGTCGACCATCAAGGTATGTCAGCCCGAAGAACTGAACGACGACGACCAGCAGCTGCTCAGGGTGGCTGTTGATTCCACACGCAAAAGCTATGCGCCATATTCCCACTTCTGTGTAGGTGCTGCGGTCAGACTGGAAAACGGACTGGTGTTGCCGGGATGCAACCAGGAGAACGCTGCCTTCCCGGCAGGCATCTGTGCAGAGCGGTCGGCCATCTTCGCTGCCGGGGCACAATATCCCAACCAGCCCATCGTGGCACTGGCCATTGCTGCCCGTGACACCACGGGGCAGCTGACACAGGATCCCATCTCGCCATGTGGCACATGCCGACAAGTAATCATCGAGACTGAGACCCGATTCCATCAGCCAGTACGCATCCTGCTCTACGGCCAGCGCAAGGTCTACGTCATTGAAGAGGGCATCAAGGCCCTGATGCCCCTGTCGTTTACTGAGTTCTAAAGTTAGTGATAACATCCCAGACCTTTCACCGTCGACAGGCTGTCGAGGTGAAAGTCATACATCAGGTTGTCTTCGTCGATCAGCCTGAAGTGCTGCTTGCCCTGGATGGAGTCTTCGGGCGTTTCCCAGATAATGTTGACGAACAAAGTCGTATCGGCATTCTCAGGCTTAGGCGTGCGCAGCAGGCAGTTCTCGAAATAGTAGTTGAAAGCTACCGTCGTATCGTTGCCAAGTTCGCCCATGATCACATCGTCTTCATAGCCAGTCACGATGCTGTTGGTACAGACGAACGCTTCCAGGGGATAGTTGTAGGCACCCTTGAAGTTGCGGAACCGCAATGCTGCACCACGGTCGGCAGAGAAGGGATAGAACTGGGCAAAGGTGCAGTTCTGCATGATGACTGCACCGCCATAGGCCACCAGACAGTCGCCCAGCGAGTTGCTGAACTGACAGTCGAGCAATCCCACGTAGGAATTGTTAGCCTCCAATCCAACGCCCTTGCTGTTGTGGATTATGCATCGCTCCATGTACAGTTTCTGGTGGTCGCTGTCCAGCGCATTTGAGTCGCAAACTATTGCATCACTGGCATTTCTTATCTCGGTGGAAACCAGTTCGTTACCAAACGAAGAAGAACGGAAGTGTAGCCCTCCCCACTGACCGCTGACACGATCGTAGGGCAGGTAAGAGAACATGTGATCAAGGCGGTCGCCACGCATCAACACACTGTCGGTGATGAGTGTTCCGTAGATGTCCATGCCAGCCTTGTCGTGGAAATAGAGCGTGGTGTTGCGGATGGTGAGCGTGGCTGCACTGTCTACCTTGATACTGCCATAGACGATGATGGGCTTTGACGACTCTATGAGCGTGTCATGGCTGACGACGACATCCCTCAGCTGGAGGGCATCCCAGGAACATCCTGAGAGGCAGATGCGCTGCTCTACCCCACTCTCCAGGATGAACACCAGGTCGTCTTCGACTTTCTGAGGTGCTTCCTTCAGATTCTCAGGTGCCGTGAGCTCGATGAAGACGCGCAGGCTGTCGCCTTTCCTCACTTCCAGGTCATGGATGACAGAACCCAGCGTGTTGTCAAGATACATGCCATCGACATTCACACGGAAGCCTGTCTGGTTGCCCTGGCGCAGTCTCACAGTGCTGATGCGTATGCCATCGGAGGCATTGTTGTAGACCCAGAGCGTGTAGGTAGACGAGCCGATGGTCGAGAATACGGTATCGAGCTTCACTGTATCGGTAGAGAAACTGAGCCTTGCCGAACGGCTGGTAGTGAAGGAATCATTGTCGGAACACGCCACCATCGCAGCGATGACCATGAGAAATAAAAAAATCCGTTTCATCATAACAATTGATAAAACGGATTTTTCAGTAAATTATTGTCAGTGACTACGGGAAAAATACCGCTTTACTTGTCACCGAAATAGCGCTTCAGCAGGCCAGCAAAGCCAGCACCATGACGTGCCTCGTCCTTAGCCATCTCATGAACGGTGTCGTGAATGGCATCGAAGCCGGCAACCTTGGCGTTCTTGGCAATGCGGAACTTGTCCTCGCAAGCACCTGCCTCGGCAGCAGCACGCTTCTCCAGGTTGGTCTTCGTGTCCCAAACGCACTCGCCCAGCAGCTCAGCAAAACGGCTGGCATGGTCGGCCTCTTCAAAGGCATAACGCTTGAAAGCCTCGGCAATCTCAGGATAACCTTCACGATCGGCCTGACGAGCCATGGCCAGATACATGCCTACCTCGCCGCACTCTCCGTTGAAGTGGTTGCGCAGGTCGTTGATCATCTCTTCGCTGACACCTTCGGGCTTGCCGTCGCCAATCTTGTGAACAGTGGCGTAGGTCATGTCGGCATCGTCCTTCAGTTCAGAGAACTTTGAGGCAGGAGCCTTACAGATGGGGCACTTCTCGGGAGCAGCATCGCCTTCATAGATATAACCACAAACGGCGCAGATGAATTTTTTCTTCATTGTTTTCTAATTGTTTAGTTATTGATAATCATTTTGTCGACTGCAAATATAAGAAGAAAAAGCTGTATACCCAAATATTTCTTCCACTTTGTCAGATATTTATACACTGTCTAATCTTTGCGCAACAGAAATCAGAAGCTGTAGTTGAATCCCAGTGACGAGTATTCCTTGAACTGCCAGTAGCCCAGTTTGTCGTCGTAGTTGTTGGAATCGTCGAAGCGCGGGAAGAGGAAGAGGTTGGCTGAGATGTACTTCGACACCTTGAGCACAAACGTGTTCTCCCATTCCATCTCAGCACGATGGAAGCTGGTGAAGGCATAAAGACGCGACTTCCATGTCACCACGTCGTTCAGTTTCCATTCCAGTGAGGCTGTCACCTGCGAACCGAAGTCTGTCAGCGAGTGGGTGTGCTTCGGCACTTTCACACCAAAGCTGGAGGCCAGTGCCGTGCGATCCACGTAGCGATAGTTCACAGCAAGGGGCGAGAGGTTCACAGTTCCCGTCAGTTTCTTGTTGAAAGCCTCCACCTTGTAGTCCATACCGAGACCTGCGTTGAGGTTGAAAGGCGACATGAAGTCGGAGAACACCTGCTCCTTGTTGGCCTTCAGACCGGGGGCGAACTGTGTATAGGCCAGCAACTGCAGCGTGTAGTACCAGCGCTTGGCTGCCTGCAGGCCCACCTTGCTCGTCAGACGGATGAGGTCTTCGTGGGTCTTGTATTTATGTACGGTGTCCGAGGGGGATGTCTGCAAGCCCAGCTTCAGCTCCAGCTTGTTGTCCCACTTCCACTTCGACTTGTTGTCGTAGTTGGCTTCAAGTGTAACGGCTCCCACAGCAGAATAATTGCTCTCACCACCTTTGTACCAGTTGTCCGACACGTAGTTCTGCATGAACTGCAGATAGCCGTCGCCTTTATGCTTCCAGAAGTTTGGCTTCTCCACAACCACATCCACGGTCTGCAGCACAGGCTCGTCGGGCATGGGTGTCTCGGCCTCTTCAGTCAGCGTAATCTGCTGCATGATAGGCGTTTCAATGTCAGTGCGCAGTTCGCCCGACTCCTGCATGTCGCTTTCTGTCGTACTCACCAGGTCTGGACGGTTCAGATAGGCATGCATCAGTGCTGCAGCCACCTCATTGCTGACGGCATCGTCCTGGCTGTTGTCAATGTCCAGTTGCTGCCTGGCCACATTGTGATAGAACGTGAAGGGCGTGAAAAGACGGTAGTAACGACCGTCGACTGAATCATTCTTCTGCGCGGCACTGGCGCTGAGCGTCAGGCTTGCCGCAATAAATAATGCTAATTTTCTCATAACTGAGTGCAAAGTTAAAAAAAAAATCGTAACTTTGCACCTTGTTTCAGAGAAATAATTATTTAATCAAGCATAAGAAAGCAAAAAATGAACAGAGACACATTAATCGGATTTGTGCTGATAGGCATTGTGCTCGTGGGCTTCAGCTGGTGGAACCAGCCTTCTGAAGAGCAGATTGAACAGTATCAGCGCCAGCAGGATAGCATTGCCGCTGTGCAGAAAGATGCAGAGATAAAGGCCCGGATGGCTGAAGCAGAACGCAAGGCAGAGGCCGAGGCTGCTGCACAGGGCGACTCTACAGCCCTCTTCTTCCAGGCTCTTAACGGTGAGGCACAGGACATTGTGCTGAGCAACGAAAAGGTGCAGCTGACCTTCTCTACCAAAGGCGGAACACTTTCGAAGGCTGTTATTATGGGCTTTGAAGACAAGGACTCGGCCCAGGACGTGACGCTCTTCGACGGTAAGGACCAGCAGATGAACTTCCTGCTTTCGGGTAAGAACGACAATATCATCACCCAAGACCTGTTCTTCACCCCGTCGGAAGTTACAGCACGCACCCTTACCATGACAGCATCGGCACAGAATGGTGGCAACATCACCTTCAAGTACGAGCTGGGCGACGACTATATGCTCCACTTCTCGCTGCTTGCAACAGGTCTGGGAGGCCAGTTTGCGCCCAACTGCAATGAGATGGACATTGAGTGGACATCGCGTGCCCGTCAGCAGGAGCGTGGCTTCATGTTTGAGAACCGCTATGCCACGCTTACCTATAAAGAGAAAGGTGGGGGCACTGACTATCTGAGCGAGACTTCGGAGAAGACCGAGACGCTTGAGGAGGCTCTCGACTGGGTAGCCTTCAAGAACCAGTTCTTTTCTGCCGTGCTCATCCCAAAGGAAGACTTCGCACAGAACGCTATCGTGACCAGCATTCCGCAGGAGAAGGGCTCAGGCTATCTGAAGAACTACAACGCACGGCTGAAGACCGCCTTCGACCCCAAGGGTGTGCAGGCATCAGAGTTTGAGATGTATATAGGCCCTAACGACTTCCGTCTCATCAAGAAGGTGGAGGAGCAGAGCCGTTTTGGCAAAGAGCTTGACCTGGAACAGCTGGTCTACTTAGGATGGCCTCTGTTCCGCATCATCAACCGCTGGTTCACCATCTATGTCTTCGACTGGCTCACGTCCTTCGGCTTCAACATGGGCATTGTGCTCATCCTCATCACCCTGCTGCTGAAGGCCATCACCTTCCCCATGGTGAAGAAGAGCTACATGTCGAGTGCCAAGATGCGTGTGCTGAAACCCAAACTTGAAGAGGCTACCAAGCAGTACGACAAGCCTGAGGACCAGATGAAGAAGCAGCAGGCCATGATGCAGCTCTACTCGCAGTATGGCGTATCGCCCCTGTCAGGCTGTCTGCCCATGCTCATTCAGATGCCCATCTGGATTGCTATGTTCAACTTCGTGCCTAACGCTATTCAGTTGCGCCGTGAGTCGTTCCTGTGGATTGACGACCTGTCGACCTACGATCCCATCGTGGAATGGAGCACCAACATCTGGGGCATCGGCGATCACCTGTCGCTTACCTGCATCCTGTTCTGTGTCAGTAACATTCTCTACAGCTATATGACCATGCGCCAGCAGCGCGACCAGATGGTGGGTCAGCAGGCTGAGCAGATGAAGATGATGCAGTGGATGATGTACCTCATGCCTATCATGTTCTTCTTCATGTTCAATGACTACTCGGCTGGACTGAACTTCTACTACTTCATCTCGCTGTTCTTCTCGGCAGCCATCATGTGGGTGCTCCGCAAGACCACTGATGACGCCAAGCTCCTGGCCATTCTTGAGGCACGCTACAAGGAGAACAAGAACAACCCGAAGAAGCAGAGCGGCCTGGCTGCCCGCCTGGAAGCCATGCAGAAGCAGGCTGAAGAGCTACAGCGCCAGCGCAACCAACGAAAATAATGTGTTTTGATGATATGAATGAAGAGTGGCGGGTCATACATTGTGACTCGCCACTTCTTCTTATTGTTTCAGTAGTCTGTCGATCTCATCAAACTGCTTTCCCATGTTCAGGTTCAGATAGATGCGATAGAGGGCTGGGCCCCATTTGGCTTTCTCGCCAGGCATGAGTTGACGGTAACGCTCCATGTAGGGACGTGTCTTCTGGTAAAGCTGGCGAAGCTGCTTCTTGTCCTTGCGCGAGTCGAGCTTCAGGGCAATGTTGAGATAGGCAGTACCAGCATTGAAGTAAGGCTCGGGCAGAGAGTCGTTCAACTGGATGAGACGGTCGCTCACCAGGATGCTCTCTCCGTAACGCTCCATGCGAAGCAGCGTGGTGCTCTTGGCAAAGAGGAACAGCTGACTGGAATCGTTGACGGCCAAGGCAGAGTCGGACAATGCCAGTGCCTTGTCGGGCCGTCCCTGCTGCATGTAAGCGTCGAAGAGGCGTGGGAAGAAATAGGGTGAGAGCGGATAATGGCGGAAACCTTCTTCAAGCGTCTTCACGTAAAACTCCTCGTCGTTGAGCCAGCTATGGGCTTCAGCAGTGTACTGGAGTATGGACTGCCTGCGGGCAGAATCACGAAGAGCCAACTGACGATGGCGAAGCGTGAGCACGGGATCGTGGAGCTTATAGGCGGAATAGGTGGCCCAGTAGGCAGCTTCAGGCATGCGCACATCGGTACTGTCGTAGCGATAGGCAGCAAAGAGCGGACGATACTGACAGTCGATGTACTGGCCAAAATAGTCGAAAGCCTGTCGGAAGTCAGCCTTGCGCACATGATAGATACCAGCCCCAAAGAGATTGGGACGGTAGGTGTTGAGCAGTTCGGCGTGCTTATCTCTGTATTCCAGCGACACACGTCCCTTGGCGTTGGGCTGCATGTCGAGCGAGTCGAGGGTCTCGCCTACGGTGAACATCCGTTTGCAGAGATTGAAGAAGGAGGCAGTGTCTTGTTTTTGTTTGAGGTAGAGGCGTTCGTTGGCCTGCATATACTGGCCACGCACAGCCTCGAACCATGTGAGGTAAATGCGTTTGTTATCCCTGTTTGCTGAGTCTTTCAGCAGGCCGGTCATCAGATTCTCGGCCTTGTCGTAGTCCTTGCCGCTCTTTATGTAAGACCGTGCCTGACTGAGCTCTTTCTTCTGAGCCATCGTCAGGCACGGTGTTATCATAAGTAAGAGAAGCAAGGCTGTGTGTCGTTGCTTCTGCATATTGAAGACTTAGGTTCTCTGTTTATTTGGTTCCCACGAGCTTTTCCATCTCGTCGCTCTTGGCCTTGTCGCCCAGCGAGTAGTAGATCTGATAGAGAGGATAAGCCCAGTTCACCTTCTCACGGTCGGGGTCAAGCTCCTTGGCACGCTCCAGGAATGAGCGGGCATCGCCCAGCACAGCCTTCACCTTGTCGGCATTCTCCTTGGTCAGACCGCCTGTCTTCTTGTCGGCCAGCTGATCCTTGAGGTCGATGGCCTTTGAGTTGAGGCACACACCAGCGTTGAACACGCACTGCACGAAGTCATTGTCAAGCTCGACAGCCTTCTTGTAAGCCTCTACAGCATCGTCCCACTTGCGCTCACCCATGAGCAGCTCGCCCTTCAGGGCCCAGGCCATCTTGTTCTCGGGAGCCATGGCAATCTCCTCTTCTACCCAATCCTTCATGGCATTACGGTTGCCTGCATGTGAATAGAAGTCCATGAGCAGGTTGAAGTAACGGCTCTCTTCGGGGTTCTGCTTGTGCAGGTCCTTCAGCATGGCAGTGTAGGAAGCCGAGTCTGCAGGAGTCTTCAGGTTCTCTTTCTTGGCGAAGAGCAGAATCTCGTTGGCATCGGCAGCCTTCTCAGGATTCTCAGCTGTGATCTTGGCATACTTCTCAGCATCTTCGAAGTTCTTCTCCTGATAGGACAGGAAGGCAGCATAGTAGGCAATGTCGTAGAAGAAAGGATCCTTCGGGAAGTCGGCCACCTCAGCGAAGATGGGGGTCTGCTTCATGCCCACATAGAGCTTCCAGGCGTTGAGGGCCTCTTGGTTGTTCTTCTGCTGATAGAAGAACTGTCCGGCCTGCACCAGAGCCACACCATGGATCTTATAGCGGTTCTGCGAGGCAGTGCGATACTTCAGCTTCACCTTGCCCTTCTCGTCGGGCAGCTGGTCGAACTCATCACACTTCAGGGCATTCTCCCATGCTGCTACGGCTGCACGCCACATGGTCAGCGTGTCGTAGGCTTCCTTCGACATCTGGCTCTTGACGGCCTCCTCGTTGATTTTGCTATACTGCTGGTGTTTGATTTCGCTCATCAGGTTCCATGCGGCAGCCTTGTCAGTGGTCTCAGCTGAGGTCAGTGCAGGAGCCAACATCTCTGCGGCCTGATTGAATTCTCCCTTGCCGAGCACTTTCTTGGCTTCCTTCACCAGTGCATCCTGTGCAATGGCCGAAGTGGCAGCTGCTGCCATCATGGCCAACATCATCATTTTTTTCATGTTCGTATAAATTTTGGTTTAACAGTTATTGTTCAGAATTATCTATGTTCTCGCTGAAGTCCACCATCGGTGTTTCACCTTCCTCAGATGCCTCCTGCTGCTCCATTGCACCCAGATCATCCTCGTCGGTAGCCGAGAGCACCTTGCACACAGAGGCGATGGTGTCGTTCTTCTTCGTTAGGTTAATCAGGCGAACGCCCTGAGTAGCACGACCCTGCGTGCGGACATCAGCCACCTTCAGACGGATGAGTACACCGCTCTTGTTGATGATCATCAGGTCGTTTTCGTCGGTCACTACCTTGATAGCCACCAGTCGGCCGGTCTTGTCGGTGATGTTGAGCGTCTTCACGCCCTTCTTGCCACGTGATGTCTTGCGGTAGTCCTCAATATCAGTACGCTTACCGTAGCCATTCTCCGATACCACCATGATGGTCTCTGTCTGCGGATCGTTCACGCAGACCATGCCCACAACCTCGTCGTCGCCATCGTCGACACGCATGCCAATGACACCTGTCGAGACACGTCCCATGGTGCGCACCTGGTCTTCGTTGAAGCGAACAGCACGTCCGTTCCTGTTGGCCATGATGATTTCGTTGTGGCCATTGGTCAGACGAACACCTACCACCTCGTCGCCTTCATTGATGTTCAAGGCACGCACACCTGCTGCACGCACATTCTTATAGGCATCGAGACAGGTCTTCTTGATGATGCCCTGCTTGGTGGCAAAGACCACGAAGTGCGACTTCAGGAACTCGTCGTCGTTGAAGTTCTTGATGCGAAGCACGGCATTGATGGCATCGTCAGGCTCTATGTTCAGCATGTTCTGGATGGCACGACCCTTCGAGTTCTTGTCACCCTCAGGAATCTCGTAGCACTTCTGCCAGTAGCAGCGACCCTTCTGGGTGAAGAACAGCAGTGTGTTGTGCATCGTGGCGGGATAGATATACTCAGTGAAGTCGTTGTCGCGATGACGGGCAGCCTTGGCACCCACACCACCACGACTCTGCTCACGGAACTCGCTGAGCGGAGTGCGCTTGATGTAACCCATGTGGGAGATGGTAATCACCACGGGGTCATCGGGATAGAAGTCTTCGGCGTTGAACTCATGGTCGAAGGGAATGATTTCCGTCTTACGCTCGTCACCATACTTCTCCTTCACTTCGTTCAGGTCGTCCTTCATCACCTGCTTGCAACGCTCAGGATTGTTCAGGATTTCTTCCAAGTCGGCGATGAGTTTCATCAGGTCGTCGTACTCCTGATGCAACTGATCCACACGCAGGCCGGTCAACTGACTCAGGCGCATATCCACGATAGCCTTCGACTGCAACTCGTCCAGGTCGAAGCGCTTCTCCAAGTTGCGCTGGGCATCGGTAGGTGTAGCCGACTGGCGGATGATGTGCACCACCTCGTCGATATTGTTCACGGCAATGATCAAGCCCTCCAGGATGTGGGCACGCTCCTGCGCCTTCTTCAGGTCGAACTTCGTGCGACGGATAGTCACCTCGTGACGATGCTCAATGAAGTAGCGGATACAGTCACGCAGTGAAAGGAGCTTTGGACGCATCTTGCCATGAGTGCCGGGAATGGGCACCAGGGCGATATTGTTCACA
>JAEEGL015171526.1_pt1 | contig 11090 bp, 6 predicted proteins | sample 9134231 | NCBI WGS metagenome assembly JAEEGL01 (sample SAMN16246548, study PRJNA631951) | gut metagenome | biome: gut microbiome; feature: rumen; material: fiber-attached | host: Bos | place: Iran: Karaj | collected 2018-10
CGAATAGAGCAGGGGTTTTTTGCCCCCCGCCGTACCGGAACTGCCCTTGCCGGCGACAATCGCCAGCCCGCAGGAAACAAAAATGTCAAGGCTTTTCTTAACCGTCTGCCGGCTGACCCCTGTTGCCGCCGCGATCTCGTTGACTTCATGAACACTGCCGTCCAGGAAACTGAGGATCACGTCCTTCCGGATCGACTGTTTCAGCTCTGAAAGCTTTGCGTTTTCTTTGCTGCTGGCCAAGGTATGCACCTCCCGGCAATATGTTCGTTATCATTTAGATCCAGCATCAGTATAGGGCATCAGTTTTGTAATTTCAAGACGTAACTAAAATTTTTGGAGTTTATTAACATTTTCTGCTTTACATTTGGCCCGGATATCTCTATAATGAGCTTGGTAATGTTATAAAATTCCATAACCAATGGCAATTGTATCATACTGACAGGACCTGACAGGAGGAAAGTGGAATGATCAGGGAAAGTTTCAACACCGGTTGGTTTATCGCACCCCCTTCCGGGCTGGCCGCGCTGATCGGCGGCGGATCACAGGAAAGAAAGGCGATCACCCTGCCCTATGACGTGATGCTGGATGAGCCCCGCAGTGCGGACAGCCCCAACGGCGCCGCTGTCGCCTTCTATCCGGCTGTCGCCAAGACAGTAGAGAAATCCTTCCCTGTTCCGGCTGAATGGAAAGACAAAACCGTCGTCTTCGAATTCGAAGGGGTTTATATGAATGCCTCCGTTTACATCAACGGGGATTATGCCGGCGGTTTCCCCAACGGCTATTCCAATTTCTATGTGGAAGCGGACAATTTCCTGAAATACGGAGAGGAAAACAAGATCTCCGTCAGTTTCCATACCGCGCAGGACGCGCGCTGGTACTCCGGCGCGGGCATCTACCGCAATGTGAAGATTATGGTGGCGGACCTGGTCCACGTCGTTCCGGACAGCTTCCGGGTCTCCACGCCGGAGATCGATGAGGAAGGCGCCCTGGCTGACGTCACCCTGACCGTTTCGAACAAAGGCCATCAGGCCGTGCCCGTACTCATAAAGACCGAAATCCTGGACACGGACGGAAACCCGGTCATCACCGGGGAAACCCAGGTGACCGCCTGGCCGGGAAAGTGTATCCCCGCCCACCAGCGCCTCTATCTGGAAAACGCCCGCCGCTGGAGCGAGAAGGATCCCTACCTGTATACCGTAAAAACAACGCTGGTCAGCGGTGAAAGCATATTGGACAGCGATACCTGCCGGCTGGGCGTCCGCCGCCTGCAGCTGGACCCGAAGCACGGCCTGCGCGTGAACGGCAGGGTTGTCAAGCTCCGGGGCGCTTGCGTGCACCACGATAACGGCCTGATCGGTGCCGCAGATATCGACAGGGCGGAAGAGCGCCGGGTGGAGATCCTGAAAGCCTCCGGCTTCAACGCCGTTCGCAGCGCGCACAACCCTGTCAGCAAGGCTTTCCTTGACGCCTGCGACCGCCTCGGCATGTTCGTCATGGACGAGATCAGCGATGTGTGGACCCGGCCGAAGAATCCCTACGACTACGCTTCTTCCTTCCCCTTTACCTGGGAAGCACATGTGGAGCATATGATCGCCAAGGACTTCAATCATCCATCGGTCATCCTGTATTCCATCGGCAATGAGATTCCTGAAAACGGCACCCCCAACGGCGCTGACTGGGGTCGGAAGCTGGCGGAGAAGGTCCGGGAGCTGGACAGCACCCGTTATGTGATGAACGCCGTCAACACGATGCTGGCCGTTATGGACCAGCTGATGGCCATGGCAGGAAAACAGCAGGGCGGTGAAATCAACCAGATGATGACGGATCTGGGTTCCATGATGGGTAAGCTCAATGATTCCGACCTGGTGACCAACGCCACCCGGGAGAGTTTCGACCTCCTGGATGTCTGCGGCTACAACTATGCTACCACCCGTTACGCGCTGGATAAGAAGCTGTTCCCGAACCGGGTACTCGTAGGCAGTGAGACCACCCCGCTCCAGATCGCGGAAAACTGGGCAGTGATCACCGCTAACCCCCACGCCATCGGCGACTTCACCTGGACCGGGTGGGACTATATGGGCGAATCCGGCATCGGTAAGATGGAATATGCTGAGGATGGGGTCGCCCCTGGTTTCATGGGCGCGTATCCCTGGTACATCGCCTACTGCTCCGATATTGACATCACCGGCTTCCGCCGTCCGATGAGCTACTACCGTCAGATCGTCTTCGGGGAGCGGAAGGAGCCTTACATCGCAGTGGACTACCCGAAGAACTACGGCAAAACCTTGCTCCCCGGCATGTGGCAAACCTTCAACGCCTTCTCCGGCTGGAGCTGGGAGGGCTATGAAGGCAAGACCGTGCGGGTGAACGTGTTCGGCGCCGGCGACCGCTTTGCTCTCCTGCTCAACGGCACAGAGGTTGCAAAGGGCGAACTGAAGGAATTTAAGGGGTTTGCAGATATTCCCTATGAGCCCGGCGAACTGACCGCTGTCACCTGGGCCGGAGAACAGGAGACCGGCCGATATACCCTGAAGACTGCGGAAGGCCCGGTGCATCTGGAGGCGAAGGCAGACCGCGAGGTCGTCCGCGCCGATGACACCGACTTGTGCTATGTGGAGATCCTGCTGAAGGGCGAGAACGGCATCGTGAACCCGATGGCGGACCGGCTGATCAAAGCCTCCGTTACCGGCGCTGGCGAGTTGAAAGCCCTGGGTACCGGAAATCCCGCCACCACGGAAGTGTTCTCCGCCGGGCAGTTCACGTCCTTCGACGGCCGCGCAGTGGCAGTCATCCGTCCCACAGGCACCGGAGAAATCCTCCTCACTGTGGAAGCGGAAGGAATCGAATCCGTAACGGTAGCCATCCGGGCGGAGTGAGACCGGATAAACCCACTTTTGATTCAAGACAGGATACAGGAGGTTGGTTGCAGGCATGAGTGAGAACTTGTTACTTTCCGCGCGGGGAGTCAACAAATCTTTCGGCGCAACGCGGGCCCTGATCGACGTGGACGTGGACATCTGCCTGGGCGAGATCCGGGGCCTGATCGGAGAGAATGGATCCGGTAAATCCACTTTTTCTTCCATCGTCGCAGGCGCGCAGAAGGAGGACAGCGGTACCTTTATCCTGAAGGGTGAGGAATACCACCCGAAGAGCATGGTGGACGCGCAGGCGCACGGCGTCAGCATGATCATCCAGGAAATGGGCACCATCGGCGGGATTACTGTTGCGTCCAACATTTTTGCCGGCCGCTTGGAGCAGTTCGCCAAGGGCGGACTGCTGAACTGGAAAAAGATCAATGCTGAGGCGGACAGGGTGCTGACTGATATCGGCGCGCCGGAGATCAAAGGCAGTATGATGATTAATATGCTGAACTTTGAGGACCGGAAGATTGTTGAGATCGCCCGGGCCATGTCCACCAGCCCGGACCTGCTGATCATCGACGAGACCACCACCGCCCTCGCCACCAAAGGCCGCAGGCTGCTCTACAGGCTGATTGAGCGCATGCATAATGAAAACAAGGCTGTGCTGTTCATCAGCCATGATCTGGACGAACTAATGGAGGTCTGCAACACCATCACAGTGCTCCGGGACGGCGTTATCATCGATACGCTGGACAAAGAACACATGTCTGTCGAACTGATGCGTAAACTGATGGTCGGCCGTGAACTGGTGGGAAGCTACTACCGCGACGACTTTGACGGAACAAGCAGCGACGAGGTGGTGCTGCAGGCGGATCATGTCTCCTTGCTCAATGGCTTCGAAAACGTGGATATCAAGCTTCACAAAGGGGAAATTCTGGGATTTGGCGGCCTGTCTGACTGCGGCATGCACGAGCTGGGCAAGGTACTTTACGGTATCGAGAAGCCCCTGACCGGCGAAGTCTATATGTTGAAGAACGGGCAGAAGAAACCGGTAACCGATCCGGTGACCGCAGTGAGCTACAACATGGCCTATGTTTCCAAGGATCGCGACAAGGAATCCGTAATCCTCAGCGCTTCCATCAAAAACAACATCGTCCTTCCCTCGCTCAGGAGACTGAGAAAAGTCCTGGGATTTATCTCCCCGAAGAGCGAGAAAAAACTGACGGATCAACAGATTCAGGTTATGTCCATCAAGTGCCGCAACGGTAACCAGCTGGTTAAAGAATTGTCAGGCGGCAACAAACAGAAAGTCGTTTTCTCCAAGTGGCTGGGCACTGACTCGGACGTGCTGATCCTGGACTGCCCGACACGCGGTATCGACGTCGGCGTCAAGGCGGATATGTATAAGCTGATCATGGAACTTAAGCGACGGGGTAAGGCGATCATCATGATCTCCGAGGAACTGCTGGAACTGATCGGTATGAGCGACCGGATCATGCTCTTCAAGGACGGACTGTTCACAAAGGAACTCTTGCGCAGTGAGGACCTGAGTGAAAAGGACGTCATTGAGTACATTATTTAAGGGCGGGTGAAGACAGTGGCAGACAATTATGCAGTCAGACATAATGAGAAGAACGAAGCCATTCAGGCAGCATTGGAGAAGAAGGAAGCCCGCAAACAGTTGATCAGCAAGTTTGTGCCTTATCTCGGCCTGGCCTTCATAGTGGTGTTCTTCATCATTGTTACGGGAGGAAAGTTTATCTCCGCGGATAATATCGGCAACCTGATCAACCAGGGCTTCGTGCTGATCATGATCGCAGTAGGATCCTCCTTTGTCTATGCCCACGGGGGGATGGACTTCAGTGTCGGAGCTGTTTCCGGCGTGGCCCAGCTGGTTTGTGGCCTGCTGATCCTGGCCGGGGTTCCGTTGCCCCTCTGTATCCTGGCCTGTGTCCTGGTGTGTGTGATCGGCGCCGGCTGTACAGCAACCATCGCCCTGGTACTGGGAGTCCCGGTATTCATCGGCTCCATGTGCGTTCGGACTTCCTTTGCGGGCATCCTGAGCACCGCAACCACCAACAGCGATATTTCCATCCTTTTCTCTGAGTATGCGTTCATGAATAATACCACGATCAAGGCAATCATCATGGCAATAGTGATCGCACTGGGTTACTACTTGTTTAATTACACTACCATCGGCAAGTATAACAAGGCACTGGGCGGTAACATTCTGACAGCCCGGCAGGCGGGTGTGAGCGACAAAAAACTCATTTTTTCCGCTTACATGCTGATGGGCGTCTGCGTAGGCATCGCGTCCGTGTTTGCCTTCTTCCGGGCCGGAACCGTATCTTCCTATTCTGGTAACGGCTATGAATTCAATATCATGATGGCCATCGTGCTGGGCGGTTTCCCGATGACAGGCGGAGAAAAGTCCCGGATTGCCGCCGCCATCATCGGCGCACTGACGGTTACATGCTTATCCAACGGTCTGCAGCTGTGGGGTTTGGACGCCCTGTTGGTTAGCGGCGTCAAGGGCATCCTGTTCGTGATCATCGTGGCCTTGAGCTACGACCGCAGTGCCGGCAAGCTTGTCAGTTGATCCCCCCCTCATCCCTGTTCCCGACGCCATGGATCGGCGTTCACAAATATCAAGAGACCAAATAGAAAGGAAATGAAAACCATGAAGAAACTGCTTTCCCTTATCCTTGCGCTCTGTATGTTCCTGACGGTTGCCGCCGCGTCAGCGGAAGTAGCCGGTACCGGAGAGATCAGGTTCGCTGATCCGGACACTTCCATGCTGGACCAGGATATTCTGAACAGCCTGCCTCATTACAAACTGGCTTTCTCCTATTATTCTTTCACTGATAAGCTGGGCCAGCAGTTCAGGCTCTGCTTCGATTACCTGTGTAAAGCTTTCAATATTGAGCCCTACTTCTTCGAGACTGGCATGGGCGATGAAGCTGTTACCAATCTTGAATCCGTCCTGGCAAAGGGCGACATCGACGGCGTGGTTTACGTCGGCGGCTCCCAGGCATTGATTAACGTGTGTGAAAAGTACAAGGTTCCTTTCATTTCCGCCTGCGGATTCCCCTCTACGGAGAACGAGCAGCAGGGTATGGCAGCGTCTGATTATTACCTTGGTGGTGTGGTGGACGCGGACTACTGGGCAGGTACCCGCTGCCTGGAGGTTCTGTATGATGCAGGCTGCCGCAACATCTGTTTCTCCGGCCTGACCCAGGGCTTTGTGAAATCCCATGACGACCGTGCCAAGGCGATGCGGGACTTTATTGCAGCCCATCCTGACATGAAACTGCTGGCGGATTCCTACACCATCGGCAAAGCACAGGACGATATCCCCACCTTCGCCGCTTCTTTCGGCGGAATCATGGATGGATATGTATCCACCGCTTCCGCGGATGCTGTGTATTCTGCTCTTGAATCTGAGATGCTGGCGGATGGTTCTGTGAAGTATACCACGGTTGATATTGCTTCCCAGACCGGCGTTTATTTCCAGAACGGCGTTCAGCTGTGGACCTGCGGCGGCCAGTATCCGACTATTATGGTGGCCTTTGCGATCCTGTACAACTATCTCCACGATGGCGTACAGATGATCCCGGACAAGACCCAGCCCCTGACCCGTAAGTACCTCGAGATTACCTCCTATGAAGACTATGAAAACTACTGCAAGTATGTTGAATCCGAAATCCCGCCATATACTGCGGAAGAGATTTCCAGGATGATGCTTGTCTTCAATCCGGACGTGACTTATGCTGATCTGGAGAAGGAAGCTGAGAATTACAGCCTTGCGGACGTTATTGCACGTCATGAAAGTCTGATGAAGTAACTGCCTCAACTCATCCCGTCCGGGGAACGCTTTACGGGGTTCCCCGGACAGCGGTTTCGTTATTAACTGATGCTTATGCAGTGAGGAGAATGAACTTGAAGACACAGAATAAAGCGCTGCAGTTTCTGCTCAGGATCCTGAAAAGCCTGATCATCCCTGTAGGCATGTGGGCGATTTTCGCCCTCCTGACCGGCGGACGTACGGCAACCACCCGGATGCTGATCACCACCCTGCGCCAGTCGGTGTCCGCATCCATTATCTGCTATGGGCTGATACTGGCCATGAATGTAGGAATGATCAATTTCTCGGCAGGCGCTATGATGCTCTTCGCAGGAATTGTGGGCGGCAATCTTGCCAAAACTATCGGTCTTGGCTGGCCGGGACTGCTGATTATATGCATCCTCATCTGCCTGGCAGAAGGTGCGTTGGAAGGCCTGCTGTACAACGCCATGCGCGTACCCTGCATCGTGATGTCCATCGGTATGATGCTGGTATGGGAATCGCTGCCGAAGATCATTTATCCCAACGGTGTCAATCTGAATGGTCCGATCACGATCCTGTGCAAGCAGCCCTGGTGCTTCTGGGTGATGGGTGTTACGGCGGTTATTTTCTATATTGTCTATAACAAGACGCCGTTCGGGCACAACCTGCGGGCCATCGGTTCCAATCAGGGCATCGCCAACTCAGTAGGTCTGGACTCCGACAGGATCAAGTTTGCCGTGTTCACCATTGGCGGCCTGTTCCTCGGTATTGGCGCTGCTTTGTATATCTCCAGTGCGGGCGAACAGCGCAACGTGTCGGCCATGGGCTCCATGACCATCATGATGGATGCCTTCATGGGCATGTTCATCGCCATGTTCATCTCCAGATACATCGATACGTCCATCGCGGTGGTGCTGGGCACCTTCGCCATGAAAATGCTGTCCAACGGTTTTGTAGCCATGGGACTGTCCGCTACTGTGCGGGACATAATCCAGGGCGTCTTCCTGCTGGTGTTGCTGGTCATCTCCGCCAATGCTGGTCTGATTGAGAGAACCCGCGCAAACAAGGCATTCAAGGAGAAATGCATTGCGGACTACAACGCGGCACAAAAAACCGCCTGACAGCCGGAAGACAGTACCGGACGGCATGAGAAGCGAAAGCATAAAACCCCGGATCGGACTCCGAAACGGGAACATATGGATTTCCGCGGGAGGAAGATGCTTTTCCCTTGACCTGAACGAGGATTACAGGGGGTATCTTCCTTCCTGCCGTTATACAGCTGTTGCGGAGGTTCGCGGAACATATTATGCCTGCGGAAGCCGGGAGGACGGCCGGTTGATGCTGGTTTCTTCCGGGGACGGGAAAACCTGGGCGGAACGTCCTGCTGGTCCGGAACAGGATCCCTTTTCCCCGGAAATGCGGGGAGACGCCGTATCCATCCTGGCGGATCCGGACTCCGGGGAGCTGCTGATTGTCTGTGCGGGCGGCGTGGCGGAAATCCTTCCGGACTGCCCGCGCTGTGCCCGAGCAGTGCGCGTGAGCCGGAAGCCGGTCACGGCCGCGAAGATTCTGGGAACGGATCTGGTGCTTTATTATAAATACAAAGAAATCAACCGCGTAACCTTGCAGGATCTGATCCGCCACCGGATCAATCTGGAATACGCGGTACGGAACGGATACACGCTCGTCGACCTGCGACCCCAGGATCGGGCGGACCCCCTGCCGCTTCCAGCCCTGCCCCTAGCACCTGGGCAGTTGCTGAACGCAAAACCGGACGCTGCGAAGCTGGCTCTCTTCGCAGAGGAGGCAGAGATGGCGGACAGGACGGCGGATATGTTGGTCCGGAAGGGATGGAGCAACGCGAGATCACTGGGAGATCCAGGGACCATGCTCCTGATCTGAAAAAACATGAAACTGAAAAAGGAGAAATGAACCATGGAAAAATTCAGGGATCAAACCCTTTCTTTCAAGGAGCGCGCTGCGGACCTTGTCAGCCGCATGACACTGGAAGAAAAGATCGCCTGGTGCGGTACGTGGACCTGCGCCATTCCCAGACTCGGTATTCCGCAGTGGCACTATGCCAATGAGGCAAGCCACGGCATTAACGCACTGAACTATGTGAACGAAAAGGCATATAATGTGACATCCTTCCCGGTGTGCCTGGCTATGGGCCAGAGCTGGGACCGGAAGAAGATCGCAGAGGTAACAAAAGCAATTTCCGATGAGATCCGCGCAGCGCACAATATCGGAAACGAAAGCCTGAGCTTCTGGTGCCCGACTATCAACCTGTCCAGGGATCCCCGGAACGGACGCAGCGACGAGAATTTCGGCGAGGATCCCTATCTGGGCGGAAAGATGGCAGCCGCATATATCAGGGGTTTTCAGGGGGCAGAGGAAAGTGACAAATACGTCAAGGCTGCCGCCACCCCAAAGCACTATATGCTGAACAGCAGCGAAAACAACCGGAATACCGGCATTTCCTTTGCAGACGAGAAAACCATCCGCGAATACTATGCCCGGGTGTTTGAATACGCTTTCCGGGAAGGTAAGGCGGAATCCACCATGATCAGCTACAACCGGATCAACGGCGTTCCTGCGGGCGCCAGTGAATTTGCAATGGGTACTCTTCTCCGGGAGGAATGGGGCTTTGACGGCTATGTTACTTCCGACTGCGGTGCGGTGCAGCAGGCGTATAATCCCGGTGCCACCAGCATCGGCCAGAAGCCGGGTGTGGGACACTACTATTTCAACACGCCGGAGGAGGCTTGTGCCGGCACTCTGATCGCAGGATGCGACATCAGTTGCGGCGGAGAGCACCGGGCGCACCTGCGGCAGGCTTTGGAACAGGGCCTGATCACCGAGGACCAGATTGACCGGAACGTGATCCGGAATATCACCTCCCTGTTCCGCCAGGGCATTTTTGATGACAGGACTCCCTGGGACCGCCTGGGGGCGGACCAGCTGGCCAGCAAAGAACACGATGATCTGGCGGTGGACATGGCCAATGACACCATCGTGCTGCTGAAGAACGAAAAAGGTCTTCTGCCCCTGAAGAAGGAAGGCCTGAAGAAAGTGCTGGTGGTAGGGCCCAACGCGAAATACCGTGAACTGGGCGGCTACTCATGCGGCAGCTTCGGTGTTGGCGGCGGTTTGGACACAAAGTACAATGTGGAAGCACTGGACGGGATCCGGAACGAATTGGAGAATACCGGCACGGAAGTAGTCTATGAAAAGGGCTGGTGTGCCCAGAAAGAATTCGGTGGCGGTATTATGGAGATGATCAATTCCATTCCCGGTGTTGATCCTGCCCAGGTTATGCAGATGATGCAGAACGCCATGGGCATTTACCACGATGAAGACACAAAGACTTATGACCTGCCGGAATATGTGCCGTATCAGGCACCGGAAGATCCGGACCTGAAGGGGGATAACGACGTCCTGTTTACCCGGGCCCTGGAAGCCGCGAAGGACGCGGATCTGGTAATCATGGTGGCCGGCACCGACAGCAGCACGGCCTCTGAAGGCAATGACCGCACATCCATCTCCCTGCCTTCCGGTCAGGGAGAGAAGATCGAACGGATGCTGGAGGTCAATCCGAATACCGTTGTTGTGCTGACGGTGATGGGCACCATCGGCGATCCGGCGCTGGATAAGTGCCACAGCCTGGTCTGCGCCACCTACGCCGGGCAGAGTCAGGGTACGGCCATTGCAAATGTGCTTTTCGGCAAGGTGAACCCCAACGGCAAGCTGACTGCCACCTGGTATAAGGACGACAGCCAGCTGCCCCACATCAATGACTACGGTATCCGCAAAGCGGATGTGCTGACCCAGGATCACGGCAGGACCTACTGGTACCTGGACGAGGAACCGAGGTTCCCCTTCGGCTACGGCCTGCACTATACCACCTTCGATTATGCCAATCTGCGGCTGAAGGAAACCGAGATTCCAAACGGCACGAGCCTGACGGTTTCCGTGGATGTGACGAACACCGGCAGCATGGCCGGCAAGGAAATCGTGGAGCTGTATATCCGGAAGGTCGTGGATGAGACCTACGGAGAAAAACCCGGTTACAACAAACCGTTCCGCCAGCTGAAGGGCTTTGAGAAAGTGGAACTGGCACCCGGAGAGACAAAGACTGTTACCATCGGGGTGCCCCTCCGGGATATCACCTTCTGGAACTACTTCCGGAAAAAGATGTGCATCGAACCCGGCGATTATGTGGTCGAGGTAGGACGCTCCAGCGCGGACCTGCCCTGCAGCAGGCAGTTCACCATCGTGGGCGAGTGGGACGCTCCCCTTTCCACCGTGTATGCGGAACTGGACAAATACTGCTACCAGCCGGGAGAGACCGGACGTATGAAGGTGGTTGCCACCCTGGAGGATACCACCCGGGTATGCCTGAA
>JAEEGL015531985.1_pt1 | contig 11090 bp, 12 predicted proteins | sample 9134231 | NCBI WGS metagenome assembly JAEEGL01 (sample SAMN16246548, study PRJNA631951) | gut metagenome | biome: gut microbiome; feature: rumen; material: fiber-attached | host: Bos | place: Iran: Karaj | collected 2018-10
AGCCCAATGATATAAATCCGACTTTCATATTTCACCTACTATCATATCATTTAAAAAGAAACAAGGCTATGATTCCTTGTTTCTGGCATTCATCCGATATCTTTCTTTTCTTTCTTCCTTGATCTTGGCCTGAATGAATTCCCTGCGTTTTTTCCGCTTGATCCTCTCGACTTCCTGATTCTTCTTCTTCTTGTAGTTCGGTTTGACTTTCTCGTTTTTTCTGTGGAGGGTCTTTACGATCTGCTTTTCATCCACATCGGCCTTGATCTGTTTCTTTCTGACTGGATTGGAAGCTTCCTTCCACTGCCCCTTTTTATATTCCCTGGCAGTGAAACTGATGCCTTTCTTATTCAGCAGACGGATCGCTGGGAGATCCTCCTCCTTGTAGAGAAGGAAACAGGTCCCGTCTTTTTCGTTCCTTCCGGTCCTTCCGGCTCTGTGCATGTAGAACTGCAGCTGCTTGGGCAGGCCCATGGATACGACATGGGATACTTCCTCGATGTCGATCCCTCGGGATGCGACGTCGGAAGCGATCACGTAGGTGTATTTTCCCGACTGCAGGTCCTTGATGGCCTTCTGACGGGTCCGGGAATCCAGACCGCCGTGGATCAGCAGAGCCTTGATCCCCTTCTCACTGAGATACTCGTAAGTCCTGTCCGCTTCGTCCTTGCTGTTGGCGAAGATCAGGCACACATACGGCTTGAATCCGCCCAGGATATCGTACAGGGTCTCATGGTATTCCTTGTGCTTGCAGTTGATCAGAACGTGGCTGATCCTGGGATCCCTCTTGCTGTCGGAGACCTGAATGATCTTCGGATGGTTCAGATATCTGCTGACGAAATGGCTGAGTTCTTCCGGAAACGTTGCGGAGAAGCAAAGCACTTCCGGATCCTTCACCATATGGGAAAATACCGCATCGATATCTTCCAGGAAACCGAACTCCAGTGTCATGTCCGCTTCATCGATGACGAACATCTGCACAAAATCCACGCGCAGCGCGTTGGAAGCAAACAGATCGCGGATCCTGCCCGGTGTACCGATGACGATGTGCGGGGCTTTTTCCATCCTGGCCAGGGACCTTTTCTTGTCCGTTCCTCCGGCCAGCAGTTCTATCCTGAGTTCCGGAAACACTTCCTTCATCAGCAGACAGTTCTGATAGACCTGATACGCCAGTTCCCTCGTCGGAAGGGAGATCAGTACCTGTGTCTTGTCGGAGAGAGGATTGATCATCTCCATCACCGGGATCAGATAGGCGTGCGTCTTCCCCGTTCCGGTCTTGGACAGTGCGATCACGTCCTTATGTTTCGAAGTGTATTTCAAAACTTCTTCCTGAACGGCCGTCAGTTCTTCAAAACCGTTGAGTTCGATAAAGCGCAGAGTGCTTTCCTTCAGTGTCTTGTTCATACGCATCTATTTTAACATACTGCTATAATTTAGATATGGAAATCAGAAAAGTGATCCCCAGCGGCTACTGCAAAGGAGTCGTCAATGCGATACGACTGGCAAAGAAGACCCGCAGTGACCATCCGGAAGAAAAGATCTACGTTCTGGGCATGCTGGTACACAATTCCTATGTTTCAAAGGAACTTGCCGATCTGGATATCGTCACTCTGGATGACACCTTCAAAAGCAAGTCGGAACTGGTCGATGAGATCCAGGAAGGGATCGTCATTTTTACCGCGCACGGGATCTCAGGACAGATCAGAGACAAAGTCGTTGCCAAAGGCCTGAAATATGTCGATGCGACCTGCGTGGATGTCCTGAAGACCCAGGAGATCATCCTTGAACACCTCAACAAGGGATATGATGTCATCTACTTCGGCAAGAAGAAGCACCCCGAAGCGGAAGCGGTCCTGTCTCTTTCCGACAGGATCCATCTGATCGGCAACGAAAACGATCTCGAATCGCTCCAAATCGAGAATCCGAAAGTCTTTCTGACCAATCAGACGACGATGTCCTTTTTGGAACTGCGTGATCTCATCGGAAAGGCGAAGGAACGCTTTCCTCATATCGAGATCCAATCCGAGATCTGCAACGCGACAGGAGCCAGACAGGAAGCGATCCTGAAACTGGAAGACTGCGATCTGCTCTATGTCGTAGGCGATCCCCGTTCCAACAATACCCGCCGACTGGCGGATATCGCCGAAAGAAAAGGCATAAAAAAAGTCCGGATGATCCAGACCTGTGACGAGATCGATCTGAACGACCTTACAGATGTCGACACCGTTTACGTGACCGCCGGAGCTTCCACTCCTCCCTATCTCATCGACGGAGTCATGGAACGCTTAACGGCGCAGACGCGATAGCAGTTTGCGGATCGAGATATCCTTGATCCCGAAGATCTTCTGAGGCAGACCCAGATAGACCGTGGCGGAATAATAGATAAACAGCATCAGAATTCCGAGGACTCCCATGACCAGCAGACAGACGAGTCGGCTGTGGAAGACAAACGGAAGCAGACCATGTATGACATAGGCAGGTATGACCATGACGATCGAGCAGATCAGGATCCTCAGCATGCGCAGACCTGATCCTTTTATGTTGAGGCCGAAATAGCGGCGCAGATACAGATAATAGAAGACGATCTGGGTAAGATAGTAGAATCCGGAGGAGTAGATCATTCCGTAAGTCCCGAAGAAACGTACCATCGGGAAGAACGTTAACAGTTTGATCAGAAAGCTCACCAGAAGCGTTATGATCGATTCCTTGCGCAGTTTCAGGGACATCATGATCGAAGACAGGATCGGCGCAAACGTGCCTAAAAAGATCTGGATATTGCTTACAGCGAAGAGTTCGGCACCCAGATCCAGATTCTGGTCTCCGTACATGATGTAATAGATGTCTCTGGCAAAGAACACGAAAATCATGATCATCGGGATCAGGATGAAAGAGACCGTGTCCAGGATCTGTCTGACCTGAGCGGTGATCTTTTTGTAGTTCCTCTGTTCCAGGGATTCGGAAAGATACGGGACCATCCCCGAACCGAAGCCGAGAGCCAGAACGGACGGGATATTGGAGATCTTGGCGATGTTTGCCTGAAGGATCCCGGAAGCGAGTTTGGCGGAAGGATAGATCTGCGGACCGTTGACTTTGGACATGTAGTCCAGGAAGAACGTCGTATTGACCAGAGGACCTGCCGTCCCCAGGAATGAGATGATCAGATACGGGATGCCCAGGGTAAGGATCTCCTTCACGATCTCCTTTTCCGTGGAATCCGGATCACCCTTCTGCTGTTTCGCCAGTTCCAGAACGTGTTTTTCATCCGTTCTGCTCTGCAGACGGATGAAATAGTAGGCTACGGCCGCACCCAGAGATGCAGCGCCGATCGCAGCGAAGATCGCCCAGATGTTCTCCAGTTTCAGGATCCTGACGAACAGGAATCCGAAAAAGATGATCGAAAAGACTCTGACGAACTGTTCCAGGACCTGGGAGGATGCGTAAAGATCCAGGCGCTTGAGCCCCTGAACGTATCCGCGGAAGGAACTCAGAAGCGGAACGAGGATCACGGCGAGAGTCAGGATATAAAACAGGATCCTCAGATCATCAATATCCTTCAATGGTGCCGATGCACCGAGCGACTGTCTGGCCAGCGGCCCTGCCGCAAGCAGAAAGGCCAGTCCGACGACGGCAGAAAGACCCAGAACGATCGACGTTCCGAGTTTCTTTACCAGAAGGACTGTCTTGTAGTCGTCTTTTGAAGCGTATTTCGCTACCAGCACGGCGATCGCGAAAGGAATGCCGGCCTGAGAGATCTGCAGAAGCAGATCGTAATAGGTGTAGGCGATGGAGTAGAACGCCATGTTCTCTTCACCGGCGATCTGGGAGAGCGGAGAATAGTAAAGAAGTCCGAGGAGCTTGGAGATGAAAATGCCAAAAGAGCTCGTTAAAGCTCCCATCAGCAGTGACTGTTTCATCCGCTCCCTGTTCACTTTTATTCTCCTTGATAGCTCGCATCAAAGCGGAAGTATTCGGAATGTACGGTCGAATAATCCGCATTTTTGAACTGAACGAATACGTAGAGGACCGTTTCCGCTCTCGGAGTGACAGCAGAAGCTACGAGTCCTTTCATAAAGTTTTCTTTCGGATTGGACTGGTTCGGGACGAGATGATACTCCCGTTCCTCGAAGATCCCCACGTTTGCCGCCATCCTGCTCATATAGTCGACGCCTTCTTCGACCGCCAGCAGTTCCACGTCGTACATGGCGATGCGGGGATTGTCCAGAGTAATGTAATAACGGTAACCGTCATCGATCTTTGCCATCTCGACGGCGATATCGAAATAATCGGAGCGATCTGAAAAAGCCTCGTGTTCACGGATCATTTCGATGATATAGGCGTAGCGCTCGTTGGGATCGGCAGTCTCTCTGCCTGCGTCTTTGCATCCGCACAGTCCTGTCATGAGAAACAGGACCAGAAGGATCCCGAACAGTTTAGAATTCGACCGCATAGTAGGACTTTTTGCCTTTTTTCAGGATCGTAAGGGATCCGTTGAACGCGTCCGCCTGATTCAACGCGTAGTTGAGATCGGTCACTTTTTCGCCGTTGACCGAAATGGAAGAGCCTTTGATCAAATCTCTGGCTTCCCGGTTGGATCTGCAGGCACCGACAGCGATCAAAGCGGAGATCAATGACGTTCCGTCTTCGATCTTGACTTTTTCCAGATCGGCAGTCCCCTGTCTGAGTTCCTCGTATGTCAGGTTTTTCAGATCGCCCTTGAAGAAAGTCTGAGCGATGCGTACCGCAGATTCGTAGGCTTCTTCCCCGTGAACGAAACTGATGACGGACTTGGCGAGAGCCTTATGAGCCTCGCGGAGTTCCGGATGTTCGCGGTTGGAGATCTCCAAGGCTTCGATCTCTTCCTTGGACAGGAAAGTCAGGAATTTCAGATAGTCGATGACCTTGTCGTCTTCGGAATTGATAAAGAACTGATACATCTCGTACGGAGAAGTCTTTTCAGCGTCAAGCCAGATGGCCTTGCCGTTGGTCTTACCGAATTTCTGGCCGTCCGATTTCGTCAGCAGAGGCATGGTAAAGCCGTATACTTCCTTGCCCAGTTTCTTGCGGACAAGTTCGATACCGGCAGTGATGTTGCCCCACTGATCCTGACCGGCGACCTGAAGGGTAACCCCTTTTTCCTGATACAGGTGCAGGAAATCGTATGCCTGCATCGTCATATAGGAGAATTCGGTATAAGTGATGCCTTCGGCCAGCCTTCTTCTGATGATGTCCTTGTTCAGCATGTAGCCGATATTGAAATACTTTCCGACGTCCCGGAGCCATTCGATGAATGAAAAGTCCTTCAGCCAGTCGTAGTTGTTGACGACTTCAAAACCGAACAGTTTCTCTGCCTGCGTCTTGAGACATTCGAAGTTATGGTTGACCTCTTCCACGGAGATCATCGGTCTTTCGGCATCCGGTTTCGGATCTCCGATCAGACCGGTTCCGCCTCCTACCAGCAGGATCGGATGATGTCCGGCATCCTTGAGTCTCTTGGAGATCAGAAAAGAGGAGAAATGACCGATATGCAGGGAGTCACCTGTCGGATCGGTCCCGATATAAAAGGTCATTCCGCCTTTGTTCAGCAGATCTTTCAGTTCGGGAGAAGACTCATCCTTGATGAGTCCACGCCACAGCAGTTCTTCATAAATGTTCATATGCTAATCCTTTGTCGTCTGTTTCGGCGAATACAGCACGTCCAGACACTTTTCTTTTTCTTCGACGTTCTCTTCCTTCAGCATCTTCGTCATCAGACGCATGGAGATCGCACCGAGATCGTACTGCGGAACGACGAACGAGGAGATCTCCGGACGGACCGAAGAGGTGTACTTGCTTTCGTTCATGCAGATCAGTTCCATTTCGTCCGGAACAATTATACCCTGACCGGATGCCGCATTCAATGCAGCCATCGCCTGGGAATCTCTGTTGGCGATGAAGACCTGATGTCTGTGCGTCTTGAAGTAGGATTTCAGGAATTTATAGGTGGAGCGGTTGTCGTTGCTGACTTCGATGTAGCCTTTGTATTCCAGACCGTGTTCCCTGAAGGCTTCGACTGCGCCGTTTCTGAGCTGCTTGGAGATGACGTCGTTGCGGTGATCCTGCAGGATGGCGATATCTTCGATCCCTTTGTCCAGATAGGAATTGCACAGTTCATATACAGCACGATAATAGTCCATATAGACCGAGCAGATCGAATCAGAAGAGACCTTGTTGCCCATGACGACCATCGGGATATTGTATTCTTCGAGCAGTTTTACGGAATCGTCCAGATCCTTGTCGGCATAGATGATGACACCGTCCACTCTGGATTTGATGACTTCGTCGATGATCTCTTTGACGTTCATCACGCCTTCGGTGATGGTATGGATGAATACGGAATAGTCATAGATCTTGGCGACGTCGCAAAGACCGTTGATGACTCTTCCGGAGAAGGAAACGGATGTAGATGGGATGATCAGTCCTACCGTCGTCGTACGGGACAGAGCCAGGCCCTGGGCGATCGCATTAGGACGGTAGCCAAGCTTGTTGATCGCTTCTTCTACGCGCCTGCGCGTCTCTTCCTTGACGATGTCGGAACCGTTGATGACCCTGGATACCGTTGCCAGGGATACGTTGGCTTCTTTCGCTACTTCGTAAATCGTTACTTTTTTCATTTGTCTTCACCTTCCGGGGCGATCCAGCTTTCCAGCACTTCGCGGGCCATGGCGCTCACTTCATCCGTGCTTTCTTCCGCCTCATTCTCTTGACTCGGTTCTTCTTCGGCAAACAGTGTTTCCTGAACGGTTTCCTCTTCTTCGTTTGGAAGGATCAGGAAAGGATCGGTCTTTTCAGGATCGTCCGCATTCAGGCCTTTGATTTCATTGATCTGTCCCATCGTCTGATCGAACAGATCCTGGGAACGGTCGATCGCAACTTTCAGTCCTTCCACGATCTGCTTCGGGTCATATTCCCCCTGACAGGCATTGCCGATCGCGTTGACGGCCTTCTCAAGAACTGCAACCGCCTTGTCTCTGGCTTCCTGCAGCTGTACACGGATCATGATATCCGGTGTCTCCGCTGCCGCTGAGATCGTTTCTATTTTGCTTTTCAGGTCTCCGATGACTTCTTCGACCAGATTGTCCAGTTTTTCTCGTTCCATATCAGCCTCCGATAATATCTTCCGGACTCGGTTCCTTCAGTTCTTCCGTCTCTTTCTTGGTTTCTTCGTTCACAAAAGCCAGGACTCTCTCTTTGATGTCTCCGGCATTCTTGACAACGAACTCCTTGGCATCTTTTACAGCCAGAAGAGTCGCGTCGTGGGCCTTGTCGACCGTTCCGGATACTTTGGCTACCGTATCGAGAGGTGCCTGGACCTTTTCGATCGACTGGTCGACCAGGTCAATCGTCGTATGCGTCTTCAGAAGAATACTGTCGACGCTTCCGATCATCTTGATCAGCTTGATCAGCAGGATTATCAGACATACAAGGCAGACGGCGCCGAGAGTCGGCAGCAAGTCACTGCAGAGATTTCTTAAAGCCACAATAAAATCATCCATATCTTCACCTTCCTCACATCTATTCTATATAATCATGAAAATATTTTCAATAATCTGTATGCCTTTACAAATAAAAAGGATCAAAGAAACTCTTTGACCCTCTCTGCGATATTGTAGATATCCTTGCTGGACATGAAGACCAGACATTCTCCCCGATACTGCGCCAACAGTTTTGCTCCGTCATCGTCTTCACTGAGGATATGGCTTCCCGGGATCCGTTCCGCGAGATAGCTGATATCGATGTCCGTTCCGTCCTGCTTGTCATCGATGGACGTGAAGTCCAGAAGGTAGATCTCGTCCGCCAGCAGAAGCGCTTCCTTGAACTGTTCGGCGAAATACTTCACCCTGGAAGCCCGGTGCGGTTTGAAGATCGCGATGATCTTCCGATCCGGATATCTCTTCCGGGAAGCTTCGATCGTCACCTTCACTTCCGTCGGATGATGCGCATAATCGTCGACGAAGATCGTATCTTTGAATTCCTCGATCACGTAACGGCGCTTCGGTCCCTGATAATGACGGAGGGCTTCCTCGACTCTTTCCTGATCGAAATGCATGTAGTGGCTGAGAGACAGGACTCCGAGGATGTCGATCAGCAGGTGGTCCCCCACGAAAGGCACGTGGTAGCGGTGCAGTTTCTGTCCGCGATACATCAGATCGAAGGAAGAAGAAGTGCTGTCCGATTCCACGTTTGCGGGATAGTAGTCGTTTTGATCGCTCAGACCGAAGGAGTATGCAGGCGTAGAAAACTGCAGTTTCCGACACCATTCGTCATCTCCGTAATAGAAGACGACATTCTTGACATTGTGAACGAATTCCTGGTAGGAATTGAAATAATCCGTCTCATCCTTGAAATAATCAACATGGTCGATCTCGATGTTGTTGATGATGGCGTATTCCGGATGATAGGCGATGAAATGGCGGCGGAATTCATCCGCTTCGACACAGAGATACTCGCAGTCTTTATCCAGATACCCTTCCCCGTCGCCGATCAGATAGCCGGTCTTGACGAATTCGCTCAGCACCGTCTTCGCCAGAGTCGTCGTCGTCGTTTTTCCATGGGAACCGGAGATCGTCACGGTCTTGTAGTTTTTCATCAGTTCGCCCAGAAACTCGTGGTAGCGGTAGCATCTGCACAGTTTTCTGGCTTTTATGACTTCCGGAAAATCCTCCAGGAAGGCGTTTCCGATGATCACGGTATAGGATTCTTTGATATTGTTTTCATCGAAAGGAAAGATGGGGATCCCTCTTTTGACCAGTTCATCTTCCGTAAAGAAGTGTTTTTCCTGGTCGGAACCGCAGACTTCATATCCCAGATCATGAAGCATGATCGCAAGAGAAGCCATCCCTGTCCCCTTGATGCCGATAAAGTAATACATCAGTCCTTGTCTCCGAATATGTCGAAAAGCGTGATATCCTCATCTTCTTCCCTGTTGCGGGATTCTTCGGGATATATGAACTCTTCCTTTTCCGGATTGGAAAGGCGCACGTAATCGGAGCCCTGCGGATCGACATCCAGAAGACGGTGAAGTTCTTCTTCATCTTCGGCGTATCCGTTGTCGATGACCAGTGAACTGATGTCCTGATCGTCCTTGGTGCCGTAGCCGTAGATCGGCGAAGTGATGATCTCCAGATGCGAATCATCCGGCTTGCTGAGAAGAGTCTCGTCTCTGCCCGTATCTGCAGGCTTTTTGTAAGTCGGCTTGTTTTCCTTGATCAGACCGAAGATCGGAGAGATCTGCGAAGACAGTTCATATTCTTCTTCCTTCGCTGCCTTATTCTCCTTTACCGTTTTGATCGTCTCTTCCAGGTTGATGAATGCCGACTGATCGGATTTGCGGTAAAGGACATCTTTCGCGTTGAAGGATGTCTCTTCTTTCTTTACTGCTTCCTTCTTCTTGACCGGCTCAGCGACAGGAACGACTTCTTCTTCATCTTCGTCGTCTGATTCGAACAGGATATCAATGAATCTCTTTTTAATGTCTTTCATAGCCACCTCACTAATATGATTCTACAACATTCCCGATGCGATAGGTATTCAATCCTGACCGTCTTCCACATCGTTTCCGATCAGGAAGTCGTTGATCTGGCCGTTGACCGGCATGATCGTCTCGAACAGGTTCACCTGCTGTTTCTCGTAATCGATCACTTCCTTGGATGAGAACGCCGTGACGATCTCTTCGGACCGTACCGCAGCGGATCTGGCCATCAGAAGCATCCTCGAACTTACCGGGATCAGATCTTCCCTGTCCGCATAACCGTAGAGGATCAGTTCACGGGATACCAGACAGATCAGATATTCCTGATCGTAGGCATGCACATGAAACAGATATTCCTCGTTTTCGCCTTCACCGTTGAGATAAACGGAGTTCCGGGAGTAAACGAGCTTCCCGTCATCAAAAAAGCCTTCATCGGAAAGCGGAACGTCCGGATAATAGCGTTCATTGACGATGCCGGATATATTTACGTCCATGATGATCCGGGAATGATTGTACTGGAAAACAAAAGACAGGTCGGAGGAATTCAGTTCCGACGTATCACCGGGAAGATAATAATCGATATAGTCCGTGTAGTTGTTGCGGCGGATCGTCATGGCTTTGTTTTCAGAAAGAAACACCTGATCCAGAGACGAAACGTCCTGGTCCATATCGGTGCAGGAACAAAGCATCACACACAACAAAAACAGCAGAATCCTTTTCATAACCTCATTTTAGCATACTATGGTTGCGAAAACTGAAGTAAGACGTCTTCCCGATGATGATGTGATCCAGCAGAGGGATCCCCAGCATTCCCGCGCTCTGATGCAGTTTCGCGGTGATGTCGATATCCGCCTCGGAAGGTTCCGCCTGATCGCTGGGATGGTTGTGCGCTACCAGCAGATAGGATGCCTTGTACAGGATGGCTTTGCGCATGATCGTATCCACACCGACACTGGAACCGGTACGGTTTCCCTGATACATCTTTTCCAAACGGATGACGCCTCCCCTGCCGTTGAGGAATACGGCAAAGAATTCCTCTTCCGCCGAAAATCCGAGATTCATCCTCAGCCAGTCGACGACTTTTGCCGGAGCATCCAGGTCTTCGTCCGTGATCTTCTCGATCTTGACCAGACGTTTCGAGATCTCCAGGATCGCCATGACTTCCAGTGCCTTCGCTTTCTTGATCCCCTTGATCTGGATCAATTCCTCATATGTCATGGAAGGAAGGTTCTGAAACCCGTTTGCCCGGTCGATGATCTCCTGCGCCAGTTCCATTACGCTCTTTTCCCGATAAGCCGATTTCAGAATCAACGCAAGCAGTTCACTGTTGTCCAGGGAACCGATCCCGTATTCCAGAGCCTTTTCTCTGGGAAGCAGCTTCTCACTCACAGATAAACCTCTGCTGTTTCAGCTGTTCCAGCGTCCTGTCCAGACTGTATTCTTCTTCCGGAACGATCCTGCACTCGCAATAAAGAGCGTTTCCGTGAAAAAAACAGCCTTCATCAAGCTGCTCAGCAAGTCTTCCGAGCCTTTCTTTATCCAGAAGCAGATCGTAAGGCAGTTCATATCGTTCCGTCATTTC
>JAEEGL015576597.1_pt1 | contig 11090 bp, 6 predicted proteins | sample 9134231 | NCBI WGS metagenome assembly JAEEGL01 (sample SAMN16246548, study PRJNA631951) | gut metagenome | biome: gut microbiome; feature: rumen; material: fiber-attached | host: Bos | place: Iran: Karaj | collected 2018-10
CAGTACTTGGGATCCTCGAGAACGAGTTCGCCCTTTCCTTCGTCTGTCCACCACTTGTAACCTCTGTCGTTCTTTGCAGGGAATTCGGTTCCGCCTGCTGTTGAATGATGGAAGGTGTCTTCGATCTCCTGTGCTACCGCAGGGTTGGATGAGTAACCGCCCATATCCTTGCCCCATGCTTCAAAGCCTGACTCCGTGCAGGTCATATATGCAATGAATGCACATGCTGTCCAAGGAAGGGGACTGTTCTTGGTAACGAAGAGATAATGGCAGTAACCGTAACCGCCGATTCCTGTGTATCCGTCCTGATATGCGGCAACCTTGATATTGTTTACGGAAACATTGGCGGATTCCTTAACGGAACGGAGCTTGGAGTAAACAAGAAGTCCGGACTGATCCCTTGCGGATGTATCTACAAGGATGTTGCAGATAGGGCCGTCATCTGTCTGCTCGTTGTAATTGTTGACCCAAAGTTTGATCCATGCAAGGGCATATGCACCGTTCGCACCGAGACCCAGATCCTGAGCATCCGACTGGAGAGACTTGATAATAGGCTCGAAGTAAGCCTTCTTTGTTGCGTCAAGCTTGTCATATGCAGCTTTGAGCCATCCGGCATACTTGTCCTGGGTAAGCATCATGAGGAAGTTCTTTCCTACGATCTCGGAATCAACACCCATGAAGAGCGGATGATTTCCTTCATATACGAAATCCCAGCAGTTGTTGTACTGTGCTGTGCCTGTGCTGTTGAACATGAACACCTTGTTGAGGGTCTGTAAAGGAAGGAAGCCTTCATACTTGTCGGGAGTAAGTGCGTTTGCCACTGCCCACTCCTTGGGAATGAATGTCTTCAGGATCCCTGTATCAACCATCTTTGTCTGGATCTGGTTACCGTCCTGGATGAGAGTCATGGCGAATGTTCCCTGGCTCTTCAAGGAATCGGATGTAAGCTGTTCAAAGATCTTGTTGTTCTTGGGCTGCTGCCACTCGAATTCCATTTTGTAATTGGCATCGATGGACTGCAGATACTCAATAAACTTGGGAAGTGCGGACTTACCGCGGCTGGAGTTTCCTACTCCGTAGAATGTCTTGCCGTTGGACTCTTCGATAGCCTTCTTGGCAAGCTGCTCCATGGACATTCCCTGAGCTTCCTTGATGATCTTGTCGATAGCGGATTCCTCTCCCTTGGGCTTGCTATCTTTCTTTTCGCCGCAACCTGCAAGCATGCCGATCGCCATAGCGAGAACCAATACAGTTGCTAATAACCTTTTCTTCACTTTATCCTCCTTTTGCGACAAAAAATGTACTCATCGTCGCTTTGTTTGATGAGTACATTATAATTGTGCATTTTGTATATTTTAATAGGGGAAAACTGATATTATTTGTAAAAATTGTACAAGTTTCATCCCAGACCCTTAAGCTGGTAATCGGAAGGAGTCCTTCCCGTCAGCTTTTTAAAGGTGTTGGAGAAATAGGCTATGTCCTGATAGCCCACCTTTTCCGCAACCTCATAAACCTTGATCTGAACGTCCTTAAGGTAATCCATGGCTTTCCGTATGCGATAACGGGTGAGATAGTTGTTGATGCCCATGTCCGTTTCTGATTTAAAGAGACGGCTCAGGTGCCCGTCGCTGACTCCCAGTGATTCCGCCAGTCTCCCTACGGAAAGGTCCGCTTCAGGATAGTGCTTCTCAATGTAATCGATGGCTTCGACTATGTAGCGGTTGGAGAATTCGCTCTTCTTCCTTAAGGGTATCATCTCCTCCTCCGCTTCTTTAATGGATGCGGGAGCATTGGGATGAAGATGGAGCAGTCTCTGTATCGAAGCCTCCAGTTCACCGTCCTTAAAAGGTTTCAGAAGATAGTCGGAGATTCCCAGTCTCACTGCCTGACGGGCATATTCAAAGTCCGAAAAAGCAGTCAGGAAGATCACCTTGGTGGCAGGCCGCTTTTCCAGCAGTTTTCCCGCAAAGGTGATGCCGTCCATAACAGGCATCTTAATATCCGATATAACAAGATCCGGCCTGACTTCCGCCGCAAGCTCCAGTGCCGCCTGTCCGTCGGCCGCTTCTCCCACCACTTCGCAGCCGATGAGTCCCCAGTCGGTCTCATTTCTTATGCCCATCCTTACATATTTTTCGTCATCCACGATCAATACTCTTGTAGCCATTTTCCTTCTCCCCGAAAAAAGTCTCTCTGTAATTCTAACATATTATCACCGATGTATCGACTGTTTTCTGAAAAAACAAGAACGCATCCCGAAGGATGCGTCCCTGTCCAAGATCATATACAAAGAGAAGTTTTATCTGAAGCTTTGGAGGAGCTTCTCGTATTTCCTGTTTTCCTTTCTGTTTCTGAAAAATCCGCCCACAAATCGTCCAAAGCCCTTAAAGAAGTGGCCGTTCACCATGGTGAGCACCGCCTCGCTCATTTCCGTGGAAATGATATTTCCCGCCATCTTGCTCAAGGCTCTTATGGGCATATTGTAAATGAACAGCGAGTTCAGGTCCGGAACACCTTTCTTCTTTGACTTTTCCACATTGTTGCGAAGTACCCTGTAAACCAGTCTGAACAGTCCCGATCTGGCATTGCCCATCTTGCAGAAGGGATCGTTGATCTCGAGATCTCCGAGGTGTTCCACGGGAAGTTCGCTTCCGTAAAGGGTTCTGAATTCATTCCCCGAAACATTCAGGATCTCTCCCGTTGCATAGGAGGGAAGATCCGTGATGTCATAAGGAAGTTCCGACGTTGTTCCCTTCACTTCTTTCTTTCCCGTAAGAAGGATGTTTTCCGAAGAAGAGCCCACATAAATGTCATATTCTCCGCCTTCCGTCTCCCATCTGCCGGTCTTGGTATCAAAGAATCGGAAAGTCTTGTCGTCAAAGGGTAGGCTCACAAGAACGCTCTCGCCGGGTTCGATCTCCGCCTTCTTAAAGCCTTTCAGTTCCTTTACGGGTCTGATGACGCCGCTGTTTTTGAGTCCCACATAGAGCTGAACGATCTCCGAACCCTTGCGGTCTCCTGTGTTGGTAACCTTCAAGGTCACACCTTTTTCGTCGATCTTAAGATCGTCATATACAAACTCGGTGTAGCTGAGTCCGAAACCGAAGGGGAACCTCACCTTCACATTTGCTTTATCGTAGTATCTGTATCCCACAAAGGGACCTTCTCTGTATTCAAGGTTCGTGGTCTCCGTGCCGGAGTAGTTCACAACGGAGCAGTCCTCATAGACCACGGGCCAGCTTTCCGCAAGTTTTCCCGAAGGGTTCACCGCACCCGTAAGGATGTTCATGACGGCTCTGCCTCCCGCCTGGCCTGTGAGCAGTCCGTTAAGGAGAGCTTTGCAGTTTCCGATCCAGGGTGTCTCCACCGCGCTTCCCGCACTGAGAACGCCCACAATGTTGGGATTTACCTTGTGCAGATCTTCCAAAAGCCTGATCTGTCCCTCGGGTATTCTCATGTGAAGTCTGTCTCCGCCCTCGGTTTCGCTCACTTCGTCGAGACCGAAGAAGTAAAGCACAACTTCCGCTTTTTTTGCAAGTTCCAGAGCTGCTTTGTATTTCTCGCCGTCGGGTTTCTTTCCCGTACGGACATAGCCTCTTTCAGCCCCCACAACGTTCAGGGAATAGTAGTAGAGCACATCCGTAATGCTTTCGATCTTTGTGGAGTTTACCACAGAAGATCCTGCCCCCTGATATCTGGGCTGAAAAGCAAAATCACCGATGACGGCAACGCTTTCTCCCTTCTTTAAAGGAAGGATGCCTTCTTCATTCTTAAGAAGCACGGCACTCTTTTCCGCAGCCTTTTCAGCCAGTTCGTGGTGTTCCTTCTCAAGGATGCCGCTTTCTTTTTTCCTTCCGCCTGCATATAAAGCCGCTTCGATCACGGGAAACACAGCTGTGTCTATCTCTTCCTCGCTGATGCGTCCTTCTTCAAGAGCCTTGAGAAGTTCCCGGGCAGTGCCGAGACCGGGAGTGGGCATTTCCACATTGGAAGTTGCCTGTACTCCCTTTACATGATCGTTGCTTCCCCCCCAGTCTGTAACCACAAGTCCGTCGAATCCCCATTCATCCCTCAGGATCTCCTTTAAGAGATGTTTGTTCTCGTTGGCATATTCTCCGTTAACACTGTTGTAAGAAGACATGATGGCCTTTGCCCCGCCTTCCTTCACAGCGATCTCAAACGCAGTGAGATAGATCTCTCTCAGTGTTCTCTCGTCCACCACCGCATTCATGCTCATTCTGCGATATTCTCTGGAATTCACCGCAAAATGTTTCGGACAGGCATATACGCCCTTTGACTGAATGCCTCTTATGTAGCCCGCTGCAATCTTTCCCGCAAGATAGGGATCTTCGGAAAAGTACTCGAAATTTCTTCCGCAGAGAGGGCTTCTCTTGATGTTTAAGCCCGGTCCCAAGAGAACGTTGACATTCTGGGCGTTTGCTTCCTGTCCCAGAGCCGTTCCGATCTCCTCTGCCAGTTCCTGATCCCAGGAAGAAGCCACTGTGGCAGCCGTCGGAAAGCAAGTGGCGGGAAGAGACTTTCCGAGTCCCAGATGATCTCCGCTCTCTCCCTGTCTCCTGAGGCCGTGAGGACCGTCGGAAAAGACTATGCTCTGAAGATCGAGCCGGGGAATGTCCCTGCTCATCCATTCGTTCTTACCCGACAGAAGGGCACATTTTTCTTCTATTTTCAGTTGTCCGAGAATTTCCTTTGCAGTCATTTTAAACCCTCTTTTAATCCGTTATCTTTTCTTCCTTCTTTGTTTCGGGGAAGATCCACTTGTTCACAAAGAAGAATACCACCATGGAAACACCGCCGTTAAGAACAGTGGTTCCGATCTCCTTGAGCCATGCCAGGTTTGCCGGAATGGCAAAGGTGATACCGCCCTTCCAGATGCAGTTTATGGAATTCACGATACATGTTATGATACAAAACGCAAAAAAGTAGATGGCTCCCTGTTTTGCAGGCTTCTCATAGTTTCTGAACACAACGTACTTCTGGATAAAGAAGTTGATAACCTCAAATACAAACATGATGATCATATATGCAACGAAATATGCCACACCGCCTTCATCAGGGCCATATCCTATGATATACCAGGGGAAAGTGTGACCGAACATGGTGATCTCAATTCCCGGAAAGCCAAAAGCTCTGTCTCCCAGAAATGCAAATGCCCCGGGAAGAAACATCAAAAGCAGCATCTTAAATACCGTGATAACATTGGACACGATGACAAAAAGTCCGCCCTCTCTGATCCATTTTGCTGCCTTGGGATGCTTTTCGGCAAATACTCCCCATGTCTTATTCCAAAAATCTTTCATAATACTGTCCTTTCAATCCTGTCATTTCCACCCTGAAAAGGGGGACATTCTCTTTTGAGCCTAATATATCAGAACAGATAAAAAAAAGGCGCTTTATGGGATAAAACGCATTTTTTTAAGGATATTCGGCTATAGTCCCGAAACCTCATCCGTTATTGGTGAGGAGAACCTTGATGGTGACCCAGTTCCTGTCCTGGGAGAAAGTCATGGATCCGTTGTATTTCTCCGCGATCTGCCGGATGCTCTTAAGGCCGTAACCGTGGATCTGCTTGTCTTCCTTGGTAGTCTTGGGGAGTCCCGCTTTTTCGGGAATAAGGACACGATGCTCACAGCAGTTCACGCATTCTATCACTACAAAATTGTTTTTCTGCTTCACGGACAAAGTCACCAGCCTGTTGTCGGGAGACGCGTTCTGCTGGGTAGCTTCTATAGCATTGTCCAGAAGGTTACCGAAAAGGGCGCATATGTCCTTTACATGCATGAAAGAGAGCACATCTCCATCGGTCATGACCTTGAAAGTGATGTTCTTCTTCCTGCACTGCAGACTCTTGTTGGTGAGGATAACGTCCAACACCTGATTTCCCGTGTTCTGGAAGGATTCCTGGATCGCTATCTCCTGTTCCAGTTCTTCAAGATACTCCTGTTTCTTTTCCGGACTTGTCTCATTCTTAAGAGCTATGAGATAGTGTTTCAGGTCGTGCATCTCTTTTCTCAGCATTTCGGAATTGTCCACGGAAAGCTTGTATTGCTCGTACTGTCTTCTGAAAAGCTGATTTATGGCCAGGTTCTGGCTGAAGATGGTGCTCTCGTAGATCCTGTCCTTCTGAGTCATGAGCATCAGCACACCTCCTATGTCCACCAGCGTCCTGACATAGAGCATATTGTTGGAATCCGCCGAAAAAGGAGTGTTGGTCCAGATAAAACTCAGGTTCGAAAGGGAAAAGGCTCCTATGCCCGTTGCCAGAGCGGATCCGAAATCCCGGGGCTTTATCTCCAATGCCACATCCCTGCTCGAACTTTTCCTGTCCATCTGATAGTATGTAAAGAAAACAATGGCATATATGACTGCCATAAATACGGCAGAGAGCATATTTGACGGTTTTTCCGCAGTTGCGTACCAGACATAGAGCTGACGGTAAAGGGAAGCTGAAAGTTCTGCCATCAGAAATGCCTGGATCGTGTAGAAGCCGCACTCAAGGGGAGTTGCGTCCACTACGATGTAGAGTTCGAAATATATGATGCCCACAGCCACCATCATGTTGGGTATCCAGAGAGAGATGGGGGAAAAGCCCGCCAAGATCTGGAAACCCATCTGAATGATGCAGAAAGTGACACAGAGCAGCACAAACAGGGGTCCGTTCTTCTTTCTTTTATGCACCAGAAAATTCACCATCACCGCGCCCCACTCCGCAAGTCCGGTAAAGAGGCGGGGAGTATCCAGAAGATTTTCCGGAGAAAGTATTTCCAGCAATCTCATAATATGCCCTCCGTAAGTTCACTCATGAATTCCTTTTTTCTCGCCCGGCTGATGGGAAGCGCCGTATCGTCCGACAGGATCACTTCATCATGATCCACGGAACAGACGAAAGCAAAATTAACGATGTAAGCATTGTGACACTTGGAAAAGCCGTAGGGCTTCAGCATCTCTTCGTACTTTTTCAAAGGCCCGCCCGTAACAAAATTTTCATCCTTTGTATGAATGATCACGTTGTTACGCTGGCTCTCTATGTATGTGATAAGTGCGCAGTCCAGTTTTACCTGCCTTTCCGTAGTGGAAAAACCGATGAAGTTCTTCTTGTTCTTTTGTTCCACTCTGGCCATGGCTTTTTCCACCAGCTGGTCAAACTGAACATAGGAAACAGGCTTCAGCACATAGCCCAGAGCATCCACAAGATACCCCTGGACCGCATACTGCACCGTGGAAGTGATGAAGATGATGATCACATTTGTGTCCAGTTCCCTGATCTTCTTTGCCGCAGTCATACCGTCCATGTGCTTCATCTGTATGTCCAGAAAGATGATGTCCAGGGTGGGGTCGTAGCTGTCCAGTATGTCCAGACCGTCGCGGAAAAGGCTCACGTTGAAAGCCGCCTTGTGCTCATCGGCATATCGGTCCAGGTAGCCTTTTAATATGTCCGCATGTTTTTGTTCGTCTTCCACTATAGCAATGTTTACCATATTTCACTCCATATATGGGTTCATCCCAAAGAAAACCACAGGGGTTCCGTTAAACGGAGCCCCTGTGTGCAGTATATCATAGTTATCTTAATGCTTCAAGCCTATTTGGACTGAGCAGCGAGCCACTGCCATACAGTCACGTCCTTGCCCTTGAGCTGCACATTGTTTCCGTTAAGATCCTTTGTGCACTCGTTGTTCAGGAGATAGATCCAGGAATAGTGACCCATATAGCTGTATGCGGAACCGTCCTCATTCTTGTAAAGACCCGATGTGTCTCTTACATCATCCCAGAAAGTGAAGTGAACTTCCTTTGCGTCTGCGGCAAGAAGTCTGTTGACCGTAGCAACGGTGAATCCTTCGGGAACAACCGTTGTGTCGTTCTTTGCATGTGTGAACCACATGGGGATGTTCTTGATGGCAGCAAGCTGAGCATCGGTGATGTTCTCATCCGCATATGCTTCGCAGCATGGATATGCAGCTGCGAAATAGTCGGGATGAAGAAGGATCATGTTCATGGTCATGTAACCGCCGTTGGAGCATCCGCCGATCAAAATGCGGTTCCTGTCAATGTCGGGATTTGCATCAACATACTCGGTGATGAGCTGCCAGAGAGCCTCTGCGTACTTGGAATCCGCAGAACCCATGGTGAGCTCGCCCGTGCCGTCATCCATCCACATGGTGGGTGACTGAGGAGCAAGAACATATGCTCCGTTTCCGTCGAAACACTTCTGGATCTCATCCTGCCAGAGAGCTGTGACTCTGTTGCCAAGGGTGTTGATCCTGATGTCCTTACCGCCTTCTCCCATACCGTGGAGCCAGATGATAAGAGCGTTCTTTTTGTTATCCTTTGCAAGCTTCTCAGGTGCATAGGAAGCATATCTCAGTTCCTGACCCGCATAGTTTCCGACAGTTTCCGTAACATCCTTGAGGTCGGGGCAGACAGTCTTGTTCTGCTTCTTGCACTCAAGCTTGGAGTAAACGGTCTTGCCCACCTGAAGCTTTTTGCCGCTTACAAGGGAAACGGTGTGGGTGTAAGGATTTGCCCAGGTGTTTCTCTGGGTGTCCATGAAATCATAGTGGAAAGGACTTGTCTCATCCTTTGCGGGATCTACCGACATCTCCACAGCGATGTACTTTGACTTTCCGTTTACTTTGTTTCCCTGTTCGTCGGAAATGTAAGCATCCACAACTTCTCTGTCAGCCACCGTATCTCCGAAAGCAGCCATGAAGCCCTGCTTTGTTACGGTCACGCTGAACATGTCCGCTGTAACGTCTGCAGCCTTAACATCATCCGTAAGGTTGAGAACGATCTTGTTTGCTCCCGGGCCCCAGTCATATCCCGTTACGATGAGTGAAGATGTAACATTCAAAGGTGCCACGCTTTCTGTGATCACATTGCCTGTATAGTTAACCCCGATGATAGAGCCCAAAAGACAAGCTGTAACAAGGATGCATGCAAGGAATGCGGGAACATGTCTGTTGTAAGCCACATCCAGAGCCTTTGCTCTTGCTTTTCCTTCGCCGTAGGTGAGGGTTTCCAGATCCTTGTAAGCCTTTTCCTTCGCTTCACGACGCTTGAGAGCATATTCATATCTTGCGATCTCCTTCTCTTCGGCGCCGGATACATTTTTATAATCAGCTTCGAAAGCATCCTTCAATGCCTTCTTCTCTTCTTTTACCTTGTCAAAAGCCTTCTTGTCTTCATCGGACATGGTTGCTTTTCTGATGAAGCTGTATGCGCAGTAACCTGCAAGAAGGATGCAGCAGATGATGCAGGAGAAAAGAGCAACATCCTTAACATTCCGGGCTGCTGTCTTAACAATGGGAGTGGGAACGTTAACGTACTTGTTTTCCTTAACAACCTTCTCAACGATGACTTCTTTCTCAACGATCTTTGTAGCGCCGCCTGCAGAAGCACTGCCCATGTTGGGTCCGCCCACCTTTAAGCAGTCGATGTTGGGAGCGGTGGTTCCCACGAATTCAAGTGTAACGGTGTTTGTGCCTGCAGCAAGTGTTGCGGGTACATAAACGTCTGTCCAGTTCTCGTAGTTACCTTCCTTTAATGTGATGTCATTGTAGGAAAGTTCCTTGCCGTTAAGTGTGAGCCTGATCTGTCCTGCAAGCTGCATATCGCAGTTTCCGAAGGTTTCCATGGAAAAAGCTCCGGATGCAAGTACGAAGTCCAAAGTTGCCGCACCACCCTTGTGATCAAAGGTCCATGTAAGCTTGTTACCTGCAACTCCGAAGTAGCCTATGCTCTTTCCGCCGCTGGCAGAGGGCTTCTCCTCGATGACAGAAGCGCCCATGGCAGGTGCGCCTTCGAAAACAGCATCTTCTGCTTCGTAGGTTACAACAGGTGTGTTGTCAACAGCGCCTGCAACCGCTCCCGTGTTTCCGAGACCGGGAGCACAGATCTTTAAGCAGTCTACATTGGGAGCTGTAGCACTGATGATCTCCATAGTGATGGTATTGGTACCTTCGATAAGTGTTGCGGGTATAAACACCTCCATCCAGTTGTCAAATGCAAAGGTGCCTGTTCCCTTAAGAGTGAAACTTCCAAAGGAAAGTTCGCTGCCGTTTACATAAATCTTTACGCTGTCTTTGAGTTCGATATCACAGTTTGCGAAGATCGTCCAGTCAAGGGCACCGGAGGCAAGTACGAAGTCAAGGGAAACTTCTCCGCCTTCGTGTTCTACGGTCCAGATGACCTTGTTACCCTCTACGCCGAGGTAGCCGAGGCTCTTTGCACCGCTTGCTGAAGCCTGATCTTCTATGAAAGAAGCGCCTTCAGAACTGGGCGTTCCTTCAACTACTGCATCTTCCGCTTCATAAACGGTACCATCAGCAGCAAGCACCTTGGTGTTTGCCGCTGAAACTGTAAGAGTAAGTGCTGTTGCCAGGGTCAAGGAAACAGCTTTAAAAAGATTTTTAAGAGTCTTTTTCATTATCTTGCGCTCCCCCTTCTCTGTTCAATTATTGCCATGATGTACTTCTTATGCTTGTTTGTACGTAATACGATGAGTACTGCATACAGAACGATACCCACACCAAGTACGATATCGATCAGTGTAAGAAGTGTACGTGTGAGATGGGATTCTTCTCCCGCCATGGCAAAGGAAGAACCTGTTGCATTACTGTTGGCTGTTGTATAGAAGATGTTCTTTGCGGCTCTTCTTGCAGCCTGCTGGATGTAAGGATCTGCCAGGTCTGCGTCTGACCACTTGGGGCTCAGGAATTCCATACCCGTGAGCAGCAGGTCGTTACCTGCAACGATGGACCATTGAGGGTTCATGAATGCCTGCATGGACATGTAGTAATCGGAGATCACTGTTCCGTGGAAGCCCCACTCATTTCTGAGTACTGTTGTAAGAAGTTCAAAGTTGTTGCCTGCCCACTTGTCACCGATACGGTTGAAGGAGCTCATGATAGCTGTTGTACCGCCTTCCTTAACAGAAAGCTCGAAAGGAACAAGATATATCTCACGGAGAGCCTGCTCGTTCAGCCATGTGAAGAGACCGTTGGAAGCACGATCCGTTTCTGTCTCGTTGGCTGCAAAGTGCTTTACATAGCAGTAGAGACCATACTCGGCAG
>JAEEGL015690797.1_pt1 | contig 11090 bp, 6 predicted proteins | sample 9134231 | NCBI WGS metagenome assembly JAEEGL01 (sample SAMN16246548, study PRJNA631951) | gut metagenome | biome: gut microbiome; feature: rumen; material: fiber-attached | host: Bos | place: Iran: Karaj | collected 2018-10
CTGCGTGGCAAGAACGGGAAAACCTATACCCCACTCACCTGGCGCGAGATTAATGAGATATTCCTCGCTCACCCCGACCTGATACTCGTGGCCGACAAGACCGACGATCCCAACGTACTTGAGAAATATTTCCCAAAACTCAAAAAAAGAATGATAGTGGAATGTTTCTCGATGGAACGATATAAGGAGGTTACCAAACGGGGCTTCAGGCAGGCAATGCTCAGTGAAGGGAATTTCACCACTCTATCACTGCTTATTCAAAACCTCAAGCATCTGTTCTGCAGTGATGAGCCACGAGTGGAAATGCTTGCCATGTCGAGACACACCTACAGCACTGCGCGAATGTTGCGATGGTTCATCAAGATTACGGACATGAAACTCGCAATATGGACCGCATTAGACCGACAAAGTGCCGACGACATGTTCAACCGCATACCGCAGGCACAAATGATTTACACCAATGAACTAAAATAAAACATCGAGGCATTCACCTCGATGTTTTTGTTTTTTATATTCCGATTATAGTTTCTCTATTGGCAACGGGGCGACGCTTGGGTCACTACTGAGGCGTTTCACATAGTCCCAGAAGAACTCATTCACCATGTATAGCTCATCCTGGTCACCCATCATCTCATAACGACGCTTCATATCAGGATACTGTTCTAGCAATAACAGCAGCAATTCCTTGTCAACCAGGAAAACAGCTTTATTGTCTAAGTCTATCAAGAAATGTGGCACTGCCACAAGGCCATAGTACTCGGTATCATAGAGTGCTTCCTCTCCCACTCCTGTATAGTAAGACAATCCTTCAAAATCATCAACCTCAGTATAGAGATAACTGATTTCGGTGGGCAAGAACTGGAAAAACATTATCTTCTCATTAAAATAAAGCGGCATGTATTCCTCAAGATATTTATTATATGTGCCAACGAAATTATCCTTGAGATAATGGCTGTTGACAAACCACACCGAGTCGGCGATCGATACAACAGCACTCTGCTTCTCAATCATCTTCTTGAGTGCTTTGTTGTCTTTCTCTGTAGGCTTGAACTTAAATTTGAACGGAGAATAAACCTCTATATTAGGATTTATTGCCACAGTATCAGGACCTGTGAAATACAGTGACTTCCATGAATTGTAAACGTTAAGGGTGTCGGTTCCCTTATCATGCTTGCGACTGGTATAAAACTGCGCATTGGCAATGCCACACGACACCGCCATCAGCAACATTGCAGCTAATATCCTGTGTGTATTTTTCATTTTTTTCATGTTTTAAAAAACAAAGAGAACCAACTGCTACTGTGGCACTTGGTTCTCTTTTTGTGACTCCTGCAGGATTCAAACCTGCAACCTTCTGATCCGTAGTCAGATGCTCTATTCAATTGAGCTAAGGAGCCATCATTTTTCGTTTTGCGGTTGCAAAGTTAAGCACTTTTTTTGAATTGACAATGATTTTGCGCCACTTTTTTCAAAAAAAACTTCTTTTGGAACCTTTCGTTTGTTCCATCCCACCATGCACCGCGTTCATTATCTGCTTGTTATAGCAGCCATATAGCCAATGCCCAAATGGCAAAAATTGCGAGGGCTATCAGTGATGGCACAGCAAGAGTCTTGTAGTTGACGATGTAGTAAGTGGGTTTGGGAGCGTCAATCTTCTCGGGCTTTTCTTCAGCCACAGCAAGTTTGTGTTCATCAACGGGCTCCACGGTCTCTTCCACTTCGTTGAATAAATTAGCTTTCATATCCTGATATTTTGAGATTACGAAATATAGTCCGCAAATTTACACACATTTTTTCGATTATCACAGCCTTCGAGCCAAAAAATGAATTCTTTTTACTACTTTTGCACAGCTAAAATACTAAACAATATGATTTCTTTCTTAATAAGCTTAGCTGCCCTGATATTGGGCTACATGACATATGGTCGCATTATAGAACGGATTTTCGGTCCTGACGACCGCAAGACTCCCGCCCTGGCCCACCCCGATGGTGTAGACTACATTGCCATGCCATCATGGAAGGTGTTCATGATTCAGTTCCTGAACATTGCCGGCACTGGCCCTATTTTCGGTGCCATTATGGGCGCATGGTTTGGTCCTGCAAGCTTCTTGTGGATTGTGCTGGGGTGCATCTTTGCCGGCTCGGTTCACGATTATTTGAGCGGCATGATGTCGCTGCGTCACGACGGTGCGGTCCTGCCTGAACTCATCGGCAAATATATGGGCAACACAATACGCATCATCATGCTGATATTCTCAATATTCCTGCTATTGATGGTTGGAGCAGTGTTTGTCTACAGTCCTGCCATGATCCTTTCGGGCATTGGTGGCAGCGAGATAATGTGGTATGTGGTGATTTTCATCTACTACATCATCGCCACCCTGCTTCCCATTGACAGGATTATTGGAAAGGTTTATCCTTTCTTTGCCATAGCATTGATATTTATGGCGCTGGGGCTTTTTGTGGCGCTGATAATCAAAATGCCTGCCATTCCTGAAATTTGGGATATTGGCAGCCGCATGGACTCATGGATGACAGCACAGACACATAATGGTACCGATTTGCTTGGCATGAAAGACTACCTGAGCAAGAACTCACTGTTCCCAGCAATGTTCATCACCATCGCTTGTGGAGCAATCAGTGGTTTCCATGCCACCCAAAGTCCGCTCATGGCCCGATGCCTGAAAAGCGAGAAACTGGGACGACCTATATTCTACGGATCTATGATTACTGAGGGCATTGTGGCACTGGTGTGGGCAGCCGTGTCATCATGGTTCTTCTATAGCGGTGGATGGCGAGAAGTCCTTCCACAAGAAGCTGTGAATGAATTCCTTGCACAAGTAGGTAATACCGACGGGAAGTCGTTGATTCAATATTTCTCAGCTCCTGCGGTAGTAAAACTTGTATGCAGCAGTTGGTTGGGAGTTGTGGGCGGAATCCTCGCCATGCTTGGTGTTGTGGCTGCGCCCATCACCAGTGGTGATACAGCATTGCGCAGCGCCCGCCTCATCATCGCCGATTTCTTCAAGTTTGATCAAAAACCAACAATCAAACGCCTGATGATTGCAGTGCCAATGTTTTCCTCAGTGCTTTTGCTACTCATATGGCAACTCGCCAACCCCAACGGCTTTAATGCGCTGTGGCAATACTTTGGCTGGTCAAATCAGACTCTCTCGGTATTCACTTTATGGACCATAACCATCTTCCTATACAAATGCAAAAAATGCTATTGGGTAACTCTCATTCCTGCCATCTTCATGACAGCAGTAAGTCTCACTTTCATCATTCACCAGATATTAAATATTTAATAATGAGTAAAAGGACATAAAGAATTTCCCATCGAATTTATGATAAATAATTCCAGCCAAAAGCAGATATATACCTGCCTTTGGCTGGAATTATTTTAGGACTTAAACCTCAATCAATTACCATCCACCAGGACCCATGCCACCGCTTGTGCTAGTCGCTGCGGTAACACTTGATGAAGAGCTACCGTTATACACGGTGTAAGAAGTGCCCGAAGTCAGGCCAGCGCAGCTAATCAGGATATTTGATCCACCACCGCCTGGGCCACCACCAGGAGCAAACCAGGGATTAGAACCACCCGACGAAGAGTAGTTGGCGGGAACAGTGAATGTTGCAAGTGCAGTGCCACTGTTGTTCTGAACCTTTATGGTAGAGCCAGCTGTCACACTGCCAGAAGTACTGAGAACACACTGCGAACCGGTGGTTGCTGTCACTGCGTTGTTGTTCGCGGCAACTGCAAGCAGAGTCCCACCAGTTATATACAGATGATAACCCTCGGCAGCATCAAGACCACACTCAGCGCCCGATGCACCACAAGCAATGATGGTACCGCCACTGATGTAGAGATCGGCATTCGCGTCAATAGCGTCGTTATTGGCTGCAACAACAGTGATTGTACCACCCTTCAGATACAACTCACGAGCAGAGTTGATTCCATCATCATGACTGTTGACAGTAATAGAACCATCACTGATTGTCATTTGGTTCTTGCTCTCAATGCCCTCGCCATTGTTGCCCGACGTGGTAACGGTGATTGTAGCACCCGAGATTTCCAGGCCACCAGAATAGGTGTAGGTGGTAGAGTAAGAACTACCGGAAGCAGTCTTCAAACCAGCCTTGATGCCTTTAGGCGAAGAATAGTAGTCGCTGTTCACATTATCGGTGTTGCCAGTGTAATTAGTGTTCTCGGTTGTACCATTGTTATAATAGAGTTGACCGGTAGTTGTAACATCAATTGTGCCACCAGTGAGATTCATGAAACCGTCACATTTCATACCCTTGCCACCTGAACCGGTGCTTTTGAGAGTAAGCGTTCCGCCACTAACGTTCATGTTGGCATCGCTACTCAAGCCACAAGCAGCCTTTGTCTCAAGGTCTTCCTCATCCCATGCACCCTTGCCGGTAGTGGTTACATTGATATTTCCTCCACTTATATTCATGTCACCCACGCACTTAAGGCCTTTAGAAGCGATTGCCGCGGTGTTGATGGTAATTGTTCCACCAGAGATGTACATATTGCCTGAGTCTTCATCTTCGTGGTCAGCAAGCTCGCCAGTCGACTCTGTTCCATCCAGGTCGCACTGGATGCCATCATCACCCACGCCTTCGATGTTGATTGTTCCGCTTTCCATAAGGAAATACTGGTTGCAACTGATACCATCGCCCACAGCCGAAAGAACATTAATTGTCGCATTCTTCAATGAGATGTATTCTCCACTTTTGATTGCGTGCTTTACATTACCTGTTACGTTGAGAGTTCCTTTCTGCTTAAACTCGGCATGGCCTTTCACATAGAGGCAGCCTTTCTGGGAGCCAGTGGCAGCATCAACGAGTGTGTTGGTTGTTCCGGTAATAACCTTTACATTAATGCGCTTGCCGTTCTGAACATGAATTGCTGCACCTGAATTAACGGGATTGACATTGGTAAGAGTCAAGCCATTCAACTCAACGGTTGCCTTATAAGAACCGGTCATATAGAACTCTCCATCACTAGAGCTACCTGTAAGTGAATAGGTAATCTCGCCTGCATTATCAGCACTCAGATTGTCGCTCTGAGCTATGCTCACATGAGCTCCCGAGAGTGTAGGCTCAACATATTGAGCAATATTTCCAGCCACAACAACTTTAGCCGAGGCGCCATTATAAGTAACGGTAACCAGGTTGTCGGTAACCTCGGTATCGTCGATATACATTTGAGTAATATCACTGATTGTGAAAACTTTCCCCATTATGGTAAGGGTGTTACCATCAGCATATTCCATATTTCCAGCTTGTTCAGCAGGAAATTGATAGGTAACATCGCCAATCACAACATTCATTGTCTGAGCCTGTGCCGCTATCGCCAGCACTAATGCTGTAAAAAGTAAAGTCAGTTTTTTCATTTCACTAAGATTTTATAAGTTTTACTTCCCGCTTTCACAACATAAACTCCTGAACCCAAAGATTTTATGGCTGTAGCCAAGTTTGGGTATTTTCCATAAGAAACACCTGTAATTCCTACCATCTCAACTGAATCATCTCCAGTGTTACCCACTTCATCAATAGCTGTAATTGTGGGCTTTTCGGTTGAAAAATACATAATTTCAAGTGAGCTCAAGTCAAATGCTTGAGTTCCTGCATTATCAGTTACCACAAGTTGTGAACTTGTAATGTCGAACGTTGCCGACTCTGTCTCAACATAGGCTTTTTTCCCGTCGGCTTTTTGAAATACCAGATACGGATAATCATAGGCACTAGCCGTAACTGATAACATTAGCATTAAAACAAATAAGATTTTTCTCATAAAATAACTATTATTGAAGGTTATTATTAAATACAATCCCACAAAAATAGGTGCCAGAATTGTAAACCACAAGTCTTTGGCACCTTTATAAAATTAATCTTCAACGAAAAACCTTATTTGTTCAACGAATTATTATCCAGCCATTAAAGGTATCGGGCAGTAATGGATTGTTCACATGCAAGCATCCCGCTTGGCGTTCCGCTGTAGATAATTGTGCCGCCATTCTCACCGGCACCGGGGCCGAGTTCGATTACGAAGTCGGCAGCCTTTATCACATCAGTATTGTGTTCTATGACATAAACAGTGTTGCCTTCATCAACCATCTTGTTGAACAAATCAATGAGGTGATGCACATCCTTCAGATGCAGGCCGTCGGTAGGCTCATCAATAACAAATATGCCACGACTGCCGCCATCACTGGCAGGCGATGTGTAGGAATTGAGATAAGACGCAATCTTCATGCGTTGCAGCTCACCGCCCGAGAGGGTGCTTAAGGCTTGATTAAGATGAAGATAGTCAAGGCCTACAGCAACCAATGGACGCAGTTTCTCCTCAACCGGTGTACCTTTGAAAAACTCACTGGCACGACGCACGCTCATGTCCATCACTTCGGCTATATTCTTCCCGTCAAGGGTGTATTGCAAAGCTTCGCGTGAATATCGCAAGCCGCCACAAGCTTCGCAGGTTGTCTCAATGTTGTCCATAAAAGCCATCTCGGCAATCACAACACCTTTGCCACCGCACACAGGACATCCACCCTTGCCATTGAAGGTAAAGTATTGTTCCTTCATCTTATGAGCACGAGCAAAGCGCTTACGAATGTCGGGAGCTACATCCATATAGGTCGCCGGTGTAGAACGTAGACTCACGCCTATGTTTTTCTGGCTGATATAAACAATGCCGTCATGGTCACGACGGAAGCACTCCATGAGAGAACTCTTGCCTGAACCCGCCACTCCAGCCACTACCGCCAGCACACCCAGGGGCAGATCGATACTTACGTTTTTCAGATTGTGGAGCGAAGCATCACGCAACGGGAAAATGCCATTTGGCTTACGTGGCGACGTGTTGAACTCGCCTTTCTTGCCAAGCATTTCGCCTGTGCTTGTACCGCTGCAAAGCAGTTGATCATAGTTACCTTCAAAGATTATCTGTCCACCCCTACTCCCAGGACCTGGACCCAGGTCTACGACATGGTCGGCAATGGCAATCATCTCCTTGTGATGCTCAACGAGCAAAACTGTGTTGCCGGCATCACGCAAGCGACGAACCGAGTGCTTCATCTTCTCAATGTCATGGTCGTGAAGTCCGGTACTGGGTTCGTCAAGAATATACAGCACATCGGCCAGCGATGAATTGATGTACTTTGCAATCTTGCAGCGTTGGGCTTCACCACCCGATAGAGTTCCCACCCCTCGGTCAAGACTCAGATAGCCCAAGCCGATTTCCTCAAGAGCAGTCAGACGCGTACTGATTGCAGCTTTTAAGTCTACCGCCAGCGGAGATGTTAGAGACTTAACCCACTTGTTAAGCTTTGTAATAGACATTGCACTGACATCAGCGATATTCTTTCCTTCGATTCTGCAAGAAAGAACACGAGGACTCAGACGAGTACCATGACAGTCGGGGCACACTCCCATGTTAAGCATTGGGTTAAGCACAGCGGCATGAAGCAGTCCTTCCTCACTGTTGATGATGCTGCGATACATGCGTGGAATAATGCCTTCATATTTTGCACTCTTGGGCCAGTTGGAGGGAGGATTCTTGAGACGTATCTGAGGACTGTTAAGGAACAGATCCAGCTCCTCGGGACTGTAATCCTTGATTTTCTTGTCTAGATCAAACAGGCCGCTGTGGGCATAGCGTATCCAGCGCCATCCACCCTTGCCAAAAGCGATATAATGGATTGTGTCCTCATCGTTGAGACTCTTGTCAAAGTCAACGAGTTTGTGAATGTCCAACTCACGAATCTCACCCAGGCCCGAACATCTTGGGCAACTGCCCTCAGGGTGGTTGAAACTGAATGACTCGGCATAACCGACAAAAGGCTTGCCCACACGCGAGAACAATAACCTCAACAACGCAGCTATATCAGTATAAGTCGCTACTGTAGAACGCGAGTTCTGCGCAGGCTTTTTCTGGTCGATAACGATTGCTATTGGCAAGTTCTCGATAGCATCAACGTGTGGGCGGCCATATTTGGGCAAATATTGCTGAACAAACGACGGGAAAGTGTCATTGAGCTCACGTCGCGATTTGGCAGCAATAGTATCGAGAACCAGCGAACTCTTTCCTGAGCCCGACACTCCTGTGAACACCGTAACCTGATGCTTAGGAATCTCGAGTGACACATCCTTAAGGTTGTTCTCTCGAGCTCCACGTATGATAATTGTGTCGTTTTTCATTGCTTCAACGTTTTAGGGCTGTTTGCCGCCGCAAAGTTACAACTTTTTGCGACAAACACAAAGCCACCCTCGGCATCACGTCGAGGATGGCTTTCAATTGTTACTATATAAATGAATTGGCTGTGGGACACGTCCCGCAACCTGAGATGCATGGTTTAGAACACAGCTTTCTTGGTCGAAGTCGAGCCGTCGGTGTAGCGGGTCACAATGATGTTGATACCGCTGAATGGACGGTCACTGACCTGTCCGGCAACGTTCACATATTGACGGGTTTCAACCATCTTACCGTTCTCAACGATTATGCCGTCGATACCGGTAATGTTATCAAGCTTGATTGTCAAGGCTACAAACTGTGTCTTTCCCTGCTGGGTAAGGCTGACAATAACTTTGTGCTGTGAACCGTTAACCTTGCCGTTAACATTAAGCATGCCGTTATCGCCAAGGGCAATATCCATATCGTTGCCCTCGATGTTCTTCAATGCAGGAACACCTGCGGTGTTCTCTACTTCTCCCACATCCTCAAGAGCATAGGTTACGGTTGAACCATTGTCTTCAATATTGAAGAGCTCGCTCAAGTCAATTGTGCGATTTCCTGTCTTGAGAACACGAACTGCCTCAGTCATTTCGCGTTCGCCATTGAAGTCTTCCATAGCGAAATAGGCAGGAGTATTAAGGCCATACTTGCCCACATCGCTGCCGCTAAGTGTAAACTTAATACTCTTGACCTTACCCAATGAACGAAGATCCATCCACTGCCAAGTGTCAATAGCATAATGATCGGCTTCGTTATCGCTGCGATAATCGGCAAGATAGAAGTCTACTGTCTTCTCGTTACCTTGGGCATCGGTGCCTGTAGCAGTAACCATAAACCATGAGCCATCATCAAATGCCTCAGCAAAGTCATCGCCTTCGTTGATGCTGTTCAAAACATAGGCTGTGTTGGTAATATACATACCACTGATTGAGTCACCGTCAACACTGTTGGTAATATCAATTCCATAATTGTAGGGGAAGGCAACGCCAAAGTTTGCAGAGTTGCGGCCGCCACCCATCGACGAATGGTACTGGTCATTTAGACCAGCGAACGAGTTGGATGTCTGGTTACTGATAGAATAACCGCTCCAATATGAAACAGTACCATAATAACTACTATAGCCATGGAATGCATAGGAACCACTGCAAATCACATCGTCTCCATCAGGAATAAGATAAGATTCCTCTGCGAGATAATTGTCATCGAAGGTTGCCTTAACGGCATCACCGAGCACATAGACTGCAGTCTTGCCTTTTGCGGTCTGACCATCGGCGCTGGTAACACTGACCTTGTAAGACCAGGTATAAGCTGGGGAAACCTCAATAGTAGCAGTGTTACCCACAACATTATTCATCTGATCACGCCACTCAATTGTGTATGGCTCATCACCACCAGTGATTGTAGCAGTGATTGTGGTAGTTGAGCCACTCGCGACAGTGGCGCTCACAACAGGTATTGTTAGAATCAGATCCTCAATGTGACGCTGTGTGGTGAACTCGTCAGTTACTACTACGTCACTTTCCTCACCCAGTGCGCTCACAACCATCATGTAGGCCTTGTAAGTAGTGGATGGAGTAAGGTCACTCAAGGCTGTATTCACTTCGGTGTCAGCAATAATGTCAACACCCTCAGTTTCCTTCAGTTGATCGGCAGTCACGCTCTTAATCATTGGAGCCCCATTGGCCCCGTCGGCAACTGACTCAATCATGTAATAAAGCTTGCCGCTCACGGTCCACTTGCTCTTGATTGTGGCTGTGGTCTCAGCGACGTCTGTAACGGTTGGGTAGCCTTCAGCAATCTCAGGTTTCTCAACTATAACCTCTGCAAACTCATAAGCACCGATTGTAGGAGTCTCGGCACTGCGCTGCTTGCCATCGGCATCGTTGGTGATGAAGTCAACAGGCATGCCGGCGTTGAGGTTACCAGCGCTGAGCAAGTGGTTGTCGATGTCGCTCATGAACTCAGCCTGCTCAACGAAGTTGCCCTGCTTATTGGTGAGTGCATTGAGGTCATCGATAGTTGCAGCATGGTTCTCAAAGAGAGTTCCCGAAGCAGCATACACAGCATTGTTGGTCATAATCAACGAGTTGGCATCGTTGGCATTGTTGATGTAAGCGAGTTTCCCTTCAGTGGTGAAGTTCTGCAGCAGGTTGTTCTGCATCTTCATGCCAGTGTAGCGGTTACCACTGCCGGCAGTGTAGTAAACATATCCTTTGCTACCGCTCACGCGCACAGTGTTGTTGTAGAACGCGATGTTCTTAGAGTCGGCTGTCACTTGAATGCCTGCTACGCTACCGCTTGAAGCGTTGGTGATAACGATACTGTTGTTGTATACGAGGAATGGATTGTCTTCGCTTTGGCCTTCACAGCCCTGACGCATGTAGATGCCCTGAGAATAGTAGGTGTGAGTGTGGGTAATCACATTGTTGCGAACAATCATGCTGCCTGAGTTGCGGTAGATGTCCATTGAGTTGTAGCCTGTAAGGGTTGAAGTGCTCTGGCTGATGATGTTGTTCTCGATAAGGGCGTTGGCAACGTCGGTGATGTAGATACCCTTGCTGCGAGGCTCCGAAATCTTGTTGTTGGTAATTACATAGTCAAGAGCATCGGGCACAGCCACTGGACCAGGACCTGTGAGTCCCATAGCGATGTAACCACCGTAGAACTCATTGCCATCGATGGTGAGGTAGTCGTTGTTCATGCCACCCTTGTCTTCCATAGTGCCCACGTTCTCGGTCTTGAACAAGTTCATGCCATTGTAACCGCTGGTCACGAGTTCAGCCTTGAGGTAAGAGTCCTTGAGAGTGAAGTGGCGGCTCTGATTGTAGATATGGATGGCGTA
>JAEEGL015712317.1_pt1 | contig 11090 bp, 12 predicted proteins | sample 9134231 | NCBI WGS metagenome assembly JAEEGL01 (sample SAMN16246548, study PRJNA631951) | gut metagenome | biome: gut microbiome; feature: rumen; material: fiber-attached | host: Bos | place: Iran: Karaj | collected 2018-10
GTCGACCCATTCTTGTGCAAACAGATCAACGTCCCACAACTTATAGTTGTTGTTTTTGACAAGTTTGCCTAATTTCCAGTTCATATGCTCCTTCCTCGACTTTAATTATAATGTCTTGCGATATTCCTTTACAACATCCATAAACGCCTTTACGCGGTTAATGTCGACCAGGTTTTCGAATTTGCCATCATATTTGAATGTAGTCGCGACGATCGCGCCATCGGCAATCGCCAGCTGGTCTCTGATGGTTTCTTTCCGGCAGCCGGTATTGACGAAGACTGGCGTATGCGTTACGGCATTCTTGACGATGGACAGAGACTGCGTTTCTGTCGCATCTCCTGCGATCAGCCCAGCGACGCATAGTGCATCGGGTTTGGCTTCGAATTCAGTGATCTTGGTCAGCTGCGCCAGGGTATGCGTACCGAAGTAATCCGATCCTTCAGGAATGACATAAGAGAAGATCTTGATGTTCTTTCCGCCGAGATCGCTCCGGTGTCTGGCGATTTCCCCATGATCCTTATCGACGAAACCATTGGCGCCAGTAAAGTTTCCTGAAATCACTTCACGGATGAATTGGGCGTCCACTCCTACCGCCAGGTCCAGAGAAGCTTCGGCGCTCGAGATCACATCGACACCATAAGGGACCCTAATATCATTCATCAGTTCGCCGATGACCCGCCCCATGGCTGCCAGCGTCACAGGCCGGATATTATGCGTATATGGCTGCGAGTATTCGTTGGAAAAAATGATACCGTCGACTCCGCCTTCCTGTAATGCGATCAGGTCCTTGCGTCCGCAGTCGATGACATACCGAATGCCCTTTTCAGGTTCGTACTGAGGATCTGTAGGCATCGCCTGCAGATGGCACATTGCAATGATTGGTTTCTGTACTTTGAATAAATCGTTAATCCACATGATACTGATATGCTCCTTTGTCTATTGCCACAATTCGTTGATTCTCGCCTTGATGCGTCTTGCTTCGGCTGCTGGATCATCGGCGTTTCTGATCGAGCGTCCGCAGATGATGGCGTACAGCGGCAGACTGGACATGATATCAAGGTCATCGTATGTGACTCCGCCGGTCGCTGTCACTTTGAATCCCATGTCGCAGATCTGACGGATAAAAGAGACGTCTTCCTGCGTCCAGGGACCTTTTGCCGAACTAGGTCGTCCGTAGATGATGTGATTGATTCCCAGCTCTTTCCACTTTCTGAGATCATCAAAGTCCCACATATCGCCATAGTCGCCATACAGTTCGATCTGGACTTCCTGGCCATGTTTTAATGCATAATCCTGAATCTCTTTTTTGATCTCGTTCCGGGCCGGAGAGAACATTGTCACATACTGGACGCCGCTGTCTAATACAACAGGACCGAAATGGGCAACAGATAGTTGGGCATCGGCAACCATGATCTTATCCGGATAGGCGTTTCGTACCGTCCTTACCGCTTTCAGTCCTTCGCAAATGATCAGAAGCGTGCCACACTCGATAATATCCACTTCATCGCCCAGGCCATTCCGTAAAGTATGAAACGCATCTTCCAGGGAAGTATTATCCAGGGCGATCTGCAAATAAGGTTTATTCACGATAATCCTCAACTTTCATTTGACTAGAAATTGCCTAGTATCCCATTGATCATGAAATAATTGGCAAGATAAAAGATAAACGGAATGAAGAGTTTCCGTCTGGATACGGACCGATTGATGATGTCGCGATAGACGAGATAGCACATGATCAGAAAGGAAACGATGCAGTACATCGTCTTTGAAACGATGGACTGGGAATATCCGAACCATGTGAGCAGACTGATCCTATCGGGCAAAAGCGTCCACGCATTCCAGTTATAGAGAAGCGTTCCTGCGATGAGGATGATATAGAGCGCTTTGTCGACTTTCGAGAGAGCCTGCCAGCCTTCTTTGAGTGTCAGCCTTTCCGGCTGCCAGACGGAGAGAGGTTTCGGGTTTTTCGTTCCGTTCTGCTTGGGTGCCACATCGTTCTTTTTCGGTTTTTTTGCCATCATATCCTCCCGGTTGGTATCCTTCCATAAATGAAAACAAGATTGTTAAGGGTGATAGGTGATCTCGCTTTGACCTATGGTAATTTCATTTTATGTAATAGAAATAACAAAAACAATGATTTGGAAAGCGGTTTCACAATTTAGCTGGAAACTCTGAAAAAAGGAAGGGACAAAGAAGAAAAATGAACCTAGTTTTATAGCCAGGAACGCACAAAATTGCAAGACAAATACAGAAAAAAGCGATAAGAAGCAGGATCATTGTCAATTTAAGAAATAATATAAACAAAAGAAAGGTAATAAGCATTCTGTTAGCAAAAACTAACTTCTAAAGATCATAAAATAATTTGCACAAATGTGCATCATTCATAATTGTGAGACTTGTTTTTGAATTGTTGAAATTGCCCAGAAAAACCAAAATAATGGAATTAAGAGATACAGGTAACAGTATGAAACTTGACTATGTGAAAAAGCTTTATCAGCAGGGACTCTTTGATGTGTTCGAGGGTTTCGATGACTGGAAAGATGCGATCAGGGCGGCTACGTCGCCGCTTGTGAAGAAAGGAATCGTGGAAGAGGGATATGCGGACAGCATTTTTGCGACGATCGAAGAATTCGGTCCATATGTTTTTATTGCGCCGCATATCTGTATGCCTCATTCCCAGCATACCGAACTGGTCCATGAGGCCGCCGTATGCTTCGTCAAGATCAATCAGACCGTGTACTATGATAAAGAAGCGGATCCGGATCTTTCCGCAGAGCTGTTCTTTGTGATCGCGGTCAAGGAACTGAATGCCCATCTGGGCGTCATTGCCGAACTGGCGGATGTTCTTGATGATGAAGAAACGGTAGAAGCTTTGCTGAACGCAAAGACGTACGAAGATTTTGAAAAGCTGTTTGAGACCAACTGATCAGACGCTTTTTAAAATATATAAGGGTGATAGGTATTGGTTTTGACTTAGGAAAGGAGATATTATTATGGATTTTGGTTCTATTCTAAGCTTTATTTGGTACAGTTTCTTTGATAGAGCTGCGATGTTCATGACGGTGCTGGTCTTTATCGGTCAGCTGCTGACCAAAAGAGGCTTTGTTGATTCGCTGTCCGGCGGTCTCAAGGCTTATATCGGCTATATCGTATATCAGACAGCAACAGGCGGTCTGTACAACATCTTCCAGCCTATCATGATGGGCTTGCGTCAGGTCCTGGGCATGGGTATCATCGTTAACGATGACTCCCTGGGTGCAGGTACATTGACGCACATCCTTGAATCGTTCGGACGCACTACTTCTTTGCAGATGGCTGCAATGGCTGCCGGCTTTGCTATCGCGATCGTCCTCGTTCTGTTGAAGAAGTATACGAAATTCCGTTCCATCATCATTCAGGCGCATATCCTTTCCGGACAGGCTATCGATATGGTTCCTATCCTTCTGGTTATGTATCCGAAGATGAACGATTTCGTGACCATTCTGGTTACCGGCCTTTATCTGGCAGTGAAATGGTGCATGCTTTCTAACCTGACGGTCGAACCAGCGCAGGATTTGACCGATGGCGCTAATATGGTCGTTGGTCATACGCAGATGATCGTTGACCGTCTTGCCTATGAATATGGACGTCATGTCGAAAAGAAAGCGAAGAAAGCCGGTAAGGAAGTCAAGAAGTTCGATAACATCGAGCTTCCTGGATGGCTCGGTATCTTCAATGATATGTATGTTGCATCCTTTGTTGTCATGCTGATCTACTTCACGATCCTGATGCTGATGATTGGCAAGGAAAACATGATGACGATCGACCCGAGCCTTGGCGCAAACGATTCCTTCGCGCTGTATATCTTCCACTCTGCAGGAAAATTCCCAGTCTATCTGGTCATCCTGCTGACTGGTATGAGAATGTTCGTTGCTGAACTGACCGTCGCCTTCTCAGGCATTTCCGAGAAAGTCCTTCCGGATGTCCTGCCTGGTATCGACTGTGCCGCATTCTACGGCTTCGTTACGGATGGTCAGGTCGTTACGATTTCATTCATCATTGGTTCATTGTCAATGACATTGTTCACTTTCTTAGGAATGCTGGCAGGTCTGCCATTCGTATGTATCGTCGGCTTCGTTCCGATGATGTTCGACTCGGCAACAGCTGGTATCTTCGGATATCAGAGAGGCGGCGTCAAGGGTCTTGTATTTGGCGTCGAGCTCTGTGCGATCGCTGATGTCTTCCTGGCAGGTATTGCGGCATGTGTCATCGGCTTCGATGTATATGGCGGCGTTGGCTTCCAGGTCGATAACGCGATCACGCTGGCTGCTTTCTCTCCAATTTGGAAGTATCTCGGCTGGGCAGGTTATGCACTTGTCATCGCTATCATGCTGGCGATCCCGCATATCCAGTATGCTGCCGACAAGGAAGGCTACTGGCTTGCTTCCGAGGACTGGGAGAAATACAAGGAATATATGGGAGACAGACTGTAATCTCGTTATAGCTTCTTTGGTTGATGGCTCCTACAGTTTCAGACTGCGGGAGCCATGCATCGATTAAGGTCATATCGGTTGAAGCGTTGTTATATAATAGGGATAAGGAGTGTATTAGATGGATATCAAAAATAAAAAATTCAAAATATTGTGCTGCTGTGCTGCAGGCAATGGATGTTGTCAGTTGGTAATGCTGAAAGTTAAGCGCGTATATGATAAATTAGGTCTTCATTGTGCTTGCGAAGCAAATACGACTTCTGTTGGCAAGGCGGTAGCGCATAAATATGATGTGGTTTACTGCAACTTATCCTTAGAGAAGCAGTTCGAGGAAGCAAAGAAGAAAGGTGCAGTGATCATCGGTCTGAAGAATATCATGTCGGAAGCCGAGATCGAAGAAAAAACAAACGCTTTTCTGGCTGAACTGGCAGAAAAATAGTTTTTGATCGACTGTACAAGAGTGATAGCAGATCATGGGATTGGTTCCGGATCTGTTTCCTATGGCTGTTTAGCGGAGAGAACGGGATGTACGATACCGATCTGATGACCAGGATCGCAAGGATGTATTATGAGAAAGACATGAGCCAGCAAGAAATTGCTGAAGCGACTTATGTCTCGCGTTCCATGGTCTCGAGAATGTTGAAAAAAGCAAAAGAACTCGGCATTGTTGAAATCATCATAAAGCCGTCTTTTGAGAATTATCATAAATACGAAAACGAGCTAGAAACGATCTTTCCGGACTGCAAGATCCTTATCACGTATTCAGAAAATGCGGATGTCGAGGATGAATTCGATGCCGTGTGTTCGATGGCGGCTTTTACCCTGGATGACACTCTGAATAACAAAAGCGTTCTGGCGGTAGCGAAAGGGAGAACGGTCGCAAACATGATCAATATGCTCAAGCCGGAGAGAAACTATCCGGATATGCATATCGTTCAACTGACCGGTTCCATGTTCTTTCATGACAATTCCAATATCGACGAAATGAACAACAGCCAGAGGGTCGCTTCGTTGTACGGCTGCAAACTGAGCAGGCTCTTTGTTCCATACATGATGGACGACAAGGAAGCCAAACAGGTTTTCTGCAAGCATGAAGCTACCAGAGAAGTGCTGGATATGGGCTCAGAGGTGAACTCGTTTGTGACGGGTGTAGATACGATCCTTTTCTGGAAGGACCATCTTGATGAAAAAGATCTGTCCTATCTGACCAAAAAAGGCGCAGTCGGATGCATGTGGGGTTATTTCTTTGATGAAGATGGCAATATCATCGATACCCCGCTGTATGATCGTCTGATCATCCCGGATCGAAGCATCTTCGAAACGGCTGAAAAGAGGATCTGCGTAGCTAACGACCGCTTCAAGAGTCACGCCTTGCTTGGTGCTCTGAGAGGAAAGCTCTGCAACGTGCTGATCACGAATTCGCGGATCGCTTCACGATTGATCGACCTTAACAATAAGGATATTATTGATTAAATAATACGTTACTCTTAATTAACGCAATTCATATTGATAGAATGGAGTTTTTATATGGGAATTGTAAGAACAGTATGCGGAGATGTTGAATCTTCCAGATTGGGATACACATTGGCTCATGAGCATGTTTTCTTCAACCCCAATGGCAAAGATGCCGATGACGACTGGACGCTGAATGACTTTGATAAGAGCCTGCAGATGGTGCAGGAATTTAAAGACAACGGCGGCATGACGATCGTCGATGCATCATGGGCAAAAGAGTCGGGAAGATCGCCGGAACAGTTGAAAGAAGTATCGCAGCGGACCGGCGTGAATATCATTACCTGTGTCGGCGCCATGGCCGAGATCAGCCATGACATTCCGAAACGATATTTCGATATGAGCATCCAGGAACTGGAAGATCTGTTCGTAAAGGATGTGGAAGTCGGCATGGATGATACGGACATCAGAGCCGGCTGGATCAAAGCCGGTGCTTCCTACAACAACTTTACGGAGATGGAAGAGCGTGTGCTTCGTGCTGCCTGCAGGGCTTCCAAGAGAACGGGTGCCCCGGTCCACGTGCATACTTCGACCGGAACCTGCTGGGATGACATGCTGGAAGTCGTAGCAGATGAGAAGCTGCCGTTTGAGCAGTTCTGTATCGCGCACATCGACAGGAATCCCGATTACTGGGTACATACGCAGATCTGCAAGACTGGAGCTTATATGATCTATGACGGACCGGGAAAGATCAAATACTATCCTGATTCCGTAAGGATCGATCTGTTAAGAAAACTGATCGAAGACGGATACGGCAAACAGATCATGCTGAGCAACGATACGGGGAAACGTGACTATCATAAAGCCTATGGAGGCAAGGTAGGCACGGGTCTGAACTACATCAAGAACAAGTTCCTTCCACGTTTGCTTGCGGAAGGTTTCACGCAGGATATGATCGATGATTTTATGATTCATAATCCGGCAAGATTCTATTCCTTGAGGGAGAAGATTTAAAAACTATCTTTCATATTTGTACACAACCGGTGTACAGGTGTTTCCCCTTAGAAAAAGGACATCATAAGCAGGCAGAACTGAAATAGATGTCCTTTTTATATTGCAGGTATGTGATTATCCTTTGAAATACTGAATCAATATGTCTTTGATGTAATGATATCTTCGTGCATAGGTATTATCCACTCGGATTAGATCGAAATGGTGTTCCTGGCAGATCTTCTGCTTGATCTGATCTCTGTGCCTGACTACCTCGCTATCGAAATGTTCCTTACCATCAAGCTCAATCGCCAAAACGGGCAGTTCTTCCTTCTGAACCTTTCTGAATACAACAAAATCGAAACGTCCCCGATAGAAATAATCTTCATGCGAAATATTGTCCATAAAGACTTGCGAGATCGGCACTTCTTTCCTGACGACATAACGCGTCTCATCCTGGAACGCATTATCCAGTGCTCTGTTCAGGCTTTCCATGAAGGCTGTTTCCGTCTCGGTACTGTAAGGTCGAATGCCTAAAGCTCTTGATTCAGCGACACGTTTTTTCACTTCATAGTCTCCGGAATGCTTGATGTACTGGATCAGATCATACAAGTCATCCGCTTCGTTGCCGGTATGCAGACGTTCGATCTCTTTTTCACTGGCAAACAGTACCAACTCCTGTCTGGCTCTCGATGTAGAGACATTGATCAGCTCTTTGTTGTTTTTAAGCCAGTCATAGGTCTTTCTGCCGGTACGATCCGTCAGAGCCAATGAATACAGGATAACATCCTTTTCATCCCCCTGGAAGGCGTGTACCGTGCCGCAGTCGACATCGCGGATGTCATGCATTTCCAGTTCCTTATTGATCAGCTCTTTCTGATTCACGAAAGGCGTGATGATAGCGACGTTCTTATTCGGATTGGCTTTAAGATATTCGACGATCGCATTAACTTCTTCAGGAGCCATATTTTTCTTGGGACTGGTATCATCGGGAATATCGATAAAGACCAGCGGCTTGTCGCTGACTTGACGTCCATGCATCTTAAGCATATTGTTGTAGTATTTGCGGTTATTGAAGCCGATGATCTTCGGATCGCAGCGGTAGTGATGGCTGAGCAGCACCTCATCGCTTACCGCATCGCAAGAAAGATAGGTCTTATAGATCGAATTGTTGCAATAGTCGTATTCTTCGGTCACGTTATATTTTCTTCTCAAAGTCTTGCTGTCGGCAGGATTCATGACGATGACCGGCTGCAACTGCTGCGGATCTCCCACCAGCAGCAGGCTCTTTCCTCTGATGATCGGCACCAGAGACATCGCTAGGTTGCACTGACTGGCTTCATCGATGATCGTCATATCGAAGACTGGTTCAGGCTGGCCAAGCTTATGCGCCGACACGCAAGTCGTAGCGACGATCGGGAAGATGCGTAAAAAATTCTTCAGGTTTTCCGGAATCGACAGGTAATGATTGAATTGTTTCAGTCTCTCGTTTTCATCCTCGATATACAGGATATGTTTCAATACCTCGTTCTTAGGTTCCGAGATCCTTTTGATGCAGTTGATGGAAGCATAATTCAGATAAGTCATCAACGCTTCCGTGTCGGTATCGATCAGCTTCAAGGCATCTTTCGTATCGAATTCACCCAGTTCATTGAGGCGCCGGTTGATATCCGCCAGTTGTCCGGCCTGGACCCGGATCTGGAAATTCATCTGCGGACTGTTATTCAATAGCTGGTCGATCGTGTCTTTTCTTTCTAAAAGATCGATTCTTTCTTCATATCGTTCCAGGAAAGCGGTCAGCTGTTTCGCCTGTTCGGATCTCTGTTTAAAATTATTGGACTGGGCATCTTCGGAAACACTGATTTTGCTGACAGACTCATACGTGCGTTTGACCACATTCAATGTATTCATGATCTCGACATTGTTTCCTAACCGGATGATCGGGAAAGGAATCTTATAACGCTGAAACTGCAGATTGGAAAGCTTCTCCACTACTTCATCGATCGGATGATTGTTGTTGGAAGAGAAAAGGACCGTTCTGCCATTGAAGAATGCCGTGACGATGATGTTGACGATCGTCTTCGTTTTGCCGGTTCCCGGAGGACCCTGGACATAGGAGATCGGATAGCGCATGGCATTGTTCATAGCCAGAAGCTGATCCATATTGATTTCGTTGTCTACCAGAGTCAAAGGGAATGATTTTCTTCTTTGCGGATGAGTCGTAAGTTCGCCGAAAAAGGCTTTGATCGGAGTCGTGATTTCGTTGTTGTCATCCGATTGATACATCTTCAGGATGCCGTCATATTCGCTATCCAGATCGATGATGGGCTGCCTGCCGATTTCGATCAGATAGGGCATATCATCGACAAGCACTTCAGGGTTGTTGTTGGAGATGATGTTACGGATGGTTTCCGCGTTTTTATAGAAGAATTCTAATAAATACAAATCCTCGGCATCGATGAACTGGCGGATGCTTTGTTTCTCGCCATCGATGGAGAATTCGGAACAGACGACCACATCATCGACTGCCTGGAGCTTTCTGTTTTTCACCTCCAGACGAAGAGGCTGATAGACCATGACATACAGCCCTTTTTTGGTATGCAGACTTAAAAGATTCAGACCGATCTGAATGTTTTGGATATCGTATTTATTCTTTCGTTTCTTCTGAAAACCTTTGATCAGCTGTTCGAACTGCTGATCGTTAAGCAACAGGGTATCCCGCCCCAGTATTTCGTCATCAAGATGATCGACAAGTACCACAGTAGTTTTATACGGGGTGTTATCCAGTCTGTTGCACAGGCTGAGATAATTCAGTATTTTAAGGTTTGCGGTCTCTGAAAAAACAGAGAGGTATTTTTCTGGATTGGTGTTGATATCTTCGAGGAGTTTCTCAGGGATATCGGCATAGGTTCCGTCGACGACTTCTGCGCTTTGGATCGAGTCGATAAAAAGTGTCAGCTCCGTGATTTCATGGCTGAAGAGATGCATTCCATCGGCGATGATCCGTTTCTGAATCGGATCCAGGTCTTTGATGGAAATCCAGTATTTGGTCGTTTCATTGCTCTTGTTATGATATTCGATATAGAGCCAGTATCCTTCATGGATGGCACGAAACAACTCGCGAGCAACAGGTTTCATACATTTATTGTAATTTATAAACCATAAAGGGAAAAGAAAAGGGTTAAATAAAATACTTTCTGATATGATATATGACAGAGTAAAGGAAAACACTATCAATACAAGAGATTACGTTTTGAATATATATTTAACTTTGATGACCAGAGATATATATGGAACGTATTTATACATAGTTGACGAGGCATTGAAAGAATACTTGAAAATATTTTTTGATCAACAGTGATAGTCTGACAGTGTGGCAGTGTAAATTAATCTGTGTAAGTAAGTTGTGAGCGTACGGCTTAACTGCTTATGCAGATTTTTATTTATGCTTAATGGTATTCTAAAGGAGGAAAAGGTATTATGCAAGATATTTTATTAACTAAAGTAGTCTTGCAGATTGTGGTGTATTTTATTTGTTTCATCTGTTCCTATGCTCAAGATATAGGGTTTGAGAATGGTTATATTTCTAATGCCGACCGGCTATTTTTTCTTCCAGCACAAATACAATTAAAGCCAAGCCATCCATCAGGAAATAGCGCCAGTCTTTCGTAAAAGACACGATCACGGGAGTGAAGAAAGCCAGAAGGATAAACGCGATCCCAAAGAATTTCTGCAGCCCTCCGTGTCTTTTTCTTTCTTCGTATATCCCATACGATGAAGCTTTATGATCCTTTTGCTTTTTCACGATTTGTTTCTTTGCTTCCTGTATATTTCGATCACTTTCTCGTCTGCCGGGACCCATTCGATGTTTTCTTCCACGGGATCGATGAAGCGGATCGCCGTATGATCATGCAGCTCAAGGCTCTCATCCAACAATTCACAGACGAAACAGTCCATGACCAGATCGAAGGAATCATAGGAATATTCGATGGTGCAGAGGAATCCCCTGATATCGATCTCTGCATTGAATTCCTCCCCGATCTCCCGTTTCAGCGCTTCTTCGCCTGTTTCGTTTTCTTCGTACTTCCCTCCGGGGAATTCCCAAAGACCCGCATGTTCGCCATGGGATCTTCGGGCGATCATGATCTTTCCATCCTTCTCGATGATCGCAGCAACGAC
>JAEEGL016306632.1_pt1 | contig 11090 bp, 8 predicted proteins | sample 9134231 | NCBI WGS metagenome assembly JAEEGL01 (sample SAMN16246548, study PRJNA631951) | gut metagenome | biome: gut microbiome; feature: rumen; material: fiber-attached | host: Bos | place: Iran: Karaj | collected 2018-10
CATGGAGCACCCATGTGGACCGCTGGTTCTATCCCGTGCACACGCTCAAACTGCCAGAGGAGTCCTTCAAAAATGTGCAAGGCATTCAGTTCGAGGTCAAGACGATACAGGACAAAATCGAGAACGACATGCGCTGCGCATACGTGATGGTCGCATACAGCACGCCGGATGACAATACGACCCGCGTCATCAACTTCGCATATTCCAGCCCATTGACCACGTGGGAGGTACGCCGCGTCATGTTCGGCGAGAGCATTCCAGCCGACGCCACGGTGAAATTCCTCCGCATAGGCTGCAATCCCGTCGGTATGAAGCTGTCCTATTGGATTCGGAACATCAAACTGCTGTCCTTGAAGTAGAGGCTGAAAAACACAATGGTCACAGCCAGTTGCGCCAGTTTTCGAATCGGTGGAAAGTGAGGCGGTTGGCGTCATGGAAATTATGTGCGCCTCGGTATGCGGAGCGGCTGAGGAGGATGATGTCGTCGTCGCCGTCGAAATGCCATGCGCAGTACTGGAATCCAGTGAGCATCTTGGAGTATTCTGTCTCCATGCCAGTGTCGTCAGTGAGCACGTCCTTCACCCTGCGCCAATGGCGCAGGTCGTGGGAGACGGAGAGGCTCAGGATGTTTCTGATGGAGAGGTCGTTGCAGTCCTTGTCCTGATCTATCGGATTCGAGAATGTGACATAGATTCCCGTCTTGGGGTCGCGGCGGATGGTGAAACGCGATGAGCCGCCGACGAAGTCGATTATGCCGTCCTTGTAGTCGAACGAGAGTTCGCGCCCGTCGTCGCTGAGCGTGAGTATTCCCGCCTTGTTTGGCTTGTTGAGATGCATGCGGATGACGTCGCGGATCGTGCCGTCAGGCGCGGGGACGGGGCTTCCTTCGAGCCATCCGTTGGCGGGTTGCGCGATGTCTGGATTGCCGTAGAGGGCGGCGTCGAAACGCACTCTGTTGCTCAATGTCCAGTTGGATGCGTCGAGAAGGTCGGAGGAGATGTCGGCGGACATTATGCCCGTCTCGAATTTGGAGGCCATCCATTCGGGTTCGCCTGGAACGATCGGATGGAAGTCATACGCCTTGTAGATTCTTCCGTTGTGGACGAGTTCCGTCCCGGATGTCTCTATGCGATAGTGGTGCGGTTCGCCGACAGGGGTCCCGCGAAGGACGACTCCGCTCTTCTCGTCCACTGGAATTGACCATGTGAATCCGCCGTCGGTGCTGCGGCGCACCACCATGTCGCCGTAGTCGCGAGTGACGCCGATGTGATAGACGGCGTCGGGAAGCGAGACCATCGTGCCCCAGTACGCGTTGATGATGTGGGTGATGTTGAGCCATGTCTGGCCGTTGTCTTCAGAACGGTAGATGGAGGTCAGGCCGTTTTCGCCTTCCCGTGTGTAGAGCTGCCCGAAATAGTCATGGCTGGCGAGCAGCGCTCCGTCTGGAAGACGGACGAGGCTCGGGCTGCCGATGTAGCTTTTTGAACGTTCTGGCTGGTATTTGACCTCTGTGAATTTCATTCTTACGACCTCTTGCTTTTATTTTTGATGATATATTGTTACCTTATAATATATGTGAAAAGACAAAACCGCAAGTGGCGATGTCCAAATAGCGACGATTTACTTTTGGAATTGCGTGTTGGGGACTAAAGCAGTCCTTGTCGGCGCATGCGCCAGTAGGCGGCCATGAGATATAGCGTGCCGTAGTGACCGAAGTTCTTGAAGGAGCGTCCGCCCAAGGCGCGCTTTAAGAGCGTCTGCTGGAAAGGAGTGAAGGTGAAATCTGGAGCCATCATCTGAACTAGCGCCGCCTCTCCCGCCTCGCGCGATGTCTGCTGCAACGTGTGCTGCGGTACCACATAGCCAAAGGTGGTCAGCGTCCTGAGGGTCCGCCAGTCTGGGAGGACAGAAGGCTCTTCACTGAACATCTGGTACTCGCCCGCAGATTTCATGGCGCTGTACTGGACGCGCTCCGCGGCGTCGTTGAGGGCGCGTCGGCAGAGCGCGTTCGCCTCTCCGTCGGGGAAGACGCTGCGCAGGATTTCCAGTGAACATGCCATCTGTAACAGTGCGTATGCAAGATATGGCCACGGCCACAGTTGGCAGGAGAATTCCAAGGCCTCCTTCAAGTACTTTTCGCACTCCAGAAGGAAATGTTTGTCGCCAGAGACGTCGTATGCGGCAGCGTAGATCATCGGGAGGCGCGCCGCCTCATGCGGGCAGATGTCCTTGAGACTCCACATCTGGCAGACCAACGGGGCGGGAGTGCCGTCCAGCATGAGAAGGCTGTAGTTGTTTGCGGGCGTGACGGAGCGTTCCGTGAATTGCGCGACAGCGACAAGGACCTCCTTCAGGCGCTCCTTCATGGCGTCGTCGGCCAGCGGCGAGTGCCACAGTTTCCAGAATCCGTGGACAAGATGGGTGTATTGGTCACGGGAGCTGTTATGATAGACTGATTTGCCGTCGGACGGGCAGATGCTTCGGGCGACGAAGCCTGGCACGCCGTGAATCGTGGCGCAGTCGTACAGGCCGTCCATTATGTCGCGGGCGCGTTCCCGCAGTGATGAATCGTTGGTGACGGCATATCTGTCGCAGATGACGGAGAGCATGGCGCCACCGTTTATGGAAGAATCCTCCATGCCAGTGCCCCATCCGCATGCGTTGGGGAATTGGCGCGAGATTTCATCTGGTGTGGGGGCTGCGTCAAAGAAATGGTCTGGATCGGTGCTGGTGATGTAGTCGTATATGAGTTTCGTCTTGGGATAGTAGAGGCGTGTCCAGACGCCATTCCAGATGTCCTCTGCCTGCGCGTGGAGGTTTGCGGCGGATATGTCGATGTTCAGCATGGTGTCAATTTTCCTGTTGTTGATTTGTGATAGTGATTATTTCCAGGCCTGTGTTGAGTCCTTGGCAATCACAATGATTATTACTGCGGCTGTTCAGCGGAGAGGAGATTCATAAGGGCCTCGTCGGACGCAGCGGTTTTAGGATAGTCCTTGAATGCCTCTGCCACGGTGAGGAATGCCTCTTTGTCGCCACGGAAGCGGTCCAGTTGCTGATAAAAATCGATTTCCGCCTGATTCTTCTCAAGGGCGGTTGCCTTCGGGCAGGCGAGCGTCGCGCGCATTTTCAACAGTGCCTCGGAAAGACCAGGGGCTATTCGGCGAGCACCGTTTTCAATGCGGAGCGTTATGAGTTTGGCAGCATCGCGTTCCACGCGCAATTTGAGCAACTCGTCGCCCTGAGCGGTCTTCAATGCCTCGTCGTAGAGTTTAAGGCGTTCTGCGAACTTGTCCGTGGTTTCCTTGGAAGGCGCGAAGCCAAACATCATGCCAGGACCTCCAGGACGGCCGCCAGGCCCCATGCCTCCAGGACCCATGCCTCCAGGACCCATGCCTCCTGGCGCACCACCCTGTCCATTTTGGGGAGCAGAGACGCCGCTGTCACCGCAACTGCGGCAAAAGTCATTGATTTGGGGCACAAGTGAACTAACCAACGCGATAATCGCTACAATCAACGCAATCGTTCCGACGTTCTTCTGAATTGCTTCGCTCATCTCTGTTCTCCTCGCACTTTTTGTTAATTATTCGAATTGTTTCGAGAGTATCCACATCAATTCTGGACATCTCAATTTCTAATAATATAATGCCTATCCCTGCTATTCAAGTAGTTTTTCGCATTTTACAAATGATAATGCATATTGAAGTGCTGAGGCCAGCCGCCGCGACAATCTCGCCCTCAGGAGGTAGCAAGGCCGTCCTCGGACTTGCCTGTGTGACAAAGGGAGATGGCCATGTCATCAATTCAACAGGAAGATAGTTTCACCAGGCCGTGGACTGGCTACCTCCACGTTCTGAATAGTTACAATTTACTCAACAATGAGCTGAAAGTCAGGTTGACAGCCTTCATAACCTGACGCAGATGGAGCTTTTCCGCGCACTGTGCCGTAGAGCGATGCGGAGCGGCACTGTGCCAAAATTATCATTTTCCAAAAATGACGCAATGGAACATCCTAAAATGACGTAGTGAAACCTCCGAAAAATGACGCAATATAACATCCAAAAATGACGCAATAGAATCTCCAAAAGCGACGCAATGAAATCTCCAAAAATAACGCAATGAAATCTTCAAAAATGACGCAATTAAACATCCTAAAGCGACGCAATTGAATCTTAAAAAATGACGCAATAGAACCTCCAAAAGTGACGCAATAGAACCTCCGAAAACGACGCAATGAAATCTCCAAAAATAACGCAATAGAGCCTCCGAAAATACCGCAATGGAACTTGAAAACAAATTGGCAAGTAGTATATTATGGAAAATTAGGAGAACATGAAATGGACAATAGCAAATATAGACCACGATTAATCGATGGAAAAATAGATGACTATCTATCCACCTTTGGAGCGGTATGCATAGAGGGACCAAAATGGTGTGGAAAGACATGGTCAAGCTGTGCCCATGCAAAAAGCATTTTCATGCTTTCAGACCCAAAGGATAATTTCTCCAATAGGGAGCTTGCAAAACTGGACATCACCAAGGCTTTGGAAGGCGATGCGCCGCATCTGATAGATGAATGGCAGGAGATTCCTGCAATCTGGGATGCCGTGCGGTTCGCCGTCGATGAGAAGCCAGATGCAGGACGTTTTCTGCTGGCAGGATCCTCCACTCCAATCCGCAAAGGCGTCATGCATTCTGGCACTGGACGCATAGCCTGCCTGGCGATGCATCCAATGAGTCTATATGAAAGCGGTGCCTCGAAAGGGGCCGTTTCCATTGCAGACATTTGCGCTGGCAGGGACGTTGGTGTCCATAATGTGAATAGTCCCACATTGGAGGAACTTATTGACTACGTAATTTGTGGTGGCTGGCCAGGCGGCCTTGGAAAGTCTCCTGAAAGGGCGGCAATGATTCCACATGAATATGTGGAGAATGTCATACGGTTTGACATCAACAAGATCGACGACATTCCACGGGACCAGAACAAGGTGAGAAAATGCCTTCGCTCGCTGGCACGCAATGAATCGACGACTGTCAGTGTTGCCACGATATTGAAGAATATTGCCGACGTGGAGGACGCGTCCCTTTCCGACAATACAGTCTCAAGCTATCTCAATGCTTTCAGACGAATGTTTCTCACGAATGACATAGAGCCTTTTTCGACTTTTCTGAGGTCGCCGAGCCGCATCAAGCAGACACCGAAGAGGCATTTTTGCGACCCTTCGATTGCCGCTGCACTGCTTGGCGCTACGCCGCGAATGCTTATGCGCGACTTGCGGACATTTGGATTCCTATTTGAATCGCTTGCGCTCCGAGACCTTCAGATCTACGCGGAGGCACTTGGAGCAAAACTATATCACTATCAGGACTATGAAGGGCGTGAAATCGATGCCGTTGTGCAGTTCAAAGACGGAGACTGGAGCGCCTTCGAGATTAAACTAAATCCTGCGCAGGCAGATGAGGCGGCGAATAATCTGAAGCGAATCGCCGCACTCTTCAAAAACAACCCGCCGACATCTCTGACTGTCGTCGTGGGAAAATCGGGAATCGCCCACCGACGTCCCGACGGAGTGTATGTGGTTCCGCTCACGGCATTGAAACCATAGGCAGTGCAATCTGCCAAAGCGCGGCAAAAGATCCGAAAAAGCAATTGCGAAATGGAAAACAGCGTGCTGCGTGACAATGACATTCAGCATTTGTCGTTACTGGCAGTAGTTGTATGCACAGACGTTCCGATCATTGCCAAAGATATCTGTTCTATTCAACGGCTTGTAAATTAGTCTGCTGTTTCCGTTTTTCGAGAATGAAAGCAATCAGAAGGGATGCGCTGTGTTCCTCGGGGAACAGAGCGTTGTATAAAAGAGGAAATTATACATATTGTAATTTGCGGATTGCGAAATCTGGCATTATTATATAAGAGGCAATTGCAAAACTACCGCCAATCGGCTGCATGTCGCCGACCAATGACAAGGAATCATTATGAAGCAACTTCCCCGCAGGCTATTCTTCTGGGACGCTCCCGCGCAGGGTGCGTTTTTCGGGATGACGCTGCTTCCAGCCACCGTGTGGCTCGTCTTTTCTGCATTGTGCTGCATTGAAGTTATAAATTACCACCTGTTTATTCAATGTGTCCCAATTTATATATTCTTTTTAATAATTATACTGACCATTTTGGCGTATGAAGCCTTCTTGATTGTCAGGATGCCGTTTCTCATCTGCCTGAAGACAATGCGTTTTGGACGGCGGGTGTTGGTGCCGCTGGCGCTGATTGTCGTGTCGCTCCTTTATGGCGCCGCTGTGATGTACCAGGATGAGATGTGCTGGAAGTGGGTCCTATCCATGTCGCTTGTGGTTGGGGGAGTCTATCTGTTTTGCCCTAAGTTCTTCTCCTCTTGGAAGATGATGGTCGGAACGCTTGCATGGGCGGGCGCATTCCACGTATTCTGGACCGTCTTCATCTATGCCTGCGCGCCTGCCATGGGAGGATGGTACAACGAATGGTGCATGACAAGCGGTGTGATAAGGTTCATCCCCTACGTTGACGCTTTGCATAAGTGGTTCAGGCTGACCGAGTCTGGCGGCTGCCTCTGTTTTACGGCATTGGGATTCATCCTGCTTGCGGCAGGATATCTCCTCTATGGCTGCCTGCTGGCGGGATATGCGAAGACGTCGCTGCGCGGAATGTTCAGTGGGGCGGTCTGCTTGGTTTGGGGCGTCGTGGCGGCAAGTTATGTCGTGTTTCTTCTCATGGCCTTCTGTGAGGTTTCAGCCTGTCGTCGTGCCGTCAAGGAGTTGGAGGAGTACTATGGCCATCCAATGACGGCGGCGGAACTGGAGCGGCAGTTCTATGAGGGGCGTCAGGCAAATCCGGAATTCTGGAAGGAAGTCGAGAACCTATGCAGTGAATATTATAATTCGTTAGACGAGAATGTGTGGAGGTTTTATTCATGGTACCAGTTCGCCGTCCTTCCCGAAGGCATGCATTTGCAGCGGAAGAAGAGATTTCTGGAAAACACGCCATGCCAGAAACTTGAACAGATGATTGCGTCTCCCATTCCGCCTCCAGAGCGGAATTATGCCGATGACCAGTTGCTCATGGCAATGCAGAATCCTGAATTCCCCTGCCTGAGGAAAATAACGCAAATGGCGATGCTGCGTGTCCGCTACTGTTTGGAGGACGGTGACTTCGCGGGCGCCTCTGCCGCCATAGACAGAATGGACGCCTGCCGAGAATGCCTTTGGAAAGACCATGCCTATGCGGCATATCTGGTCGGCATTGCCATCACGAACAACCGCCTGCAGGCCATGGAGAGAATCATGGCGTCGGATCTGCCGACGGAAGAGTGGCTTGCGGCACAGTCTGAAAGGCTGGCCGAGATTGAACATGAGGCGGAGCAATTGGAGGGGCATTTCATGTATGGCGAAAGCGTCTGCCTGCTCAATCTCTTCCATTGGACTGCCCACTATGCGGGGACAATTGAGGCTTCCCCTTCTGGACTGAACTTCCATTCACTCCGCTTCTGCTTCCCGCAGGGATGGTGGCTGGCCGCCAACAACGTCAAGGGGTTTGCAAAGGCAATCCGCGTCTTTAACTTTACACCGTTGCCGCAAGGAGGGACTGGAAACATCCTTGTTGACCTGCTGATGCCCGCCTACAGCAAAGGTTTTGAGAAGAAGCGGTGCACCATCGCCTCCTGCCGCATCATGCGCGGCCTGATTCAGGCGGAACTGCGCAAAAGGAGCACGGGCGTGTATCCCGAAAGCCTCGATGGCCTGCCAGAGGATCCATTCTCAGGGCAGCCGCTGAAGTACAGGAAGGGAACATGCCAAGTGGTCGAATATGTCTATAAGGAGAAGAAGGAGGACGACGAGAACGACGATTCGCCTGACAAAAACTATCTCGATCATGATTCCGATTATATGAAACGGCTGCGAACCGTTGATGCCGTCCAAATATGGAGCGTCGGCCCTAACAGTGTGGACGACGGCGGCGAATACCATTTAGACGAAAACGGCTCCCCCGAAAAGGACGACATCCGATATGTCATTCCTTTGAACGCCGAAAAACCAAGCCATTGAGCGGCAAGCAGTTGGCAGTTAATTGGAGTTTATCCTTTCGTATAGTTCGCTTGTCCACAGCCAGTTGGCGACGGCATCGCCGCTGATGAAACGTGTCTTGTAGCGTGAGTTTGGCTCCATGCGCTCAGGCTCCTCATAGAAGGAGCAGTCCTCGAATTTAAGTTTTTCCAGAACGAGGCGGACGAATGGAAGGACCTCTTCCGCCAGTTCCGGGCAGTGCTCCATCGCGAGCAGTCCGCCTCTCGTCACCATGGTGCTCCATCCAGATTTGGCGCCGTGGAAGGTGGTTCCATCGACGCTGTAGCCAGGCGTGCGGCGCGCCTTTCCCGTCCTGAAGTCGTAGAGGACCATGGAATAGTAGCGTCCGTCAGGGGCGAAGGAGTCCTTCACTTCGTTCCACATCAGGCGGATGCCCTCCTTCCATGTGTCCGCCATTGGATTGGATGGGTCGTTTTTCAGCATGATGGAGTAGTTCATGACGTCCATTGTAATTCGGTCGGCGCCGTTTATGGTAAGCCACGCCTGGTTGGCGCGCTCATAGTCTGAAGGGGCGTTCGCTTTGCGGAGATTGTCCAGCATGCAGTTCTCAGGACGGATGGTCGTGTGCAGCAGCCGTTCGTATTCATGGCGGAAGGTTTGGTCGCCGTCAGCGTATTTGGAGGCCAACAGCAGCAGCGGAGGAAACCTCATGATGGGCCACTGCCAGTTGTCGTCGAAAATGTCGAAATAGTGGTATCGATAGTCCCGTTTGGCCCAGAAGCGGATCATGGAGGTGATCATCCTGCGGATGAGTCCCTGTTCATCCGATGTGGCGTATGGATAATATGCGTCCATTCCCCAAAGGGCGTAGAGGACCTGGTCCGTGCTTGTCTCTTTGGAGAACTTTCGGCCATAGACCTTTGGGAAGAAGCCCTCCTCCAGTTGGCGGCCCAGATCGTAGGCGAATTTCAGTCCCTGCAGGCAATGCGATGCGTTGGCGAGCGCAGCCTCCGCTCCCGTGCGTTCATGTCGAAGGACTTCGGAAGCCATGTAACTTCCCGTGCACATGCCGAAATTCTCATGCATGTAGTTTTCAGCGAGTGTACGTCCCGTGAAAGCGATGTGGCTCTCTGGTGCAAAACCTGCGAAGAACTCGTCCGTGGCAGGCTTCAGCGTATTGCAGTCCAGCATTGTGTAGATTAGTTCGGTCTCTGGATCGCGAAAGTACTTTTCGCATTGTTCCTGCATGTTCATTTCTGAAATCTCCTGTTTGGCGGTCGCATAATTTCTGACGATCAGCATCTATTATAGCGGGCCGTCGGAAGTATTCCAATCGGCAGGCTGTTTTTTTATCCTGAAGCCGCATTGCAAAACAGAGAAAGGGGGGCATATTATACCATATTATTAATAGTGTCACTTGAATCATAAACAAATAACTCTTCACGACCATGACAACACAATCCCAAATCCGCAGCACCTTCGCCAATGGCGACGGCATCTTCCGTCTCGCCCCCAATTGGGTCCCACGAGTCTTCTGCATCCCTGGACGACGCATCAAGCTCCATCCAGACGACTACTACGCCCTTGGCTCCGCCCGTGGCGGCCTCGATGAACGGTGGCTCGGTTGCACGACTCCCGCCGACAACGGTCCCCTCACCGCCAAGAACGAGGGCATCAGCCACATCGTCGCAGACGACGGCTCGCTGATCCCACTCACGGAGGCCGTCGAGGAACTCGGCGCGGAACTCCTCGGCGAACGCATCTGGAACGAATACCACGCATGGCCAGTCTATTCAAAGTTCTTCGACAATCTCGGACCGCTGCCGCACCACATCCACCATCGCGACCAGCACGCAAAACTCGTCGGACAGCGCGGCAAGCCTGAATGCTACTACTTCCCGCCGCAACTGAACAACCACGGCGGACACTTCCCGTTCACCTTCTTCGGCCTTGAGCCTGGAACCACAAAGGAGCAGGTGAGGGAATGCCTTGTCAACTTCACAAAAGGCGACAACAAGCTCACAAACCTCTCAAAGGCCTACCGCCTTGAGGCGGGCACTGGATGGGACGTGCCACCAGGCGTCCTCCACGCGCCAGGAAGCCTCTGCACGTACGAGCCGCAGTTCGCGAGCGATGTCTTTGCGATGTACCAAAGCCTCGTGGACGACCAGCTGATCTCGGAGGAACTCCTCTGGAAGGACTGCCCGCCTGACAGGCGCGGCGATTTCGACTACCTTGTGGAGGTCATTGACTGGGAACTGAATGTTGATCCAGACTTCGCCAAACACCGCTTCATGCGTCCCACGTTGGCGGGCGACGAGGCCACGATGCGCGCTGAAGGATACATTGACCGCTGGGTCTGCTACAAGTCCAGTTCCGTCTCCGCAAAGGAACTCACGGTCCTGCCTGGGGCCAAAGCCACCATCCGCGACGCCGCCGCCTACGGCCTCATCATGATGCAGGGCTTCGGCAGACTCAACGGACGCCCCATCGAGACTCCTGCGCTGATCCGTTATGGACAGCTCACAAACGACGAGTATTTCGTCTCGGAGGCAGCGGCACGGCAGGGCGTTGTCATCGAGAACCTCTCCTCCACCGATCCGATTGTGATGCTCAAGCACTTCGGCCCAAACAATCCCGACTGGACAGCACAGTTCGTTTGAGGATGATAATGACAGCGGTGTTTGGAATGTTAGAGACGCAAGCCACACGGAGACGCAAGAAATGACAGAGAGGAGATTATTCACGCAGGTTTCGCTGTTCAGTGTTCTGCTCAGTGGACGCTATGGTGGAGTGATTACAGTTGCCGAATTGAAAAAGCTCGGCAACATGTCCATCGCAACAATGGATCGGCTGGACGGCGAGATGCAGATGATAGATGGAATCGTCTATCAGGCGTGTGCGGATGGCCATGTCTACCTGCCAGAGGACGAAGCGACCGTCCCTTTCGGCACGGTCGCCCAGTTTCGTCCCGAACGGCAATTGCGGCTTGCCAATGTCACGAGTTACGAACTCTTTGAAGAACGAATGGC
>JAEEGL016527101.1_pt1 | contig 11090 bp, 13 predicted proteins | sample 9134231 | NCBI WGS metagenome assembly JAEEGL01 (sample SAMN16246548, study PRJNA631951) | gut metagenome | biome: gut microbiome; feature: rumen; material: fiber-attached | host: Bos | place: Iran: Karaj | collected 2018-10
AAGTTCTATGTGAAGACCTCGCAGGGAACGTTCAGATTCATCAGCGACCTCGACCAGGCATCTTCTCAGGCATGGGCGGATTGGTTAGAGAACATGAAGCCTCAGATTGAGCAGGCCATCTCCGACGCCGACGATGCCGCAGCCCTTGCCAACAGTACTAACACGGCTGTATCTGCAGCGGAGGCTCTTAGGGTTACTGCCGAGAACGGACGTGTATCTGCTGAATCTTCGAGAGTGAATGCAGAGACTTCAAGGGAGACTGCTGAAAGTGCGAGGGAAAGCGCGGAGGCAACTCGCGTCTCGACATTCACGACCAATGAGGCAGCGCGACAGACAACGTTCACCAATAACGAGTCATCGCGTCAGAGCGACTTCAATACCGCACAAAGCACACGTAACACAACGTGGACGGAATGGTTCTCAGACTCTCTTGCAACAGGCGTAAGAAAACTGTGGAATGATTTCTGGAACGGCGTGAACACATCTTGGAATACGTTCTTCGGGACGGATGCCACAGAGGGCGTTCAAGGTCAGTGGGCGACACTGCGGGCAGACGCACAGGACGCCACGGCAGAGGCAGAAAACGTCAATGCCACTATCTCAGGAACAGTCCTTACCGTGACCGACAGAGACGGCGTATCGTCATCCGTTGACACGAAGGGAGAGAAGGGCGACAAGGGTGACGCCCTCGACTGGCAGACAATGACACCCGCAGAGAAGCAAAACCTTATCGACAGTGTGAAAGCGGATATAGTCTACGCTTCTGTAGAGACATGTGAGAGCATTGTCGATGAACTGACATGATAACGAATTGTTGTAAATAATAAAAGTATGACAATGATAGCTAATATCCCAGTAGTGCCCATAGGGGCAGATTTAAAATTTCGTGTGACGGTAACGAAGGAGAGTTTCTCGCTCGACGATGATAATTTTACGATTGTCATCAAAAACCGTTGGGGTAGGGTAGTGGGACGCATATTGAAAAGAGACTGCTATCAGGACTCACAGATGCGGTGCTACTTCAACGTGGAGAATATTGCCGAAGGCGAGCACTATGCTATTTTCGTAGGGACTTGCATTGACGGTGACTACGGAAAGGCGCTAAGGTTCTGGAACGACCGTCAGTTGATTTTCATTGGCCGTGATGGTTGTATCGGTGCGGAACCACATCCGGTGTCGATACCAGACGACTGTCCAGTACAGTACGAACAGATATGGTCTGTGAATGTAGGAGACGGCGAGTACCTGACAGACATCAACGGCAACTTCGTTTATACCTCCGACGGCAAGCGCATCTTTTTCAGAGGCCGTTTGACAGCCGACGGCAAGGTGCGAATGTCGATGACAGGCGACGAGTTCCTGCAGCTCATTGAGGGCCGAGACCCGAATGGAGAGGTGAATACAATTCCCGAGATGATGGCGGCAATGGATGGTATCACCGACGAGGAGACTATCCCGCAGAAGATTCAGGATGAGATTGACGAGAACGAGCAAGAGAACGAGGCTTCGGACAGCGACATCGACAGCATCTTCGACCAGAATCCGTAGATTATCCCATTTTCAGATATGGCAGTTATTAGTTTTGTAGCAACGAATCGCAATAAATAAAGATATGGCAACGACAAAAGACTACCCCAGCTATCTGCCCGAGGACTTCCGCGACTTGGAGTCGATTCAGGAGGGCAACCAGCGGTACTATTACAAGCAGAAGGACGGACAGAACCTGCTCATCGGCGCCATCGTGGGGAAAAGACACCTGGTGATACGCTTCCCAGCAGGCTCGACTATCGACGTTATCCCGAAGGATAGCGTCGGCACAGACGAAATCAAGGACGGCGGCGTGCATCAGGAAGACCTCGACCCGAACATCGAAGCGGGTGACGGCGATATCGACAGCATCTTTGACCAGCCGCAAAACAGCGGTGGCAGCGGCGGGTCCCCCGAAGAGATGCAGGAGGAAGAAGGAGATTAAACCAAAGGCGATATATATATGACAAAGGAATTAGAACTTTTCAGAATGTCCGACGGATTCTGGGCAGGACACCAGACTGCGGACGGCAAGCGCATGAAGGCGGGCGCTCACAAAATCACCGCCGAGGAAATTATGACGATGTTCACGGAGTTTTTCACCGACTACTGCCGCGAGACGGGCGAGTCGAAGCTGCTGATGCAGGACGGCGAAGGGAAAATCTTCGTCACCATGCAGGCTGGTCAGCCGAAGCAGCCAGAAAGACCGCAGGTAAAGGCTGCGAGCAAGCGAGAGCAGGGTGATGCTGGCATCAGCCATGCCGAGCGTGAGCAGGCTCGCCGTGATAACGGCAAGAAGTCTGCAAAGCCCGTGCAAAAAACTCCAAAGAAACCGCGCAAGGCTCGCAAATAGCCTACCAACCACCGACACAAAAACAACGGATCAAAATCCAACTATAGTTAACTAAATGTTTAATTTAATTTGTTTGCATTATGGCAATTACAAATCCAACCAAGTACGTTAGCGTACAACGTTTGCAGCGCTTTGAGACCAAACTTGCTGCCAAGTATCAGACCCAGGCCATCAGCGCCATCACAGGTCTGAGTGCAGAAACCGTGGAAGCCGCTCTCGCTGAGTTGCTCGGCAAGATCCAGGCTATCCCTTCTGCCATCATACCAAAGGGTACTCGCACATTCTCACAGCTGGCTCCTGCCACTGACCTTGCAGCCGCTTCTCTTGGCTTCATGTGGAACATCAGCGACGCTTTCACAACTACATCTGACTTCGTTGAGGGTCAGGGTAAGCCCGTCGCCGCTGGTTCTAACGTGTATGTAGTCAACGCCGGCACAGCCGCTGAGCCTTCCTACAAGTACGACATCTTCGCCGGTCCTATCGACCTCTCTGGCTATGCCCTGAAGAGCGAGATGTCTGTTACTGCTGGCACTGGCGACGACGCCGACAAGACCACCATCCAGCTGAAGAGCGGCACATCGGCTACCGTGCTGACTGCACATCAGGACATTACAGGTAAGGCTGACAAGGTAGCTTCTGCTACTGCTGGCAACATCGCCAAGCTCGACAGTAACGGCAACCTCGTTGACTCTGGAATCGCAGCCACCGACCTGGCTACGAAGGACGCCGACGCCGTGGAGGGTAACATCGCCGAGTTCGACGCCAACGGCAACCCCGTGGACTCTGGTCACGCTCTTTCTGAGTACAAGACCAAGCAGACCGCCGTGGCCGACAGCGACGCCACCACCAGCGGCAACGACACGACCTTCGTTGATAGCGTGACACAGGATGCCAACGGCGAGATCTCCGTCCACAAGAAGACTGTTCCCAACGTCGCAGCCTCTACCTCTGGCACTGGCGGCACCAACGGTCTGATGCTGGCTACCGACAAGGAGAAGCTCGACGGCCTGCTGGAGTGCTCGAACGACGACATCGACAGCATCTTCTCATAAGCCTGTCTCTCTCACAAGCCTTGCAGGGTTCGACTCCCTGCAGGGCTTCTAAACATTAACAATTAAAAACAAAGAGATATGGCAATAACGAATCCTACAAAGTATGTAACGGTTCAGCGGCTGAGCCGTTTCCGCCAGAAATTGAAGGCCGAACTGCCTGGTTCAACTACGGCATCTATAGAGACGTGCGAAAGCATAATAGACGAACTAACATAAAAACGACATAAAGATTATGGCAGACGAAAACAACAACAACCAGCTTGCGAGCACATCGGGCCACGAGTCCGAGGGCGTGAACGTCGGCGGCCTGAAGGCATCGCTCCAGAAGCTGAAGACGGACATTATCGACGAAAAGTACACGAAGCCCGGCTCCGGCATACCGTCCACGGACATGTCATCAGCTGTTCAGACAAGCCTCGGAAAGGCGGACACGTCAGTACAGCACTCCACCGACACAGGCGTCGGCATCGTGCCGGAGGACGGCATCAGGGCAGAGACGGTAGCCGCCGCTGCTACGCTGAGCGTCAACCCCGACGTGGTGACGGTCATCAGCGGCAGCGTGGGCACGAGTGCGATAACGCTTCAGGTGCCGAGTGACAACCTCGCCCATGTGTGGGACATCCTCATGACCACCGGCAGTGCCGTGAACGTGACGCTTGTCATGAGTAATAGTGCAACTATCAAGGTTCCTACTTATTTTGCACTTGCTGCCTCTAAAGCAGTAGAGCTAAGTATCGTAGGTGTAGGTTCAACTTATTATCTGAGATATGGGGAGTTTGCTTAATCTGCACGGAGGTGGTATCATGCGGTACTATAAATATCCATCCTCAATAACACTGAGCGGAGACTTGTTGCAATACGAGACGAATATTGCACAAGGTGAGGATGCGTATGTCTATACACTGGCATACGACACCAACAATTTCAACGCTCCTATAAGAAGTGTTGTATGGGATGTGATAGCACCAAACGGTGTCGCCACGATAGAGTCGCAGACGAACACACAGTGTAACCTGAGAATCAGCACAGTCACGTCTGAGTATGTGAAGATAACGGTTACCGTCACTGTGACATTTGCTACCAACAAACAGATGTCTACGAATATCGTAATAGGCGTACAGCTGCCCGGTTATCCTGTCGACCTTGGACTGCCAAGCGGTCTTCTGTGGAGAAACATGAACTTAGGTGCTGCCAATCCAATTGGATATGGTGATTATTTCGCTTTTGGTGAGACTGAAGGTTATGCTAATGCTGCCGCAAGAAATGCTGCAATGGATGCTAAGTTCCCTGAAGATGCTCCGTTTGAAGGAGGCTTTGACTCTACAAGTTATACTAAGACTGGTGCATCTGCTATCAGCACAGACCTTACTCTTGCCCAAGATGCTGCGAGAGTGATTCTTCAGAATGACTATAGGATGCCTTCTAAGGCAGAGTGTGAGGAACTTATTAATAATTGTACGTGGACTTGGAAAACTGTTCATGGTGTCAGTGGATGGAGCGTTGAAGGTAATGGAAGTAGAATATTCCTTGTTCAAGGAGGTTATTATAGTGGTATGTCCCTTACACCGTATGGTAGGTATCGTTCTACAGGAAGAAATGGTGACACAGGCTCTTGGTACATAAGCTTTAAATATCAAATTGTACTAATATCTAGCTATAGTCTTAGAAATAGTGGTCTTAACATCCGTCCAGTTCAAGGTGGTATTACTGTAACCTTCCGTACTTGGAGTGACAATGAGCATACTGTACCAGCAGCTGCCGTACTACAGGTGACACTCCCGGGTGGTGTGGTAGAGACAGTGAATACTGTTAATGGTGTAGGTACTGTAATGAGTACTAATGGCAATGCTACTGTAACAAGTATCGAAAATACAATCGATGTAAATAGTTTTACAGTAAGTGGCGATACTGTAGTAGACATTGTTGTTTCATAATATAAACATTTAAAACAATATAGCTATGAATTTAGAAAGCAAATACGTAGAAGACGAGAATGGTGTAAAATTCGCGCCGATAACGACGCCGCAGGCCGTGAGATGGTCCAACGGTGACGACCTCAATGACAAGATAGCATCGCTCTACCCATTTCAGAAGACGCTCTCCGTGGACTTCCAGGAGAATGCGGACACGGCACAGTTCATCAACCTCTACGGTCCCATCACCATCGTCAGGGCTGCGGGCGTGAACGTGGCTTCGCTGAAGATAAGCTACGGCAGCGTCGTACAGCAGAGCGTCACGCTGGGGAACGTTGACATCGACGTTGCCGACGGGGACACGGTGATACTGGAGATAACGCGCACGGCGGACAGTCAGGACGCTGTTGTGGCATTGAAGTTCATCCAGCAGACATCGTGACGACACGGGCGAGGGTGCCAGGCGGTTCCAGGCTGTTGGCTGGTGTGGGCCGTGCTGGCAACGCCAACTATGTGGGCTCTGCTGGCAATGTCAATGGGGTCGCCGGTTCCAAGGATGCACTGAAAAAATATCGGCAGCACCCGAGCCCTGACTGCGGTCAGAACATCACGGTACTTCAGGACACGCTGGTAGGGCGCACGCCCGACGGCTTGCCGCAAGAGTGCATACAGACATGAAGAGGATCGGCGGCGTGTGGGACGCCATCGTGGCGGCGGCCAGCGAGGATGTCAGGGATGCCATGAGGGACGGGACGTACGAGCTCCACCCTCTGCACCACATGACGGTACACGACAGGAAGAGGCGGGTCATCGACTATGCCTGCGACGAGGACAAGAAGCTGCTCAGTGCCGTACACAAGGTGCTCGCCCCGCTGCTGACGCGGAAGATAGCCCCGGAGAGCTACAGCTCGATGAAGGGGCGCGGGCAGCTGAAATGCCAGCAGCGCGTGGAGCGGCTCGTAAGGCGCTACCGCCACGGCTGCTTCATAAAGGTGGATGTCCGCAAGTACTACCCCAGCATCGACCACGCCCTGCTGAAGGAGGAGCTGAGACGCTACATCAAGGACAGGCGGCTGCTGGAGTTCCTCGACAGGGTGACGGACCACCACGAGCCGGGAGTGCCCATAGGGCTGGCGGTGTCGGCGCTGATGGCGAACCTCTACCTGAGCAGGACGATACGGCACATACAGGAGGACCTTGGGATAGACACCGTGGGCTACATGGACGACCTGCTGTTCTTCTTTGACACGAAGGAAGAGGCCAACGCCTTCATCCCGCAGCTGGAGAGGCTGATGGAGGAGCGGCGGCTGACGATGCACGGAGGCGTGCATGCCGTGCCCGTGAGGACGGGCGTGTGGTTTATCGGCTATGTGACCCGCGACACCCACGTGCGGCTGCGCAAGAACATCCGCGAGCGCATGAGGAGGCGCCACAGGCAGCTGGAGAAGGCCGGCGCCGACGACGCCACGTACAAGCGCAAGATGGCCCCGTACTTCGGATGGTGCATACATGCCGACTGCCTGCACCTGATGAAGGAGATGATGGGCGGGAGATACAAACTCTTTGAAAAGAATGTGATGGAGTACAAGAGACTACAGGACAAGAAAGCCGCCCGCAACTGGTTCGGGCTGCCGAAGGAGGCGAGGGAGAGCATCCGCGACCTCGTGGGCAGGGAGATGGTCATCTTCGAGAGCCAGGAGGTGGAGGTCTTCAAGGAAAGGAAGGCGGCGGTGCGCTACTGCTACCCCGGCGACGAGGAGCACATGCACTACTTCCTGACGCGCAGCGAGGTGATAATGGACAGGCTCGCGAAGGATGCCGGTGACTGGCCTGCCGTCGTCAGGATGGTGGAGAAGGAGGGAAAGAACGGACGCAAGTACCTCTGCTACGAATGAGACAGATACATTTTTTTAATCCAATAAATTAAGTTTACTATGGCAACAAGAAACTATCAATGGCGCACGGCGCCAACGGGAACGGAGGGTACGCAGACGGTGTACGTTGACTCCGACTGGGGCAGTGACGTGTTCGGCAACGGCACGCGGCAGAAGCCCTACCAGTCGCTGACGAGGGCATGGCAGGTGGACTCCCGCCCATCGAAGATTGTGTGCAAGGGGCTCTTCTCAGAGCAGGTGGCCAACGGAAACCACTCTGCCACGCTGCAGGGCGACTACTACGGCGCTGCCGTCTTCGACGGCGCGGGGACGTATGTCATCTACGGCTTCACGCACTATAACATGATATTCCGTAACGTGCCTCCCGGACGCGGCGACGAGACCGTTTGGATCGGTTCCTGGCTGTTGGCTGGTGTGGGCCGTGCTGGCATCGCCGCCTGGGTGGGCTCTGCTGGCCATGTCTATGGGGTCGCCGGTTCCTCTGTAAGTCTGCACAGGAGCGCACTGTACATGGGCTACATAGGCGGCAGTACCACCGTCTCGAAAGTCGTGTACGACAGCCCCGTCCACAACTCGTCGTACTTCCTGTCGCTGGCAGGCTATCAGAACTCGCAGTTCCTGACGGACTGCACGGTGTTCAACGTGGCCATTCAGGACAGGTGCAAGTGCCAGTACGGAACGTCTGTCCAGAACACCGTCTTCGCGAAGTTCGCGATGATCGGCAACGAGACCCGCAAGATCACCTTCACGCGCTGCGTGTTCGCCGCCGACGTGAAGTGGTACCACCTGTCTGCCAGCGCCGGCAACACCGGCACGGTGACGGAGCTGACGCTGACGGGCGCCACGAGCGCCGCGCGCCAGGAAAGCCTGATAGAACAGCTGACGGAGCTCGGCGTGACGACGACGATGCCTGTGTTCAACGACTGCATCTTCTCCGCACAGACATACGACCAGATATTCAACGACGCGGACAACGGCGACTTCACGCTGAAGCCGACCTGCGATGCTGTATTTGAAAATAACCAGTATTGTGGCGCTATGCCTCCCGCCGTGCATATCCCCATCCTCGCCGACTCCACGGGCGTGGCAGGCTCGTGGGACGAGCGCAGCATCAGCGGGTGCCTCGCCATCGACACGGTGCAGGGCACGAACCACGCATACGTGGCCGTTGACACGGACTCGGCGAGCATGGACGGCGAGATGGTGAGCAAGATCATCACCATCGACCCGTCGGTGGTGCAGCTGTCGAGCGTGTGGTCCGAATTAGTAAGTCACATCGGCAGCCACGGCGTGAGGATGTGGAAGGAGAACGTGCTCGGCACGGAGTACGAGGAGAATGACACACTGCCGCAAGGTATCTACATCGTGAAGGGCGCAGGGCAGATAGACTACGGCGAGCATACGGTGAACCCCGGGAGGACGGTGTACGTCACGGAGGACAACACGACGTTCTCGCTGACAGATCCCGAGCAGGAGTCGGTGCTCGTGGAGGTGACAGACCCGAGCATCGCGGACGTGCTCTACTGCCGCTGCCGCAGCGTGGTGTATGCGCGTGTGGGCGTCAGCGACGACCTGCAGCGCGGCGCGACGTACTACAACGACGGCGACACCAGCATCACGTACCACAACCGCACGATAGCGCCGGGCGAGTCGTTCTTCTGCATGATAGAGGGCGAGCGGTTCACGTGTGCTGCTGATAATGACTATACAATCGCCGTGATGTTCGACGATTCGAGGGTTCCTGCGTCGGAGTGGATTCCTGCCGCCGTGATGCAGAGCTACTTCGTGGGCAAGATGAGCGGCGCCATCCTCGTGGATGACTACGGCATCCCCCTCTCCTCCGGCAATCCGAGGTCGTACAGCCAGGCGCTGGCGAAGTCGTATATGGACAGGATGTATATTCAGTTCTGCGTAAAGGTTAAGAGGTATGGCGACATTAATATCGTTGATTGACAGCGTGAGTGTGGGAATGTCCTTCCAGGCTTCCCACACCGAGCCTAACAAGCTGCTGGTCGATACGGTCAGCATCGGGCGTTCGGACGTAGGCGGGCATGTGCTGGCAGAGACGCTGCTGGTGAACACGGTGAGCGCGGGACATGCAAGTGCCACGGAGTTCAAGGACATGAGTGTAATTAAAACCATTGAGATATGAAGAAGTATTATAACGAGACCACCGGGGAGTGGTACACAGAGGGACAGACGATGACGCGACAGCTCGCCGACGGACAGCTGTTCGTGGGTATTCCTACCGAGCAGCAGCTCTACAGCTGGGGCTTCGCGGTGTATGAGGAGCCGGAGCCGACGCCGGAGGAGAAGCTGGCGAAGGCGAAGGCGGAGAAGATAGCGGCACTGGAGGAGTACGACCAGAGCAGCGCGGTGAACAGCTTCACCCTTGGGGAACAGGAGATGTGGCTGACACGCGACGAGCGCACGCAGATAGACGAGAGCATCGGGGCGTACCAGGATGTCGGCGCGACGGAGATGACGAAGTACTTCGGCGGTGTGCCCTACACGTTCCCGCTCACGGTATGGAAGCAGATGCTCTCCGCGCTGATCGTCTATGCGTCGGAGGCGCTCAACACCACCGAGCAGCACAAGGCGGCGATAAACGCGCTGACGACCGTGAAGAAGGTGAAGCAGTATGACTTTACGACGGGCTATCCGCAGAAGCTCGTCTTCAGCATCAACGCGCAATGAGTATCATGCTTATAGCATCCATCCTCCTGGCGGTGTCCGTCCTGGGCATCGCCGTCGGGAAGGAGCGCGGACTGCCCGACAGCATATCCGCACTCGTGTACGTCTTCAGGCAGAAATGGCTGTGGACGGTGTGGCTGTGGGCGGTGAGCTTCCTCACGCTCATCCCCGTCATCGGCAGGCTGTCGCGCATCGGCATGGAGTTCCTTGGCTTCGGGACATTAGTCTGCCTTGTCTTCTGCGGCGCCATGCCCATATATGACAAGGAGAACACCACGGCCCACTGGGTATCAGGCACTGCTGGGTGTGTGCTCTCGCAGCTCTGTGTGTGGTTCATCGGCTACGAGTGCCTGTGGGTGTGGATGATATTCGTGTTCCTCTTCCTCAGCGGCTACGTGCAGCCTGACGGCTGGCTCGGCAGGGCGATGAAGGGGAAAGGCGTGACGCTCGCAGAGATGACGTGCTATGCGGCAGTGCTGCTGCCGTTCTCTTAGAGAACAAATAGAAAAATAAAGTCCCCGCCAGTTTTCTGCATTTGATTTCGCGGTCAAAGTACATACTATCCAACTGGCAGGGGACTTAAAAGCCCTCATGGAATAGTATGTAATAAAATAAATCGCGAAATCAAATGCAAAAGTACAAAGAAAAATTCGATTTGAGCAAAATTTGTTCAATTAGTGGTTATGTTTGGCTAATTCTTGTCATAAATCAAGAAGAAGTAGGTGCATTACTTGGCCTTACAAAGAATTATGTAAAGCATCTGCCGATGTTCAGAGATTTCATTGGAATGCAGGCACATAAGCACAAAAAGACGTTCATTTACCATCACTTAGCCGACAAGTACGGAATGCACCATGATTCCGTTAAACGTGTGATTTTCAAGATGTTGAACGTCATAGAGTTGAGCCCTTCCAATTGCCGTAAAATCTTTGGAGTTCGTTGATAATTAAGGTAATTTCGCAAGCGGAAATCCGAAAGGATGACCACTACAGTTCACTTAATTTATTAACAACACAAAAACATTGAAATTATGGCACTCGAAATGAATGACCTGATGATGTTGAAGGGGCTGGATTCCAAAGAGAGTCTGTCTCCTTATGAGCAGGTGAAGCTCGACCACATGACGGCGCGGAGTCACACCTCTGGTATCGGAGTC
>JAEEGL016847246.1_pt1 | contig 11090 bp, 8 predicted proteins | sample 9134231 | NCBI WGS metagenome assembly JAEEGL01 (sample SAMN16246548, study PRJNA631951) | gut metagenome | biome: gut microbiome; feature: rumen; material: fiber-attached | host: Bos | place: Iran: Karaj | collected 2018-10
ATTCACCGCATGGAGATCCGGCGGCAGCGACTACGCGGCGGGAGCATCATACACAGTCGATTCGAACGTCACGTTCACGGCGGTCCTTAACAGCCTGCCGATACTCATTGAAGACGGCGAGGGCGGGTATTTCGCTGATCTTCCTTCAAAGGAGAACGCCTCCCTCGACCTTACCGGCTACCCCAACGGTTTCTCCTTCAAGGTCTACGATGACATGGGGTATTACAGCAGTTATTCAAACTACTGTGACGGCAGCCTGACGATGACGGCTCCTTCCGGATACGTATTCATGGTATCCGGAGAGGGAAGCACGGAGTACGGTTACGACACGCTTCAGATCTATGATTCAGACATGTCAACTCTTCTCGGAAACGAGTACACCGGCACCTTTACTGTGGACGGTCTGACTTCAACGTCGAACAGCCTCAAAGTCCGGTTCTACAGCGACTCCAGCGGAAGATACAACGGCTTTGCGCTAAATATAATGATCGCAGACATCTCGACCCTTGTGACCGTATCCTTCGATCCAGGTGAAGGCACCGGGACCATGAACAGCATCCAGAATGTCTCTGGAAATCAGATTACGATCCCCGCATGCACCTTCACAGCCCCCGAAAACAAGGTCTTCGCGGGATACACCGATGGCACTTCAGTATATCCCGCCGGAGCGTCCGTCGCTTTCAGCGCTGACACTGTACTCACGGCCCTGTGGGCCGAAAGGACCGGTATCACATACATGTTCGAAAGCAGTAGCACTGCTTTCACACTGGGGAAGGGATCCGTCGTTATCCTCCCCGAGTTCACCGAGTATTTCACCCTGCCTGTCAGATACCACTTCGACGGCTGGATGGAACATATAAGCGGAGATATATACCAGCCGGGAGACACGTATACCGTCAACAAGGAAACACGTTTTGACGCAGTAGTGAACCCCGACCCTGTCATTCTGTCCGACGGAGAGGGGGGCTGGTATGTGACCATGGAGAACAACGCCAGCCTGATCGCGGACGCATCGGACAGGGCTGACGGCTTCACGTTCACTATATATGACGACGGAGGCAAGGAAGGCCCGTATTCCATGGGTTTCAGAGGATACGTCACCGTAAAAGCCCCTGACAACTTCATCATATCTGTAAACATAAAATGCATCACAGAGGAAAGATGGGATTGCCTGACTTTCTATGACGGTTCTACATACAGCAGTCCCGTCCTCGGAGAAAATGAATACAGCGGCGACATCGTCAGTACAGTTCTTACATCCACCTCGAATTACCTGACGGTATATTTCGAATCTGACACATCAGTGCGTGATGACGGTTTCGAACTGACAGTGACAGTATTTGCTCCAGCGACAGTGACATATATATACGGCGACTCTAGCAAGCAGGTCGCTGTCCATAACAACAGCACGGCAAAACTCATGGACTTCGAGGATCTTTTCTATCTGCCTTACGGACAATCCTTCGTATGCTGGATGAACGGCAGTGATTCATACATGGCTGGTGACGATTTCTTCGTGACCGGTGCCGCCTCCTTCACGGCAGTACTTGAGACGATGCCTGTCGTCACGCTTGAAGGAAACGGCGCTAAAGTCCTTGCGTCCATATCCGGCGGCGCCGATATCGATTCGATTGATATTCCCATAGATAGAAACTCCGAACAGACTCTGCCGTCAGCCGGCATGATATTTGATATACCGGACGGAAAGGTATTCGGCGGATGGCTCATAGACGGTGATATATACAATGTCGGAGACCTTTATACCGTGACCGGTGACGTTACCGTGACAGCCACCTGGTCAGATCCCGGTCCCTGGGACATTCTGGCGTCGTCCCTTATCGCGGCGCCCGGGACAGATCTCGGCACCATCACTCTTACTGAAGACATCGTCAGCGGAACCGGGAGCAGTTTCCTTTACGTTCCCGAAGGTGTCAGCGCCGTGATCGATCTTTGTGGGCACAGCCTTGACGGGACACTGACGGCAAGAGCCAACGAAGGGCTTATGGCAGTAGTCTACGGCAGTCTTTCTGTCACGGACAGCACCGGCGGCGGTGCGTTTACAGGCGGAACAGTCCAGGTGATGAACAAAGCGACCATGACGATGGATGATTCTGTCCTTGCCGGTTTCGGCGCAAGCACTGCGATCAGATATTCATTTATCGATGAAGAAACATGGCAGACCCATAACGATCTTCTTTATGCCGTAAGATACTATCCGACCCTGTATGACGCATTCCTTGACGCACTGTACCTTCCGGATGACTATGAGGATGAGCTTGATACTCTTCCGGCGCACGGCAACTATACCTTCATAAACGATGACGCGTATGTGAAGATGCTCCGTGACGAGACCATCGCCGAAGGAGAGACATGGACGGTCGTCTCATATGACGCGATCTGGTTCGATCTCAACGGCCATACCTTCGATATCCAGGGCACATTCACGGGTGGTTATACCGGTACGCAATACAGCAACGGACAGTATTATGAGGTTACTTATCCTACACAACTTATGATCGTCAGCACCATTCCAGGAACATTCCGTTCAAGCGGGATCCTGGACGTTTCCATCCAGCCCTGGACTTCCGACACATACTACTTCACGGGCGGTGAATCCAGGTGGTTCATGGGAGCCGACGGCGGAACATTCTATATAAGCGGCGGAGTTTTCTTCGGGAACGTATTCTTCAACAACGGTAACGACGAATCCGATCTTACTGTGTTCCTTTCGGGGGACGCTTCCTTCGCGAAGATCGAGTACGCTGTCTACAGCGATGCTGATCTCAGCTATATATGCATGACTGTCGAGGACGACGTGAGCATCACCGAGCTGGACTACACCCTGATGGGTGAAGGCAACGGCAACAAGCCCAACCTGATCCTGAACGGAGGATACTACGGAGCAGATCCCCGTTCGCTTCTGACCGGATACGTTCCGGTCCCTGCTGCCGAAGTGGATCATGGAAACATGTCGCAGTACTATGTGAACAGGTACGGCACCTATGTTGCCTACGATGATCTCACCGATGCCGAGAAGCAGAGCCTTACAGACTATTATATCCTCTCCGATACCGCTCTCGCTGAATATGTTGAATTCGCGACGGAACCGGAAGAATACAGCGGTCAGACGGACTGGGCTGCCGACAGCGCGCTCTGCACCTGGAGGATACAGTCGCACGTTCACGACTGGAACGAACCTGAGTACGAATGGTCGGAGAACTATGCAACGGTAACGGCCAGAAGAACATGCAAACTGAATCCGTCCCATGTAGAAAGCGAGACGTCAACTACCACCTCGTCCGTAACGACACCGGCCACACAGACTGAAACGGGAGTAAGGACTTACACCGCGACATTCACGAATCCTGCGTTCTCCGCTGTGACGAAGACAAAGGAAATACCTGTTCTCGGTTCCTACATCCCGGGCGATATCGATGCTGACGAGGGAGTGGACATGGAGGACGTGCTGTCGCTGCTCAGATATATAGTTCTTCCGGACATATATGATGTGAGCGCGTACGGCGGGAGCCTTGACTTCAACAACGACGGACAGGTCAACATCTATGACGTGATCCGCCTGCTGCAGTACTTCCTGTTCCCGGATCTGTACCCGATCGAATAAGAGACCTCATTGGTTCCAAAGAGAAAGAGCTGAAGCGATGAAAACTTCAGCTCTTTCGTTATTCTTGAGTATTACTATTTAAGCTTGGCCTGCGGACAGTGTCTCATGACATAATCCAGCACGAAGGGATACTGTTCGGGTGTCATGCACAGCTGCATGGCAGAAAGCACCTGTTTGATCAGTATCTCACTCTTCTTTGGATTCGCCTTTATGATCCTGACAGGTTCAAACAGAAGATATGAGCTCGACTGGCTGTTCCCGCTGGAATTCCAGGGCAGATCCATGCCGTTATAAGCTTCGCTTGTCATGACTATATGTGTCGCAGCAAGCTCCACGCCGCTTTTCACCATGTCCCTGAAAGCCTGTCCCACGGTATCGGGCTTCGGATTCGCTACCAGGGTGAGCCCTATACGTTTGTCATCCATAAAAAAATGGTAAGTATAATCCTTCTGAGAAAATGCCCAGTGAAGAACTCCGTTTTCGTCCACTAATATTCCGTCCGGCAGGTTCACAAATGGAAGAGAAGGCGCAGCCATACAAACAGATTCCTGCTGAACAGATACTGTCTGATTTTCTGCCTTCGTTCCGCAGTACGGACAGAATTTTGAATCATCAATCTCTTTTCCGCAGTTCGTACAGTACATCTTCCGCAATCTCCCGATAGTTTATTGTACATATTTTATAACATAATCTGTGCATTCGCAACACTGTCACCTGACGGAATGGCTAAAATAGAGTATTATTCATGCGATTTGTTCGATTTATAAACTAATATATTGAACGGACATGAGTCTGTATGGTAAAATAAACAACAAGTACCCGTGACAAGTGATGCGTCATGGTTCTGATCTGCGAGGTGAACTTATTTGAGTGCAGGAAAAAAGAAACTCAGCAGAAGGACGGTATTCATCATAGTCTGGCTTTCCGTGATAGTCCTTCTGATCGCCGCCATCGCCGTGATAGGTTTCTCACCCGGCGGCCACGAAGACATAAAGAGCGTCATGCGGGATGCCGTGCTCCATGAAAAGAACAAGATATCGTTCTTCGGTCTCAAAGTCAATCCCGGACTGATCTCAGCATATGTCGTGACAGGGATCCTGCTCATCTTGGCTCTTATCATCAGGATATTCGCTATCCCTAGATTCAAACGGGTGCCCGGCAGACTGCAGTCGGTCCTTGAATGGCCGGTCAGCTTCTTCCAGGACATGGCGGAAAAGAATTCTCCGCACAAGCCGTCCTTTGCCGGTGCATACATATTCTCAGCAGGCCTGTTCATATTCTTCGGGACGCTTTTTGAGCTCTTGGGCATACAGGCTATGAACACGGAAGGGAACCCTGTCACACTTCCGGCTCCGGTCTCGGATATAAACGCCGCCATAGCAGTCGGCGTGACCTCATACCTGGTCATACTGTTCGCTGGGCTTTTCACGAGGGGGATAAAGGGAGTCCTCAGCGTGCTGAAGGATTTCTCCCTCCCGATCTCAATGAGTTTCAGGCTGTTCGGAGCTCTGCTCAGCGGGCTTCTGGTGACTGAACTGGTCTATCATTACGTTTATCTGAGTTTCGGGCTTCCTGTCATCGTGGGCGTGCTGTTCACTCTGCTTCACGCTCTCATCCAGACTTATGTGCTGACCACTCTCGTATCAATGTTTTACGGCGAAGCGGTCGAAAAGAAAAAGAAAGACTAACACAAGGAGATATTTGAATCATGAAAAAACTGACCATTTTTCTCACGATAGTTATCGTATTTGCATTGCTGACAGCTGTTTCACTACCTGCCTTCGCTGCAGATGACGCCGTACCCGAGGCCCAGGCGGAAACAGGGGAATCCAGCGGAGGTCTTTCTGCCAAGGCTATAGCAGCTGCAGCGCTCATAGCCATCGCATGCGCTACAGGCGCGATTTCCATGGCTATAGCCATCTCCAAGTCAACGGACAGCATGGCCCGCCAGCCGGAAATGGCCGGAAAGATAAATTCCGCGATGATGCTCGGTCTGGTCTTTATCGAGACTGCCGTGATCTACGCCCTCATAGTTGCCATACTCATAATATTCGTTCTCTGATCCACAAGACCGAAGATGTTCTGAAAAGGAGCTGCAGAGATGCCTCTAAACATCGATATTACACAGATACTGCTTCACATACTCAATCTAGTGATACTGGTCGGCGGCATCACACTTATACTGTATCGGCCGGCTGCAAAATTCCTCCGTGAGCGTCGGGAACACTATGTAAAGCTCGAGCAGGATCTCACGCAAAAGTCCGCTGAATGCGACAGGCTTAGGGAAGAGTATGAAAAAAAGAACCTCGAGGCAGAGGAATTCCTCAGCCGGAGCCGTGCCGATGCCGAACAAGAAGCGGCAGAAATAGTCACCAGATACATCGACTCCGCCAAGGAAAGGGCCGATGCGATCCTGCGTGCTGCCGAGACCGAAGCGGAATCCAGAAAGAAGCATGTCCTCGAATCCGCCCAGGCAGAGATCGGAGAGCTTGTCCTTTCAGCGACCCAGAAGCTCCTCGGCGAGAACGCTACTCCCGAAACCGACTCCGCTCTGTACGACAAGTTCATAAGGAGGGCAGAGGAAGAATCCTCCGGCGGAGGTAGCCGCAAATGAGCGAAGAGATCATAAATGTCGGCTTTACCGAAGATGCCGACGAAACTCAAGTCTCAGAGCCGCTGCGTATCGAGATAGACTGCGTGACTCCCCCGAGCCGCGAACAGCTCGACCGTATACGCGACTTCATGGCAGCCAGATACGGGAAAGACCCATCGGAAACAGAATTCGTCATAAAGCGCGACCCGTCCGTGGTAGCGGGATTCAAGATTTTCGTCGGTGACGACAACTACGACTGGTCTGCCCTAGGACGCATAAGACAGCTGCGACGCTCGTTCCAGTCGATGAAGCGTGAGATGAAAGAAGAGAAGATCATCTCTCTGCTTCGTGAGAACGTGGAAAACTTCGAGCTGGGCACAGGCTACCAGCAGGTTGGTTTCGTCAGCAGTGTGAGCAACGGCGTCGTGCGCCTTACCGGCCACTACGACCTGGAATACGGTGAGATAGTCCTCTTCGAGAGTGGTGTGAAGGGAATGGTCCAGGACATACTCTCCGACGGATCCTCCGGAGTCGTCCTTTTCGGTGACGAGAGCGAGGTGTCGGAAGGGATGAAAGTACTGCGCACCAGGCGTAGCGCCGGAATACCCATATCCAACAAGCTGCCGGGCCGTATCATAGATCCCCTCGGACGTCCTCTTGACGGGAAGGGAGAGCTTGGAGCCGTCCAGTACTTCCCAATAGAACGTCCGGCCCCTTCGATAATCGACAGGGAACCTGTGGGCGTACCTCTCGAGATTGGACTCCTGGCCGTCGATTCCATGTTTCCCATAGGAAGAGGCCAGAGAGAACTTATAATAGGAGACCGTCAGACCGGAAAGACCTCCATAGCTGTCGATGCGATCCTTAACCAGAAGGGAAAAGACGTCATCTGCGTTTATGTCTCGATCGGGCAGAGGGCTGGAGCCGTTGCCCGTGTGGCTGAAACCTTAAAAAAACACGGTGCGGACGAGTATACGGTAATAGTTTCATCGACAGCAGGGGATCCTGCGCCGCTTCAGTATATAGCTCCTTATGCCGGATGCGCTGTCGCTGAATACTTCATGTACCGCGGCAGGGACACCCTAATTATCTACGACGATCTCTCGCGCCATGCTGTCGCCTACAGGACCCTCAGTCTTCTGCTTGAACGCTCGCCCGGACGTGAAGCCTATCCCGGAGATGTTTTCTATCTCCATTCACGTCTGTTGGAACGCTCGGCAAGGCTTTCCAAACGGCTCGGAGGCGGCAGTATGACTGCTCTTCCGATCGTTGAGACACAGGCAGGGGACGTGTCGGCCTACATACCTACAAACATCATCTCCATAACTGACGGACAGCTTTTCCTCGAAAGTGATCTTTTCTTCGCTGGCCAGCGTCCGGCTGTGAATGTCGGATTGTCAGTATCACGTGTGGGCGGAGCTGCCCAGTATGACATTATGAAAAAATCCGTAGGTTCGGTCAGGCTCGATCTGGCACAATACAGAGAAATGAAAGTGTTCACCCAGTTCGGAGGAGAACTGGACGCAGGCACGGCCCGCCGTCTTCGCCATGGCGAGGTACTTATGATGCTGCTGCGTCAGGACAAGCAGTCCCCCATGCCGCTCCACAGTCAGGTTATAACCTTGATCTGTGCGAACGGCGGGATATTCACCGATATCCCGGTGAAGGAGGTCAAGCAATATCAAAGTGAACTCCTCGATTACTTTGAAAGGGAAGTTCCCACCGTCTGTCTGAGGATAGATCACGAAAAAACGTATTCCGATGAGATACGGGATCTGATCCTTGAGGCAGCAGCCAGATTCATCGCACGCAAACCTGCCATAGAATAAAGATCAGCAACTTTTCGGAAAGGAGGATGTCATGTCGGACATTTCGGAAATAAGAGCACGAATAAACTCCGTAGCGGAAACCAAAAAAGTCACAGATGCCATGTACATGATCTCCTCCGTGAAGATGAGACGCGCTATGCGAGAAGTCACCAACACCGAACCGTATTTCAGCTCACTCAGCGAGGAGATAGGAAGGATATTCCGGATCATTCCTGATATATCGAACAGATACTTCAAGGTCCCGGATCCCATGACCGGCGGGCATATAAAGCACGGCGTGCTGCTCGTGACATCCGATAAAGGCCTTGCTGGGGAATACAACGAAAATGTCATATCTCTTTGCGAAGATGTGCTTTCCCGTCACTCCGAGACCGTGCTTTTCGTGATCGGCGAGCTTGGCAGACAGCACTTTTCGTCAAAAGGCGTACCGACTGTTCCAGAATTCAGGTATTCAGCCGAGCTGCCGAACGTGTGGAAAGCCAGACGGATATGTTCTGACCTTCTCGAATACTTCGATACCGGCAGGGCTGACGAGATCAGCATCATATATACCGACTATCTCAGCGGACGGCCCGGAGAAGCGAAACGGAGCATCCTCCTTCCCCTGAAACGAAGCCTCTTTGCTTCGGTGACGGAGGATGATAGCATTGAAACCGAAAGAGACCGTAACGTATTCTTTCCGGACCCGGATACTGTGCTTTCGGGGATCATTCCGAGCTATATTACTGGATATATCTACAGCATACTGGTCGACAGCTACTGCAGCGAGCAGCAGGCAAGGATGACTGCCATGAACTCTGCCAGCAGCAACGCTGAGAACATACTCAATGAACTCAGGCTGAAGTACAACCGGATTCGGCAGGCGGAGATAACAAGAGAGATATCAGAGGTAACCTCCGGCGCTAGGGCGCTTAAAAAGAAGAAGGAAACGAGAGATGGAAAACAGAATTGAAGAATATAACGGGCTAATCCGCGGAAAGATCACCCAGGTGATGGGTTCAGTAGTCGATGTGAGCTTTCCGAAGGATGCGCTTCCCCCTATACGTGAGATGCTTACGGTCACTCACCGCGGCGCCACACGTGTCATGGAAGTGGCCCAGCATATAGGAGGCGGCCAGGTGAGATGCATAATGCTCGATCCCAGCGACGGCCTCTGCCGGGGTCTTGAGGTCACAAGGACCGGTTCTGTCATTACAGTCCCGGTAGGCGATAAGATACTGGGCAGGCTTTTCAATGTACTGGGCGAGACTGCTGACGGGGACCCTGATCTGCCTTCCGATACTCCGCGCTGTCCCATTTACAGGCCGGCTCCTTCATATACCGAGCGCAGCCATTCCGATGAGATACTGGAAACAGGTATAAAGGTCATCGATCTTCTGGCGCCCTACACGAAGGGAGGAAAGATCGGACTGTTCGGAGGAGCCGGCGTCGGGAAGACCGTACTCATACAGGAGCTTATCCACAATATCGCTACAGAGCACGGAGGCTACTCCGTATTTGCCGGCGTAGGAGAACGGAGCCGTGAAGGAAGCGACCTTTGGGCTGAAATGAACGAGAGCGGAGTAATAAGCAAGACCGCTCTGGTGTTCGGACAGATGAATGAGACCCCCGGAGTAAGGATGCGTGTGGCTCTGTCGGGACTCACCATGGCGGAATATTTCCGTGATGTATCGCATCAGGACGTGCTGTTCTTCATAGACAACATATTCCGTTTCGTTCAGGCAGGAAGCGAAGTCTCCACACTGCTGGGGCATATGCCTTCCGCAGTCGGTTACCAGCCCACCCTCGCAAACGAGCTCGGAGAGCTTGAAGAACGCATCGCATCCACTCACAACGGTTCCGTCACATCAGTCCAGGCAATCTATGTTCCCGCAGACGACCTTACGGATCCGGCTCCTGCGACCACATTCGGACATCTGGACGCCACTACCGTCCTTTCAAGAAAGATAGCCGAACAAGGCATCTATCCCGCCGTCGATCCGCTTGATTCCACCTCGCGTTCACTTGAGCCGGATATCGTCGGGGAACGGCACTATGTCACCGCCAGAGCAGTCCAGGAGATACTGGAGCACTACAGGGAACTTCAGGATATCATCGCCATACTGGGAATGGACGAACTCTCGGACGAAGACAAGAAATCCGTATACCGGGCCCGCAAGATCCAGAGATTCCTCGCGCAACCTTTCACGGTAGCAGAAAAATTCACAGGAGTGAAAGGCATATTCGTCCCGCTGGATGAAACGATAAGATCATTCGAGGCCATACTCGGAGGAGAGGCTGACGATCTTCCTGAAGCTGCTTTCTTCAATGTCGGAACCATAGACGGCGCCAGAGCAAAGGCGGTGGATTATGAGTAATTTCCACCTTGAGATACTTTCTCCTGACAGGATATTCTACAACGGTGACTGCAGCCTTATAAACCTTCCACTCAGCGACGGTTCCTTCGGCATAATGGCGAATCACACACCATTCACGGCGGCCGTGGTACCCGGAGAAGCAAGATTCACGCTACCCGACGGTGAGACGCACGTATGCGCTGTCTCTCAGGGCATTGCCGTAGTGGCCTCAAATACCGTAAAGTTGCTATGCGAGACCGTGTTGCGCCCGGATGAAATAGATGAAGAGGCAGAGCGCCGTCAGGCTGAAGCTGCAGCTGAGGACATGCGGGGAAGACAGAGCTACAAGGATTACATGCTGTCCCAGATAGCCTTCGCCCGCGCGGTCAACAACCTGCGGGTCAAAAAACATGACGCGGCCCTCATAAACAACAAATAAAAAAACCCGGGACCCATAACAGAGTTCCGGGGATGCGGGCAACAGGACTTGAACCTGCACGGTTTCCCACTGGATCCTAAATCCAGCGTGTCTGCCAATTCCACCATGCCCGCAGACAGCTCCGTCATTATACCACACCGCTTCTCCATATTCAACAATGAGCCCCGAATTTTTTGGAAAATCAGTTGACAAAGAAAAGCCCGGGTGATATAATAGCAAAGCTGTCGTGAAGACGGCAGATGCCCCATTAGCTCAGTAGGTAGAGCACTTG
>JAEEGL016952441.1_pt1 | contig 11090 bp, 7 predicted proteins | sample 9134231 | NCBI WGS metagenome assembly JAEEGL01 (sample SAMN16246548, study PRJNA631951) | gut metagenome | biome: gut microbiome; feature: rumen; material: fiber-attached | host: Bos | place: Iran: Karaj | collected 2018-10
AGTGTAGGCTAATCTAAAAACAATATTTTAGGATCATTTATTAAACTTATTGCAATAGATAGTTTTCTTTGCCATCCTCCAGACAATGTCTCTGCTTTTTTATTTAAAACATCAGTAAGTTTAAACTGTTTAATTAGTTCATTAATCTTTTTATCTTTATCATTAATTTGATAAACACCAGCCATAAAATCTAAATTTTCTCTAACTGTTAAATTAGGTGCAATAGCAGTTTCTTGAGGAGATACATTTAATATTTCTTTTATTTTAAACACATCTTTTTTCATATCCATATCTTCTATTTTAATAGTACCAGAAGTTGGTAATATCAATCCAGATAACATTTTAATAGTAGTAGTTTTTCCAGCACCATTAACACCTAGAAGTGCAAATAATTCACCTTGTTTGATATTTAAATCTATTCCATTTACAGCAACTTTATCTTTAAATTTTTTAGTTAATTTTTTTGTTTCAATTGAATACATATTATTTATTATCTGGCATCAATTTATCCATAGTATCTTCTAATATCTCTGATTTAATAATAGCCATTCCTTTCTCCTTATCACATAAAACAACAACTGTATCACCAGGTTTAATATCAAACATATCTCTTGCTTCTTTAGGTATTACAATTTGTCCCTTCTCACCTACTTTAGCAATTCCTACAAATTTATTTTTCATAAGCATCTCCTTCAAGTATAACTAGTTATACTTTTCACACTTTATTTTATACCTTCTCTATATAAAAGTAAAGATATTTATCCAATAAAAAACTCTAACATAGTCAGAGTTTTTAAGCTTTTTTATTTATATAAAATCCATAACACAAAGATATAATAATTAGTATTACAAATAAAAACACTTACGTTTGTAAGTGTTTTATTCATTTTCAATTATATTATTTAGTCCTGCTACATCAGTTACTCTCTTCTTAATTAATTCATTCTTTTCATTATATAAATATAGATTTCCATATGCTTTAGCAGATGCATAATCTTTTATATAATAAACTGTTTTATCATTTAATGGATAATATTTATATACATTACTATCAATTAGTTTTTCTTTACCTGAATATGTATATAAATTATTATCATCATCTAAATAATATATTACTTCATTTTCTACATCAGTAACTAATGATTGCCCTTTAACTTTTTCTTTTATTAATTCTTTCTTACCATTTTTGTATTCATATAATTCATTGTAATCTTTTTCTTTATTGAATTTTAAATATACTAATGAATTATCATATTCAAGGAAACTACTATAAGCATTATCATCAAAGTTTGCTTTATTATCTTTTTTAACTTCATATACAACACCATTAGAATCTTGAACATATGGAGTATTCTTTATAATAAGTATCTTCTTTAAAGAATTTGATTGATCAAATAATAATATTTCTTTACCATCATAATATAAATATGTTTTAGAATCATTTTTTGTATATACAACATAATTCTTTTCTTCATCATAATCTGCTACGATATTACATTTAGCAGCAAGTTTTTTACTTTTACCATCTTTATATACAAATAAATCTTTATTAGAATCTATATAATATAAATCTTTTCCATTTTTAGAATAATATTTGAAACCTGATTTAACAATTGAATTTTTTTCTCCAGTTGCAAAATTATATTTTTCAATACTATTATCTAAAGCTAAATAAATAATACCATCATCATATACATTATATTCTTGAAGTGTTTTATTTACTACTTCTTCAGATTTTTTAGATCCAATATCATATTTAATTATTTTATTTGCTTTAACATAGAATAAGTATGTAGAAGTACCATATAGTATTTCTTTAGTATTTTCATCTACTTTTTCTAGTTTACCATTAACATATAAATATAATCCATTATTTATATCTTGAACTAAAACATTATCCCCTGCGAAAATATAACTACGTGCATTTTCTATAACTTTTTTAGGTCCTTGATTAAATAAATATAAATTATTTTCATTCTTATATAAGAATACAGTTGAATCATTTTCTTTAAAGATTACATCTCCAACTTGTCCCCTTCCTAATACTTTATCATTAGCAGATATATATAATCTTCCATTTGATAAATATATTAGATTATCAGTTTTTGGTGTAAATGAATTCCTATTTAATAGAATGACTACTACTAGTACTACTATTAAAAGTAGTACTAGTGGTATTAAAGTTTTCATTTTTATTTTATTTTTCATAATTCTATTCTTTTTCCTCCTTTGAATACAACAAAATATGATATTACAGATATAACAAGTATTATAAATATAATTAAACGTGAATTTACGTTATCACTTGTTTTTGGGTTTTCACTAGGAACATTTGGATCAGGAACCACTTCGTTTTTAGGTTCTTCAGGTTGTGGTTGTGGTTGTGGTTCAGGCTGTGGCTCTGGCTCAGGTTCTGGCTCTGGCTCTGGCTCAGATTCTGGATCCGGAATAGTTGTATTTCTAAATTTAACTTCTTCATTATTATTTAGTTCTTCAATTGAATCTATTACATAGTCATTATTCTTTTCAACAACTACAACTTTAAGAGTATAAGATCTATTATCATATTCAAATTTACCTTGTTCTTTAACTTCAGTAATTTTGAAATAATGTGTTCCTTCAGAACTAAATTTAATTGGATCAAATTCAAATTTACCTTCAGCATTATTTTCAGCAGTTAATGTTGTAGCATCAGTTAAAGGACTTCCTGTTTCATTAACTTCAACTAAATTAAATTTAAATTTAGTACTTGATAAATTTCCATCTAAGTATTTATCACCAGTGAATGTATAATATACAACATTTCTTGATATTACTGTTCCACCAACGAATTGTAAGAATATTGGTAATACCTCTTCAGATTTAGCATATGTATTTTTAGAGTTAACTGATAATGTTACATAGTTCTTTAATCCTTCAGTAGATTTAGCATTTGTTCTAAATTCTATTACTAAATTCTTATCTACTGTTGGATTTAAGATTTGTACCTTAAGTACATTATCTTCATAAGTTAAATTATAATCTGTATCTTTAACTAAGTTATGATCTACAACATATGCAGTTCCATTAAATTTACGAGTATAAACATTAATTGAATCTTCAATATATGTTAAACCACTAAATAATTCATCTGTAATTGTTACTACATCATTTTCTGTTAATTCTTGTTCACAATCTACATCTAAGTTAGATATAATTGTCCATTTTATTATAGCATTATCAGCTGTAGTACTAACTACATTATATTTCTTTCCTAATCTAGACGGTACTACTACATTACCTGTTGTAGATAGTGTAGATGATTCATTACCAGCAGCTGAATATTGTAAGTTATTATAAATATTTAAAACTGTATCTAATGGTAAATCACTTTCAAAGTACTTATCTTCATCAACTGATAATTCATATTGAATTACTACTTTTTGTTTCTTCTCTAAACGAGCAGCATTGAATTTGAATTGATATTCTCCATTCTTTTCAAATTCTAATTCTGTACCATTATTATCTGTTAATGTCATTCCATCAGGTAATGCTTTAACATTATTCTTATAATCATATATTGTAGTTTCATTAGAACCATCTATTAATTTAACTTTCATATCAGTTATGGATAAATAATTACCGAACGCACTACTTAATGTTACAGTATCACTTAATACCACATTTTTTCTAGGTTGATATTCAGGTGATGTAGTACTTATTTCAAAACGTGCTTGAGAATTCTTTTCACCATTTCCTAAATACTGTTTAGTATTAGTTTGCGTATTATATATATATTTATAAGTAGAAGATGTCGAATAAGTATTTTCGAATAATACGTTTGAAATCTTAACTGAGTTTTGTATTCTCCAACGATTATTGTATTCATTATAGTTTTCATATTGAACAGCTGGATCAAATTTAACATCATAAATTATTTGTAAACTCTTATCATCTCCAACCATTTGTACTTGGTCAGTATTCTTAAATACAAATGTCATTTTTAATCCATCAACACTTACACTTATATTATCATCATAATCTCCAACAGTTGCATTATTTTCATATATTACAGTACCCTCTTTCTTGATTGTAATATCTTTTATTGATAATGCTTCAGTTATATCAGTATATCCATTAGGTGTCATTTCATCAACAATAGTAATATTGTTTGGTGATTTACCAGTTGTTGTATTAATAGTAAATCTATTTGTAAAATTATCTGGATAAGAAACTGTTTTTGTTACTGTTGGTTGTGATATAGTTAAACTTAAATAATCGCTTGTATAACTTGCTTTTGGTCTTGTTGCATCTTCAGAATCATATACATAATTTAATTGTGAAGCATAATATGTATAACTACTTCCTGCCACAGTTAAATTAGAATTAATTAATCCATCTTCTTTTGCTTTAGCAGCAAAACTAGCAAAGTCAGTATTTACAGTATAATCAATATAATATGTTGTATCAAATTCATCTACAACTCCTGTCATTGTTAATGCTAATTGTTTTGCATCTTCATCAACAGCATAACCCATATCAATTGTAGAATTACCATCAGTAATACTTTGTGGTTGAGTTGTATAAGCTAAATCTGATTGATTTAGTATTGTTATACCAGATTTTTGATTACTAATTTTAATTGATGATATATTAGTATAATCTAATAATAATCTATTTAATGTATTAGCATTTGCTTTCGCATCTGAACCCATATAATATGTATTAGCTGCTTGATAGAATATCTTATCATATATATTATATGTTGGAGTCTTTCCAGCTGATCCTATTTTATATGTGATTCTATATGTATATTGAGCACCACTATTATTAGTTGAATAATATCCAGTCTTTCCATATGAATCTTCAGTTAAATAAGTTGCTGATACAGGCTCTTCTGTAAAGCAATGAATAGTATTAGTATTAAAATCAACATAGTTTTCATCATTTCCACTTTCAATATTATCTGGATCTAATCCTTGAGTATCAATTGCTCTAATAGCTTCAACCTTAGTTGATACTGTTTCTAGACCACCTTTATAATAATCAGTTTCACGATATGTTGGAGTATTTGTAGCCATTGCATTATCCATATCTAGTACTAAATTATAAGTTATTTTGAATTTTTCATTTGGCTCAATATTTCCAGTTGCTTTAGCTAAACGTAATGTATAAAGATTTTTTGTTGTTTTATCCATTACTATTGTTGAATTAGACCAACCTGGTTTAAATTCACCTGATTCATAAACTGTTTCAGTTGAACCATCAGTATGAGTTGTTGTTATAGTTAATCCATTTACTAATAATGATTTATTCAAGCTTATTAGTTGGGTTTCAGTCTCATTATATTCTTCTTGATTATTTTTATCTGCCCCATTATATAACATATCATTTATTTCAACATACTCAGTAGCACTGAATCCATTTTCAACCATTACTTCATGAGGTGCTGTATCTTTTGTTAAATATGTTAAATCTTCAGCATTTTCAGCACTCTTCTCTACATAGATACCTGCTACAAATCGTTTATTAGCTGTTATTGTAGCGGTTCTATATACTATTTCAGTTGTTTTATAATTACCATATTTATTAGTTTTTGACCATTCATTTCTATAAATGTTGTTTTCTAATTCAAAATCTAAATAATCTATAGTAGTAGTATTACTTTCAAGTGATGTTCTAGTACGATAATCAAATTGAATATTTTGACCTTCATCAATACCAGTAACGATTACACTAAAACCATTTTTAAGATTTGTTAATGCTTTCATATATTCGTTGCCATAATTACTCTTTAAACATGTTTCTAGAGCATCAGTATCTGTTGTATAAGCACAAGCTGTATGTGGATAAACAACTATTACACAAATATCACCTGTACATTGTTTATTTTCTAATGCAGTTAGTTGAGTATTATTAAATGAAATACTCTTTCTACCTGATTTTGTATCTAAAGTCATTGATAAGTAATCTAATACTGTTTGATCATCAAATGTTCCAGTCACTGAATCATAGAATTGATATACACCATTATAGTAAGCATAATTACTATAGTTTCCATGAGGAAGGACATAACTGCTATTATGCCAAGTAAGATAATCATCTGAATATAATTGTTCTGTAAAAGTCCAATTATTAACAATAGTTCCATCATCTTCATCCCTATATATATCTGTATTTGTTTTAACTGCAGTATCTGTCACAGGTGCTATACCCTTAGAAACATATCTTAATGATGGATAAGTCACACCTGTTCCATATAAACTATCAGCTATTTGATTTAATTCAAATTCAATATTATCGGTAGAATTATTAGATCCTTGAGAGAAAGTTGTAAAACATATTTTATCATTATCATTTAAGATAAAATCTTTTGCTATTGTTAAACCTTGAATATTGTAGTTATAACGGAATCTTGTAAGATTTCTATCAAGATTTGTATCTGAATCTAGTATGTCAGCAAATTGTCCAACTGATTGATATGGACCTACGCATGAATTACTAGCATCATCATATACTCCCATATAAACATTATTTCCACTTGCTAGAATATAATCAGTTCCAGCAGTTCCTGAAGTATTTGAATCAATAATTTTATCATTTATATTATAATATGCATTAGCTGGTAAAGCATTTGTTGAACCAGTATTTTTATATAAATCTATACGTTGAGTATCATCTTTATATTTATTAATTTCAGTGGTATCAACAATAGTGTCCCATTTAATAATACCACCATTTAAACGAGTTCCCTTTGTAGTCATAAAGGTTCTTGTTGTACCATACAAATAATTATAACGATATGTATATGTATAATTATTTGCAACTGTTGTAGTAATGTAATAATATCTAGGGCTACTACTCATTTCAGATCCCCTATATATTTCTGCCAAATCATAATCCATTTTAATATCAATTTTATGATTAGATACATTAAGTAAATACATTGTTACTGAAGGAATACTATTTATGTAATAATTACCCTTTGATGTTTGATTAAAAGATGCATATTCATTATTTCCTAAATTCATAGATGTATTAGCATTTGTCATTGTATCTACAGAGAATACAACAATATATCTTTCACCATCAGAGTTAGTATTTGAACTAACTTTGATAATATTTTTCTTATTATCTGATGGATAATTATTAAATGCTGATGTACCTATCCAAGTTCTTAATTGATTTAATACCTGTGGATCTGCAGGACTCATATCTCCATTTACAAATGAAGTTTTTAAATTATATGCATTTTGATCAAATGTAATTTCTTGATCATCAATTAAAAATTTTATATCTTTATTACAACTTTCATTAGTATCACTTAAACATCCTGAATCAAATAAATATTTTGTAAATAATATATATGATGAATAAGAATTTTCAAAAGATATATTTACTCTTTCAATATTTGATGGATTTGATGCTATTGATATTTGTTGTGCAACTTTTGTTGGTGTATAACCATCTGTATATTCTGAATTATTTACTGTTGATGCAACACTTGGTGAACGAGCATCTTTTGATGAAGATACACTAGTTGTTATAGTTTGAGAATCTTTTAAATAATCTTCATAAGAGCCTGAATTTGCAAATGTTGTTGCTTGATAAGCTGTTAGTTTTTCTTTTAAAGTTATATCTACTGTTTCTATCCCCTCTGCTGGTGTTTCAGAATCTAAACCAGATATAATATACTCTATTTCAGATACTAAAATTGAATGATATGGCGTTGTTGCCACATTAAACGAATCATAATTTCTAACTATTGCTTTAATTTTAACACTATCGTTTGTATAAGTAGCTTCTGTTGGAGAATCAGCAGCACAATCTAAGGATGTTCCATCTACTTTAACATCTATAGCACATAAATATGATTTAGCAGGATTTTCTGACTCAGCAGAATTAAATCCTAAATTATTGCCTAAACTAATACGAAGACTACCTTTAGTCTTTCTTTCTGATTCATTCTCTCTTACATCTGTTAATGTTGTTTTTAAATCATATATATCACTTGAAGTGTAATTATTTCTTGATAAAGTTTGAACAATTGTATAATTAGCTGGTTCGGGTTGTACTACTGGTGCTTGTACATAAAAGTTTAAATCACCTACATCCTCAACATCAATTGATTTTAAATCTCCTGTTTGATTATAAATTGTATTTGATAATTTAAATAATAATTGATAAGAAAGATTTAATTGGATTGCGTTCGCTAAGTCTTTAAAACGTACTTTTAAACGATAACCTGTACTTCCTTCTTCATATACTCCACCATAGGCTTTAGTAGCACCCATTCTTAATAGTTCTATTTCATCACTTGTTGATGCAACAATTGATTCACTATTAGGAATTATATATGTTGGTAAATCTAAATAATAATATTTATTTTCTTTAAGAATAAACTTATCATCTTGTTTTTTAAAATCTTTAGCTTCAAGATATAAAAATAAATTATCATTTATATTTATATAGCGACTTGGTGTTGTCGTAGCAGTATAAGCATAAATTGAAGCTACAGTTTTATCTGGATCTGTAGTTGCAACTACACGACCATCTGAATCATAGATAGTTGCATAAAAACTATCTAAAAAATCAGCAAGTTTTTCCTCCTCATTATTTGTTTCTTCAGCTTTCACTGGAATTATTAGTATTGGCATTAATACTAGTACTAATAAAAGCATATTAATAACAATCCTTTTAATATTTTTCATATTATATTACACTCCCTATCTTTTAAAGTATATATCTATTACATTATAACATAAAAAAAACTTGAAGCAAATATGTTATTATTTTTTCATTATGCTTTTTATCCAAAACCATATATATCAATAAAAAACTCTGACTTTCGTCAGAGTAATAATCTATCTTATTAAATTTGATTAATGTCACAAAATAAATCTACATATTATTATTTTTATTAATTTCAATGGCTTTATTTTTTGTCCTAACCCAAGAAAAGACAACGCATACTAATACTATTATACATAATAGTATAGCATCTACTATTTTTTTTATAATTTTAGATCTATCGACTTCAGATTTAGTAATTAATGTTTTATATATAGATACTCTATAATACTTATTTTTTTCATATTTATCTCCCCCATAAAATTGAAATGATTCCCCTTCATTATTTAATACTAAATTATCCATACCAATAATTTTATCTTTATTTAGTTCAATCATTTCAGGATGATATATATCAAGTTCAAAAGAATATACACTTACATAATTGTCTTCATCAAAATAATTTTTTTTAGGCAATTTAGAAAGTGTTTTTATTTCCATTCCATTTTTTCCATTTGCAAAAAAACCCTTATATTTTAAATAATATTCTCTATTTTCATCTAAAGTTAATTTAATATCAGCACGATTATCAATGATTGTTTTCTTTAATTCATAAATTTCTACATTAGTTTCAATTGTATCTAAATAAACATCATCATCATAAAAATAATAATCTTTAATAGGATTATTTTCATTAGGCTTAAAAGTATACGTAACATAATATTCCTTACTATTTAAGAAATCATATGAAATATTGTAGTATTCAAAATCGCTCATCATCTCTGTTGCCTTAACATTATTACAAAAAAGGAATAAGCAAACAAATACTATGAATACTATATTAAGAATCTTTCTCATCCAATCACCTACTTTAAACTTATTTTTTCTTAATTTGATTATACTTAATTAATTTATAAATAGTAAATACTTTTTCTATAAACTTACACTATCTATACTAAAAAACTCTAATAAATATTAGAGTTTTTATTTCATATATTAATGACAAATTAGTTTTCCTGTATTTGAAGCAGATCCATATATAGTACAACTTGTTTCATAATGTAAACTTGTATAACCATTTGTTTTTGTGTCACCATTATAAGAACCATCTGTACAAGTATAAGTATGACCATCAGATATTGTTCTACATTGACCATTAGTAAATATTTGATTTAGTACACCAATATTATTACTATGATAAGCCCCATTAGTAGATCCTTCAATACAGTATATTTTATCTTCTTTTAAAATACATGCATACGCTCTTGATATAGTATCACCTGCAAGTACTAATCCGAAGAAATTATGTCTTTGTTTTCCACCTTGTGTTTTTAAATTATTAATATCATTAGTATATTCACTTGGAGATAAAGTAGAACCTAAAGTTTTTGCTTGATCACCTTCATCACTAAAATATGCAAAAACACATCCATCACAATTAATTATTTCACTTACTACTACTGGGCCTCCATCCATTGGAACATTCTCTGAATCATCTATTTCAATAAGTTCATCATCAACAATAACAGTATTAATATTACTTTCATTGGTATTTGTATTTTCATTTGTTTGATTATAATTTATATCTGTATTCTCGTTTGTTTGGTTTGAATTTATATTTGTATTTTCATTTGCTTGATTTGAGTTTGAATTATTATTCAAATTCTTTTCCTTTCCACAACCAACAAGTACTAAACACATAACAATAGCTAATATACTAATTAAAATTTTCTTTTTCATTAAAGTTCCTCCTTATACACATCTTATCATATATTTATAAAAATTAAAACTCTGACAATTGTCAGAGTAATCATCAATTTAACATACCATGCATTAGTAGTAATACATAATAATTGTTTTGCTATTTCAGGATCTGTAATAATTCCATATTTACTAATAAAAAAATCATAATTAGTTTTAGTAACATCTAAAATATCTTTTTCCATATTATATCACCTAAAATAATTTTATCTTTATCATAAAAATCATTTGGTTTTGTTTGAAATACTTGCCTTTATAAATGACATAAATAAAGGATGAGCTTTTGTAGGTCTTGATTTAAATTCTGGGTGAAATTGGCAAGCAATAAAATGTTTATGACTAGGCAATTCAATTATTTCAACTAAATTTGCTTTTTCATTTATTCCAGAAAAAACCATTCCTTTTTCTTCTAATAATTCCCTATATTTATTATTAAATTCATATCTATGTCTATGTCTTTCTAATATTGTTGTTTGTTTATAATCTTTATATGCAAGAGTTCCTCTTTCTATCTTACATTCATAATTTCCTAGTCTTAATGTTCCTCCCATATTAATAAT
>JAEEGL011559912.1_pt1 | contig 11089 bp, 12 predicted proteins | sample 9134231 | NCBI WGS metagenome assembly JAEEGL01 (sample SAMN16246548, study PRJNA631951) | gut metagenome | biome: gut microbiome; feature: rumen; material: fiber-attached | host: Bos | place: Iran: Karaj | collected 2018-10
CCGTCAGCCGCGGGATGCTGTTCCCCGCGCCGAAGATCAGTATCGACCCCAATATCGTGGACAGCGTGTCGCTGTCCGGAGCGTACGATTTCTCCATGCGGTACACGGACATGGGCTGGCAGATGACCCATCCCTTCGATTATCCCGTCAGCGGGACTTTTTCCGGCGGTTACCTGAAAAACCTGTCCCAGCTGAGCTTTGGAAGGACCATCGCGGAAGCGGATGACGCGGATCTTGAGAGATACGGGCTCGCGGAACCGTATCTGACCATCGACATCCTCATCGCGCAAAGCGTGGTGACCGCGCCTGTCAGCGACGGGAGCACCGTCAGAATGGATCTGCCCGCGAGGCATGAGATCCTTCTGATCGGCAGTCCCTGTGATGAAACGAGCCGCTACGCCCTGTACCGGGATCAGGTCGTGACCGTATCGTATTTCTTTACGGAAGCTCTGAAAGTGCCCGATACCGGAAAAGCCGTACTGACCGTGCCCTTTCAGGCGCCGATATACGCTCTGTCGCGTGTTTCTGTCACAGCCGGCCCGGAGGAAAGGAACTACACCCTCGCGTTCATCGAGGAAAAAGACGCCCTGGGACACGACCGGTATGACGAAAACGGCGAAAAGCTTTACGCCCTCACCGTGACGACCAACGACGGGCCCGTTGACGCCGACGCCTTCGCGGGATGGATGGCGCGGCTCCAGGGCATGAAGATCCTCGGCCCTGCCGGGGACGCGGCCGCAGAAAAAGGACCCGCCGCTTCCGTCACGCTCAAAAGCGCGCTCCACGAACGGGTCATCGAATTTTACCGGGTCACGCCGTCCCAGCTGCTCATGAAAGTGGACGGAACGGGACTTTACCTGACAGATGACAGCATCCTCACCGAGATCATGAACGCGCCGTGATCAGGGGCACCCTCATCTCCGCGGCGGTCAATCCCGCGTGGACGCCTATGAGCGGATGATCTCTCCGCCGCATATCGATGCATCCGGGGCCGCAGGCCAGGGCCATATGATCCCCCACCAGAGACCCGAGAAGAGGATTGCGCTCTCCAGGCCCCAGGAACCGGCTGATGAACTCCTCCCGCTCAAGCAGCATGAAATCATCTCCGAAGCATTCCCTGAAAAGATCCGGGAATGCTTTTTTATACTCATCCTTCACATAGAAAGCTGTCGCCCGCGGCTCGATGGATGTATCCCGCTTCAACGCCCGCATCAGTTCGGGATGATCCTCCACGTACAGATGCCGCGCGTCGATCAGCCCGTGGTCCGCGGTGATCATGAGCAGGGTGTCCTCCGGCAGGGCCGCGGCCAGGCTCTCGATCCGGCGCTCGATATCCAGGATGATATCCCGCACACTGTCCGACGTGACCCCCTGATCGTGCATGGTGTGATCCGGATCGTTCCAGTAGGTATACAGGAAATGCCTGCCGGGCTTTTCGCACTGCGCGCGCACCTGGTCTGTCAGCTCGTCCAGGGTATCGATCCTCAGATCATCGCAGTGACGGGAGATGAAGTGCGCCTCAGCCTGCCCCGCGGCATTGATGTCCCGATAGACGAACCTCCGCGGCAGGAAGGTCTCCGCCACGGGATAATCCGCCGCCGGTTCACCGTTGTAAGTATTGAGGAAGGCGTCCACATGGCGGTCGATCGCTTCAAAATAAAGCGTCCATCCCAGCCAGCCATGCTCCGCCGGTGTCCTGCAGCACTCGATGCTGGTGGTGGCGCAGGTGGTAGTGGAAGGATAGACCGCTGTCATTTCGCACTTCAGGCGGGACCTGAAGAAACCGTCCGGAGCGCAGAACCTTTCCAGGGCGTCCATGCCCATCCCGTCAAAGAGCATCAGCACCGCGCTGCGGTACTTTCCGCCATCCAGCATGGATTCCACCATCGGATGGCGCTTGTGGTGGGAAGGCGCGCCGAAATAAGCCATGAGGGATGATACGACATTGAGCCCGCAGTTCTCATAGTCCGGAAACATGATCTGCATATATGCCCTCCCCGCGGCGATCATAACTGCAAAAGGCTCCGCCTTTTGCTCACTCCCACTCCAGAGGATAGCTCGTCACGGCGTAATTGAGCTTCCTGCCCGCGTTGAGCATGGTGTTGATCACGGTGTCGATGTTGGTCTGTTCCGTGAGGGGGGTGATGGCAAAATCGTTATAGTCCTTCCGGGAGGAGATACGGCACGGGATGATCCGGAAAATATTCGAGATCATCTGGCCGTTCTTGTACCTAAAGCGGGTCTGGAACACGAAGGTGAACATGTCGCTGGGCTGGTTGTTGCCGGCGAAGGAGCAGTTGGCCAGGGAATAGACGATATACTTCCCGTTATAGCACTCGATCGGATTGATGCGGTGGCTGTGAGCTCCCAGCACCAGATCCGCGCCGGAATCGATCGCCGCCCGGCCGAGGCTGATCTGATTGTCCTTGGGGCTGTAATCCAGCTCGTTGCCCCAATGGAAGTAAACGAACACCAGATCATTATCCTGCTTGAGGGCTTTCACCTTCCCGTCCACGATCTCTTCCAGTTCTTTGGACGTATAGGGCTGATTGAGGGTCTGGTACGCCAGCAGCGCGATCCTGAACCCTTCGACCTCATAGATTGCGACATTTTCCTTGTCCGCCCACTTCACATTGGCGTTCGTCAGGGCCCGCCTGGTGGACTCAAGGCCCGCCTCACCGAAATCCCCGGTGTGGTTGTTTTCGATCGTGACCATCTCCACGCTGTTGCGGGGCAGGATCGACGCGTACTCCGTCGGGGCCAGGAAAAGGAAATCGTTGTTGCGCTTCTTGGTCGGTATCTGGTATTCGTCCGCCAGGACGCCTTCGAAATTCGCGATGGTCAGTGTATCCGCCTCAAAAACGGTATGGATGTTCCTGAAGATGAAATTGGGGTCGTTGTTCTGCTTTTCCAGCTCACGGGTGAAGATCGATTTGCCCGAATACTGGACGTTCCTGCCGTTGGTGATGTCCCCCACCGCAGTGATGGTCAGGATCACGCTGCCGTCGTCCAGACGCAGCACCTTTCCCTCCTGCTCGATCACAGGTTCGGTGTAGGATGGGTCCTCGTCTCCGCCGCCCAGAAAAGCGTCATCCACATGGATCTCTCCCTCGTCCGCCAGGGCGGGCACGGACAGGATGATGAATACTGCCGCAATGATACAGGCGAAAAACCTTCTCAGGTCCATCTCAGCCTCCGATGTTCATTTTGACTGGGGTTGCATCTGGCTGCGCACCGCTTCAAGACAGGTGGGCTTGCTCTCCTCTAGGTGGTGAGCCATCAGCTCCCGCAGGTGTTCCAGATCTTTTTCCCTCAACAGGTCCACCAGGCGGTGGTGCTCGTCGTGGGCATGGGTGCGCCGGACCACGCTGGCGATGGTCATGGCGGAAAAACGCATGATGTATTCCTCCTGGGAATCGATCACCGAGAGGATACGGTGCCGGTCCGATATCTGTTCGATCGTCCGGTGGAAGCGCCTGTTGAGCACCGCCAGGGCGTTCACGTCCTCGATCTTCAGGGCGCTGTCCATTTCCCTCAGGAGGACATCCAGTTCGGCGATATGCCTGGGCTGGACGTTCTCCACGATGGAGGGCAGCAGGAGCATCATCATGGCGTTGCGGATGATGAAGATCTCCTCGATGTCGCTGATGGTAAAGGCGTTGACGATCACGCCGCGATGGGGCGTGTACTGCACCAGGCCGTCTCTCTCCAGGCGGTGGAGCGCCTCACGCAGAGGGGTCCTGCTGATATGGAGAAACTCAGAATACGCGGTCTCCACGATCCTCGTGCCGGCCGGGATCTCCCCGGTGATGATGCCGTGCTTGAGCTGCTGATACGCCGCGTCACGGATCGGCTGATTCTGCTGGACCGCCGCGAAATCCAATGCCATGAAAAATCCTCCCAACCTGCTCAAAAAGAAAAAAACAATACAAAAACATTATAACACAGAAAATGGGAGTTTTTCAAGCACCGCGCAGGTACCTGAGAAAAGCGGCGGTGGTAGTTTCTTCCAGTTCGATTGTTTCCTCGGGCTCGGCGATATCGCCCAGGTAATGGGCGTCGGATGAATGGAGCACTATCCTGCCCGCCTGAGCCGCCGCCGGGCAGGGCAGTGAACGGGCCACCTCCACGGCCGTGAAGCCCGCCTCCTCCGGGATGAAGCCCAGATTGGTCAGGATGCCGTGGGCTCCGCGGTTGATATGGGCGGGTACAGGTACGCCGCCGAAGGATCTGACGTGCGCCGCGGCTTCGTTGAGGGTCATGTCCGTCGCGCCGATCAAAAGACTGTCGAGTTCGTATTTTACCGATCCTTCCTCGTCCATGACCAGCTGATGCCCGAAAAAGGCCGGCTTGTTCTTCGCTCCGGGTAGATGTTCCGTCACGATCCTGCCTGCCTCGACAGCGCTCTTCACATCCGGGAAATACCCCAGCAGGTGCACTTCCTCGCGGGTGGTGATCTCGATCCCCGGCACGAAGACAAGACCGGACCGGGCGGCGCACGCGGCGGCCGCCGGGAGATTGAGCCCGGTATTGTGATCGGTGACGGCGATCATATCCAGCCCCTTCAGAGACGCCATGGAGCAGATATCCCCGGGCGTCATGTCATCGTCCCCGCAGGGCGACAGGCAGGTATGGATGTGCAGATCGTAATGGAGCCGGACCATGTCTCAGTCCATGGGGCCCTTCAGCCCTGCCGCCGCCATCCTGCCGCAGATGTCGTAGGCGCTCAAAGGCGATGAAAGCACCGGGATCTCCTCATCCTCGGCTTTTTCCAGGCTGCCCGGTTCCATCACGATGTTTTCCGGCAGGATCACGCAGGCCATCTCGCTCAGAGCCGCGACGGCGATCACGTTCATATGGATCTGTACCGTGACCCAGGCCATCCCCTGTTTCCCGTGAGCCATGACCCAGCTCAGCAGGTCACAGGTGTAGCCGCAGGCGATCTCCCTGTCTTCCGTCAGGGAAGGTGTCAGGCTCCTGGCCTCGATCAGGGCCGTCAGTTCCGATAGTGTCATATTCTTCCTCCTATTCCCGCTGGTTCTGCGCCAGGGTGAGCATTTCCTCGGCCATGGTTTTGATCCGGTCTTTCAGGATGTGGATGCAGTCCATCTCCGTGCACTGCCCGCGGACGATATCCTCGGCGAAGGTCCTGCAGGTGGGTGATCCGCAGGAGCCGCAGTCGTACCCCGGGAGTTTGAGGAGGATGTCGTTGATCCTGTCCAGTTTCCTCATGGCGGCGACGATATCATCATCCAGCTTCATGACGGAATTGGGTTCGATGGGTTCGGTGTTGATGAAGCGCGGGTCCCGCACCCTGTCCCCGCGATAGATCTCGGCGGGATGCCTGCCGTCCAGCTTCCCGGCCACCTTTTTGAGGGCATTGCCGGCGATGTAATTGTTCTCAAAGGTCAGGGCGCCGCCGACACAGCCGCCCACACAGGCATTGCCCTCAAAATAGTCCAGGTCAGGCAGGTTGTCGTTCTCGATCTCCTCCAGGACACGGATCACGTTCCGGATGCCGTCTACGCTCAGCACGTTCCCCGGGCGCACGGCCTCTCCCTCGCCGCTGATGACGCCCCAGCCCACGCCGTAGCCCGTGGCTTCCACGTCGGCGTGTCTTTCACCGCCGGACTTGAGATTGGCAAGGAGCTTTCCGTAGATGTCCATAAAGGATATGGCCCCGTCCACCGCCGACTTGTCGTGGCCGATGGGATGATGGATCGCCGTCATTTTGGCGGGACAGGGCGTGATGAAGAAAATACCGATATCCTCCGGGGAGCAGTTGTATTTTTTTGAGAAGTGCTCCCTGGCGAGGATCGCGGCCACCTCCATGGGCTGCTTCACGTCCACGATGTGGTCCAGCAGGTCCGGAAAGCGGACCTGGATCAGACGCACCACCGCCGGGCAGGCCGACGAGATGACCGGTTTTTCAAAATCCTTGTCGCGGATGCGCTCTTTGATGGCGCAGCTGGCCACGTCCGCGCCCACGGCCACCTCGAACACATCATCGAACCCGATGGCCCGGAAAGCGTCGAACAGCTGCTCACGGGACCTGAGCTCCTTGAACTGGCTGTACAGGGACGGCGCGGGAAGCGCGATGGGATGGATATACTCATTGATGATACCCAGACTGTCCGTGACCGCGATCTTCGCGTGATGCTCGCAGATCCGGATGCATTCCCCGCAGTCGATGCACATCTCGTTGATGATGTGCGCCCGGCCGCCCCGGACGCGGATAGCTTCCGTGGGGCAGTGCTTCAGGCAGTTGGTGCATCCCTTGCAGCGGTCCACCGCCAGGCGCACCGAATGGTATCTGATCTCCTCCATAAACGCCTCCGTTACTGGATCCTGAAGATCATGGTGATGGTGGTGCCGTCAGGCACTTTGGACACGATGTCGAACTCGTCCGCGTTCCGCTTCATGTTCGGCAGGCCCATGCCGGCGCCGAAACCCAGGCTGCGCGCCTCGTCGCCCGCGGTGGAATACCCCTCCTTCATGGCCAGGGAGATATCCGGGATGCCGGGGCCGCAGTCGATGGTCCTGAGGACGATCTTCTCCGCGTCCACATCCGCCGTCAGGTCCCCGCCCAGGGAATGGATCACCAGATTGAGCTCGGCCTCATAGGCCGCTACGGCGATCCGCCTCAGCACCGAGGACGGGATGCCCAGCTGACGCAGCTGCTTCTTGATGCCGGTGGAAGCTTCCCCCGCCGTGGTGAAATCCCCGGCGGTCAGGTGATACGCGATATGCAGGCCCATCACACGATCCCCCCATGCTCGTTTCGTTGTATGGTGACGCCGCGGAGCCCCGCGCCGTACAGGATGCCGCAGGTGATGAAGGCGGTCAGATCCGTGGACAGAACGGTGATCCCCAGGTCCCGCGCCTCGTCGATCACGTTTTCCGGCGGGATCTTGCCCCGGACGAATACGATGCACTTAAGATCCAGCATCTCGCTGGTGCGCACCACATGGGGATTGGTGAGCCCGGTGATCAGCACGGTACTCTCGTTGACGAAAGCCAGCACGTCGCTCATCAGATCCGAGCAGAAACCGCTCTCGATGTCACAGTCGAGAAAATCCCCCTCCAGCACCACTCTCGCGTTGAGCAGCTCGATCATTCTGTTGACGACCATATGGGTCCCTCCTTGTACGGGTCAAAATCATATCATATTGCTGATCAGGATCGTTGCGCCGATCAGTACGGCGCCCAGCAGCAGAGCCAGCCAGTCATCGCGCCGCATCCTGAGCACATGGAATTTGGTGCGGCCCTCCCCGCCGTGATAGCACCGGGCCTCCATGGCCGTGGCCAGATCACCGGCCCGCCTGAAGGCGCTCACGAAGAGCGGGATCAGGATGGGGAGCATGGCCCGCGCCCGCCGGAGGATGTTCCCGGTCTCGAAATCGGCGCCCCTTGAGGCCTGGGCCTTCATGATCTTGTCCGTTTCCTCCAGGAGCGTCGGGATGAACCGGAGGGCGATGGTCATCATCATGGACATCTCATGGGCGGGGAACTTCAGTTTGGCCAGGGGTTTGAGCAGGGACTCCAGCCCGTCCGTCAGGGGGATGGGCGCCGTGGTATAGGTGAGCAGGGAGGACGCGATCACCAGCAGGACCAGCCGTACCGTATACAGCACGGACCTGAACAGCGCTTCCGACGTGATCCTGATAAAGCGCCACTCCAGGAGCACGGTGTCGCCCGGAGTGAAGAACAGGTTGAGCACGAAAGTGAGCACGAGGATGAACCGCAGCGGGCGGATCGCCCGGAGGATGAGCCTGACAGGCAGCCCGGTCAGAAGGATGACTGCCGCCAGGGCGATGACGGAAGGGATGAAAGCCGGGATGTTCCCCGCGAGAAAGAGCGCGGTGATGGCCATGATCAGCAGCAGGATCTTGGTGCGCGGGTCCAAACGGTGGATGACGCTGCTCCCGGGATAGTACTGGCCCAGAGTGATCTTCTCAAGCACGCGCCTCACCCCCCTTTTCTTTGAGGAGACCGATCAAAAAATCCGCCGTCTCTTCCTCCCGGACCAGCCCGGCGGGGATATCGATCCCCTTCGCCCGCAGGGCCGCTCCCAGCTTGACGGTAAAGGGCACATCCAGGCCCAGAGACGTGAGCTCGCCGGTCCGGGCAAAGATCTCCTGCGGCGTGCCGTCCATTTTGACCGTACCCTGATCCATCACGATGATCCGGTCGGCATACGCCGCCGCGTCATCCATGTTGTGGGTGACCATGATGATGCCCGTGCCGCCGCGGTTCCTTTCCCGGATCATCTCCAGGACCTGCTTTTTCCCCGCGGGATCCAGGCCCGCCGTGGGCTCATCCAGCACCAGGAACCGTGGCCTCATGGCCAGGATGCCCGCCATCGCGCAGCGGCGGACATTGCCGCCGGAGAGCTCGAAGGGGGACATTTCCCGGAAACTGTCGTCCAGGCCCACGGCATCCATGGCTTCTTTGACCCGTTCGGCAACCTCACTGTCCGTCAGGCCGAAATTGCGGGGCCCGAATGCGATGTCCTTTTCCACCGTCTCCTCGAAGACCTGGGTCTCCGGGTACTGGAACACCAGACCCACCTGGCGCCTGAGGTCCCTGAGGGGAAAGGATTTGTCACAGATATCCTTTCCGTCGAAAAAGACCTTTCCGGAAGTGGGCCGTATCAGGCCGTTGAGGTGCTGCACCAGGGTGGACTTCCCCGACCCGGTCTTGCCCACGATGGCGGCGTACATCCCGTCGCTGAATTCCAGGGATACGTCCTTCAGGGCCGCGGTCTCATAGGGCGTGCCCGTCTGATAGACGCAGCTTACGTTTTTCAGTGTCAGAGGCATTTTTCCGCCACCTCCTGCGCCAGCTCATCCACAGTCAGGCAGAAGTCCACGTCGAATCCCGCTTCTCTCAGGCGGAGGCACATGCCCGCGGCGTCCGGCAGAGCCAGGCGGTTTTCCTCGACGATCCGGGGATCGGTGAATATCTCCCGCGGCGCGCCGCGGAAAGCCACACGGCCGTCCTTCATGAGGATGATGTCGTCGCAGCGCACCGCTTCGTCCATGAAGTGGGTGATCCAGATGACCGTGATCCCCTTCTCCCGGTTGAGCCGCTTCATGATGTCAAACACCTCACGACGGCCCCTGGGGTCCAGCATGGCGGTGGCCTCGTCGCAGATGATCACGCGGGGCTCCATCGCCAGGATGCCCGCGATGGCCACCCGCTGCTTCTGCCCGCCGGACAAAAGATGGGGCGCCTTGTCGGCGTAATCTTCCATGTCCACGGACTTCAGGGCGTCTGCGATCCTTTCGGGCATCTGAGCCGGGGGGACTCCCAGGTTTTCCAGGCCGAAAGCCACGTCGTCCCGGACAGAAGTGGCGATGATCTGGTTGTCCGGGTTCTGGAAGATCATGCCCACGGAGCTCCTGATGTTCCACAGGAGCGCGTCGTCCGAGGTGTCCATGCCGTCCACATAGGCCTTCCCCTCCCGGGGCAGGCACAGGGCATTGAAGATCTTGGCGAGCGTGGACTTGCCGGACCCGTTCCCGCCCAGGACGGCGGTGAAGGACCCCTCACCGATCTTCAAAGTGACGTCCCTGAGGACGTCCCCGGACTCGTCATCGTATGCAAAGCTGACATTGCGGATATCGATCATGCCTGTTCCTTTCCCGTTTCAATCATTCCGGGGGCTTGACGTGTCACGGCGCCTCCGCGCGTTCCGGATATCCCGACGCGCCTCGGCGTCCCGGTACTCTTTTTTCTCTTCGTCCGTCTCCGGCACGAAGGGCCTGACCCTGACGGGCCTGTCCTCCTCATCCAGAGCCACATAGACCGCGTAAGCCCGGTTGACGAGGGTGCGCGTACCGTCAAGTTGCTCGACGAAGCTGTCGATCCTCACCTCAAGGGAAGTGTTCCCCGTCCAGGTGACCCGGGCCTCCTGGACCACCGTATCGTTGAGGAAAGCCGCGCCGATAAAGCTGAGATTATCCACGCAGGCCGTGGTGACGGCGCGGTTGGTATACCGCCTGGCCGCCACCGCGCCCGTGATATCGATCCAGGCCATCATCTGCCCGCCGAAGAGGCGCTGACTGCCCGTACCGTTGCAGTGCTGGGGCAGCACGATCTGGACCGTTGATGTGATCCCTTCCATGTCCCGTCTCCCTTTAACAGACAAAGTTTCTTTTTTGTCCTTGTTTTTTTCACCGAGCTATGGTATAGTATGCCTTGTCTTTCAAGACACGCACCCGTAGCTCAGCAGGATAGAGCGTTCGCCTCCTAAGCGAAAGGCCGCGCGTTCGAATCGCGCCGGGTGCGCCAAGCCGGGCAATATGCCGCGGCTTTTTTGTTGCCCGAAAAACGTGTCAGCGGTCCTCGTCGTCTCGGAACGCGTCGAACATGCTTTCCACATCCTCAGAGCCGGCCTGATCATCGCCCAGCGTGTCGAGGGAAAAGTCCTCGTCCTCACCGGGATCGTCATCGGGAAGGAGGATCTCATCCTCCGCCGGGCCGCCGTCCGCTGCGGCCGTGCCGGGATCATCGGAAGCGTCCGGAGCCTCATCCTCATCCTGCCGGTCCTTCCGGTCGATGGAGCGAAGGTCATCCTCATCCAGCACGGGCGACAGATCCTCGATCATGGCGTGGCCGCAGATCCGCTCCTCCTGAGCGTTGATGGCGGGCTCGCCCCTGCGGACGCGCACATAAAGGCCGTTCTTTTTCTTTTCCCAGGCCTTGACATTGTCCCGCCACTCATCCCTCAGGGTGGCGATGATCCGGGCCTTGATATCCGCGTCCTCGATGGGGAACATCAGTTCCACGCGCTTGTCAAGGTTCCGCGGCATCCAGTCGGCGGAGGAAAGATAAACAGTCTGATCCCCGCCGTGGTGGAAGATGAAGATGCGGGCGTGCTCCAGGAAACGCCCCACGATGGAACGGATCTGGATATTCTTGCGTTTTTTGATGCAGCAGATGCCCCGGACCAGGAGCCGGATCTGGACGCCCGCGTCCGCGGCCCTGTACAGGAGACGGATCATGTCCGGATCACACAGGGAGTTCATCTTGGCGCTGATCAGGGCCGGCAGTCCCTCCCTGGCGTTCCTGATCTCGTACTTGA